>Ga0136617_10002458_pt1 | contig 16475 bp, 11 predicted proteins | sample AntDrymUQ3222106_2_FD_129672 | JGI IMG/M metagenome (GOLD analysis project Ga0136617, IMG submission 129672) | Polar desert sand microbial communities from Dry Valleys, Antarctica - metaG UQ322 (21.06) | ecosystem: Environmental > Terrestrial > Soil > Desert | place: Antarctica: Dry Valley...
CCGTGGGACGTGGCCGCCGGCAAACTGTTGGTCGAAGAGGCGGGTGGTCGCGTCACGCGCAACGACGGGACACCGTTTGACATCTACACGCCGCCCGTCCTGGCGAGCAACGGACTCGTGCATGAACAGATGATGCGCGTGCTCGCGCTGTAGATTGGCAGACCGAATGAGAGCCATACAGGTGGCGACGACCTGAATTTGCCAATCGACCTCCAATGTCAGCCACTTGGCACAATTGTGCCACTCGAAAACGGGTGCGTTGTGCCATGTACCTCAAAGCCGTCAAGGTGTATCCTGCCGGGGCTCAAAACTTGAAGGAAAGTCTTGGCAAACGACTGGCCCCCGCTTCCTGTCGTTTGGACTTCCCTAAGTTCCCTTGAACTGCGCCGCAACAGCAGTTCACACAAATGTCTTCTAATCACAAGGAGGAGAATCCATGGTTTCCTTATGTCGAATTTCACTTGCGTCCTTAACCTTCGCGCTCCTCGTCTTCGCCGCCACGCCGACCGTCAACGCCGACGAATTGATTGTTAACGGAGGCTTTGAGACCGGCACCTTCGCGGGCTGGAATAGGGTAGTAAGACCTGGGAGTAACGCCACCAACTTTTTCATTGATAACAACGTCGGCGGTACGCCGGTGAGTGGAGGGCCAACTGTTGGCCCTCGATCTGGAAGCTTTTACGCCGTCTCAGACCAAAGTGGGCCGGGAACTGTTTCCCTGCTACAGACTTTCGTAGTGCCGGCAGCATCTACTTCGGTGATTCTGTCCTTCGATATGTTCGTCAACAATTTCGCAGGCGCACCTATCATTAACCCGATAGGACTTGACCACACTTCAGGCCCTAACCAACACGGACGGGTTGATATTCTGACCGCCAGCGCCGGTGCGTTCGATACCGGCGCCGGAGTCTTGGCAAATTACTACCTGGGCGCTGATCTGGGTCCAAATCCCCATCCGTATATCCACTACACGTTCGACATTACATCCCTGGTGGGAGCGGGTGGAACATTTCAACTGCGGTTCGCGGAGACTGACAATCAGCTTTTTTTCAACCTGGGAGTCGACAACGTGAGCATCAACACGACGGCCATCCCTGAGCCGGCCACGATGATTCTGCTCGGCACGGGCCTGGCGGCAATCGCGGCGCGGGTTCGCAGAAGGCGTCAAGCACGTTGCACCGGAGAAGCGTAGTTCACCCCAAGCACTGCCCACTCAAAACACCCGCCAGCGTCACTCCGCCGGCGGGTGTTTTGTTTCGGCACACGCCCGAAAAGCGATGATGAATGTTCGGGAACACCCGGCATTGCTCCCGTTTGTTCACCGCACACCGTCTACGGTTTATTGTCTTAGTTCGTTTCTTCGTTAAGCGCGGAGTAAATGATTTCGGCGAGACGTTCGGTTTCGCGGCGGGCGCACTGGCGCGCGTCCTCGCCGGGCTGCGGCGTGATTGTGCAGAGCGGGTGGTAAATGATCTCGACCAGCGCGGGGCGCGGCAACCGCCAGTCGCGCGGCCACACGCGTTGCCCGCCACGGATCGTCACCGGCAGGACGTGGACGTTGGCTTCGAGGGCGATCCGCGCCGCGCCGGGTTTGAATTTACCTACCGCGCCGTCGGCCAGCGCCCGCGCGCCTTCGGGGAAGATCATCACCGTGCCGCCGCCACGCAGCCAGTGGAGCGCGCGGCGAATCGCCATCGGGTCGCTCCGCTCAAGTTGCAGCGGCCACGCCCCCAGCCACTTTAAGACCCGCCCCAGGCCGGGCCATTTGAAAGCTTCGTTCCATGCAAGGTAACGCACTGGACGCGTGACGGGCGCCGAGACCCAGAACGGGTCGAAGTAAGTCTGATGGTTGGCCGCGATAATCAGCCCGCGGCTGGTGTCGAGCGGGATGTTCTCGACTCCGGTCAGTCGCAGCCTGAAAAAGATTCTGAAGAGGGTGCCCAGGATTGGTCGCAGGAACCACTCGAAAGCCCACTGCGGCAGCATCGCCGGCGCGTGCGGCCCTTCGTTGCGACCCTGCCGCCTCCGCCGCGCCGCTGTGGAAGTGATGTCACCCATCTCACTCAAGACGCATCCCCTCCATCACCGTCTTCAATATCATCGGCTCCGGCGACGCGGCGTGCGCGTTCACGCCAAGCCTCGCTCAGTCGCTCGACGACGGCGTTCGCCTCGTCCGGCAGCAACGCTTGCGGCGCCTCGACCGCGCGGAGGCCGTCGAGGCCGGTGACGGTCAACTCCTCCCACCATTCGGGGACATCGTGCTCAACCAGCATGTCGTCGTTCCACGCCTCACACCGCTCGCACCGAAAGCCGGTGTAGACGCGCGCCTCTTGCTTCGTCAACCCGATCCGCGTACGGGCGTTGCAGCGCTCCTCGGCGCAGTGTCGCTCGATCTCAATTAACAACAGTTCGCGCGGGAAAATAAGGCGGCCTCTCATTGTCGCTTCGCTTCGTCCTCTTGGCTGATTCGCTTGCGGTTCGTCTGCGGGCTAACGGCGTCGGTGGCGTTGGTGATGCTCGCGCCGGCGGGCAGATGCGAGTTTCAAACCCGGCGCCTCGTTTTCATTCGAGGCCGTCGAGCGGCCACTGCTTGTCGATGAACTCAAGGTGCAGGCGCGCGATGCCGCCGGCGCCGGTGCGGCGCGCCCGTACGGCGGCGACTACCGAAAGCTGGTGGCGCGCGCTCGACAGACGCACGAAGCGCCCCGGATCGACCGACAGCGTTGTCATAACGGCGGCGCCACGGCGACTGATGTTTTCCGTGACCGTCAGTTCGCGCACCTTCACCGCGCCGTAATCGTCGAGTACCTCGATGGTCACGTCCACCGGGATGAAGAGCCGCGTGTCCCGTCTGCGGGAGATGGCCGCCACTTTGTCAGTAGCGTCGGATGTGGTGCGTTCGCGCACCTGCCATAATGATTTCTGGTCGGCGAGCGCGCCGATCTCGTAGCGTGTCGCCGGGTTGATAAGGTAGCTGGTGGGCGGACGCTTGCCGACAAACGCTACCCCGACCCCGAAGCGGTTCGTGTCCACCGCCTTTTGCGGCGAAGCGCCGGCCTGCGGCGGCGGCGGCGCGACCGACGACTTGAACGCTTCCACATGGCGCACCAGCGACCACACGCGATACTGCTGCTCGCCGTAGTCGAAGCAGCGCAGTTGCCGCGGCAGTGGCAGCGTCAGGTGCAGCAATCGCCCCGGCTCGGTCGGACGCGACAGCGTGAACGCCGCGCCGTAGGCCGTCACGTTAATCAACCGCGTCAGTTCGGCCCACTGGTAGCTGGTCGATTCGCGGCCCTCGACGCGCGCCGGCACCGTCAGCTTGATTCGCTCGGGTGTCCGCCGCCCCGCCGTTGTTGGAACCTCTGTGCTCATAATCGATTGGTTCATTCGCGGGCCGCGCCGAGGCCCTTTTCCGGCACCCGCCGGAACTCGCTTAAAGCTGCCTCTCGACAGAGGCGAAATGTTTGCGTTTACAAGGCTTTAGCGGCACGGCGCGGTTTGTCAAACGAGGCGTCCCAGGGTACAATACGTCGTACTTCGGACGCGACTGAATGGCCCCTCGTAAAGCATGCCCGGACGCCTTTTGAAACGCATCAGATGCGTGGGTTGTGAATCGCCGCCGGTGGAGCGCCACCGTCAGCTAGCGTCAAAGTCGGGGCATTCCAATCGCCGTCCACCGGGTCACTCCGACCCAGTCACGAATCCTCGAATTGCTACAAAATTTTACCGCTTGCGGAACGTGGGACTTCAATTTTATTAAGAACGCACGCGCTTGCGGCAACTGTCGCCGCCCGCCCGCGCCGCAGGATTGTACCGGAAAGGTTCTTTGATGGAAACAACGACGGAACGCAACTACATCAACATTGAAGACGAGATGCGGCGTTCGTATCTCGATTACGCGATGTCCGTAATCATCGGGCGCGCCCTCCCCGACGTGCGCGACGGCTTCAAGCCCGTCCACCGCCGCGTGCTATGGGCGATGCACGAACTGGGTAATACTTATAACAAGCCATATAAAAAGAGCGCTCGTATCGTTGGTGACACAATCGGCAAGTATCATCCGCACGGTGATACTGCCGTCTATGACACCATCGTGCGGATGGCGCAGACCTTCTCGATGCGCTACCCGCTGATCGACGGCCAGGGAAATTTCGGCTCGGTGGATGGTGACTCCGCGGCCGCAATGAGATATTGCGTCACTGGCGGAACGCTTGTCGTCACGGATCAAGGATTGTTGCCGATTGCCAAAGTCTCTGCGGGCAGTGAAGACATTAAGGTGCGCGTGCTGTCGAACGGCGGCGAGGTGAATACGGCGAGCAAGTGGTGGGACAGCGGCGTGCATCCCGTCAGGCGCGTGCGCACGCGGCATGGATTTGAAGTGACGGCGACGGGCAATCATCCGTTGCTGATGTTTCGCGCCGATGCGGAAGGCAAGCCGGTGTTCGCATGGAAGCTCGTCTCGCAACTCGAACACGGCGATGTGCTGGTTGTTGATCGCAGCGAAAAACTCTGGCCGGAAGCGGCAGTTTCGTTGAAGGAATTTTATCCGTCGCTGGATGAGGCGTCGCGCACGGTGAGACACCCGCTGCCGGAGACGCTGACGGAAGACCTCGCGTTTCTGCTTGGAGCGCTGACGGCGGAAGGGACGGTGCAGGAGCACCGTGTCGAATTCTGCAACAACCGCGGCGACTTCGCCGATGAGTTCATCGCCGCATGGGGGCGCGTGTTCCCGACCTGCCGCTTGCATGTGGCCGAGCGCAAGCCTTCAAGCTACGGCACGCAACCGTACTTGCAGATGCAGATCGTCAGCCAGCAAGTCGTCGGCTTCCTGCATAACATGGGATTAAGCGGAAAGTCCGACGCGCGCGGCGTGCCGGAAGTTATCATGCGTGCGCCGCAGGGAGTCGTCGCAGCGTTCCTGCGCGGACTGTTTGAAGGCGATGGCAGCGTCGAGCGTTCTGGCCGCAGCCTGTTGCGCGTCAGCCTGTGCTCGCAAAGTGAAACGATGCTGAAACAGGTGCAGACGATTTTGCTGCGCTTCGGCATTGCGGCGTCGCACACGTCGGATGCGTCCCACCATCGCGCGACGCATCGCCTCGCCATGAACGGGCGCGAGAACCTGACCGGGTTCGCGCGGCGCATCGGATTTGTCTCGCGTGTGAAGCAAGAGAGGCTGGCGGAAGTGATTGCCCTCGTCACCGGGAAGGCTCTGGCGAAAAGCGACTTCATCCCCCTCATGGCCGCTTATTTGCGCCTTCGCGCGGTGCAGCAACGGAACTGGATGGAGCGGAATAATTTTGATCGCCCCGTCCGGTTGCGCGCCGCTTTGCCGCGCCTCGAAACCGCGCTCGCGCCAGGCGATTACGCGATGGCTGAATACATTTCGCGGACAAACTATCTGTTCGATCCGGTCGTGGCGATTGAAGACGCGGGCGAGCAGCGTGTCTATTCGTTGCGCGTTGACAGCGCGTGCCATTCGTTCGTCGCCAACGGCTTCGTCAATCACAACACCGAGGCGCGGATGGCGCGGCTGACGACCGAAATTCTTTCCGACATTGAGAAGGAGACGGTCACCTTCAAGCCGAACTATGACGAGTCGCTGAGTGAGCCGTCGGTGATGCCGACGCGCGTGCCGAACCTATTGCTGAACGGCTCCGACGGAATCGCCGTCGGGATGGCGACGAAGATTCCGCCACATAACCTCAACGAGATCGTCGATGCGACCATCGTGCTGCTCCGCAAGCCGACGATCAGGATCGAAGAGTTGATGAAGATCATTCCCGGCCCGGACTTTCCGACCGGCGGATTTATCTACGGGCGCGAGGGTATCCGGCTGGCTTATCTGACCGGGCGCGGGATCATCCAGATGCGCGCGCGCGCCGGGATCGACCGCATCGGGCGTGGGAACTCGGAGCGCGACGCGATCATCGTCACCGAGATTCCTTTCCAGGTGAACAAGGCGCGCCTCATCGAGCGCATCGCCGAACTCATCAACGAGAAGAAGTTGGAAGGCATCTCCGATCTGCGCGACGAGTCCGACCGCAACGGGATGCGCATCGTGGTCGAGTTGAAGCGCGACGCCGTGCCGCAAATCATCCTCAACAAGCTGTACAAGATGACGCCGATGCAGTCGTCGTTCGGCGTCATCAACCTCGCGATTGTCAACGGGCAGCCGCGCGTCCTCAATCTGAAGCAGATGATTGAAGCCTTCGTCGAGTTTCGGCGCGAGGTGGTGCGCCACCGCACCGAGTATGACCTGCGCAAGGCACGCGCACGCGCGCATATCCTCGAAGGTTTGAACAAAGCCACCGACGCGCTCGACTACATCATCCCGCTGATTCGCAACGCGCGCTCGGTGGATGAAGCGCGGGCGTGGTTGACCGGCGACCTTACGACCGTCGACCAAGCTAAATCGTGGAAAGGCACGCCCTCCGACCTGACGCTCGCCGGCTTCCTCGACAAGCTGCGGAAGACCATCGCGCGCCTCGGCTTTTCTGAGCAGCAGGCGCAGGCGATTCTCGACCTTCAACTGCGCCGCTTGTCCGGGCTTGAGCGGCAGAAGATTCTCGACGAGTACGAGCAGATCATTCGTCTGATCGCTGAACTCGAAGAGATTCTCGCCAACGAGAGCAGTTTGCGCCGCGTCATCATCCAGGAACTTGAGGAGGTGAAGAAGAACTTCGGCGACAAGCGCCGGACAGAGATTGTTGACGAGGGGGTCGATCTAACCATCGAGGATATGATCGCCGACGAAGACGTGGCGATTACCGTCACCAACAGCGGTTACATCAAGCGCACGCCGATCACCGCGTACACTCGCCAGGGGCGCGGCGGCAAGGGCCGCTTCGGCGCTTCGACCGGCAAGAACAACGACTACGTCGAGCACCTCTTCATCGCCTCGACCCATTCTTACGTGATGATCTTTACCGACGACGGGCAGGTCTACAAGCTGAAGGTTCACGAAATTCCCGATGCGGCGACCGCCGCGCGCGGCAAGGCGGTCGTCAATCTGATCAACATTCCGACCGAGCGCAAACTGGCGGGCGTCGTCGCGGTGCGCGAGTTCACCGAAGGGCGCTACGTCCTGATGGTCACACGCAAGGGCGTCATCAAGAAGACGAGCCTCGCGGATTTCCAGAACATCCGCACCAACGGCATCAACGCCGTCAACGTGGATGATGGTGATGAACTGCTCGACGTGGTACTGACCGATGGCACGAAGCGAATTTTCATCGCGACGCACGACGGCCTGGCGATTCGCTTCGACGAGGCGGGCGTGCGCTCGATGGGGCGCGCGGCGCGCGGTGTGCGCGGCATCGAACTGCGCCCGGACGATTACGTTGTCTCGGTCTGTCCGGTCTCCGCCGACGACACGGAGCGAATGCTGTCCGTCTCGGAACAGGGTTACGGCAAGCAGACAAAGATCGGCGACTATCGCCTGCAATCGCGCGGCGGGCGCGGCGTGATTAACATGAAGTCAACCGACAAGACCGGGAAGGTCGTCGCCGTCTTCCCCGTCGAAGACGATTCGGAAATGATGATCATCACGCAGCACGGCAAGCTGATCCGCCTTGAAGCGAACGAGATACGCAAGACGGGGCGCAGCGCACAGGGCGTCCGACTGATTAAGACTGAGGGCGGCGATAAGGTCACCAGCGCGTCGCTCGTCGATGCTGCCGCAGAGGAAGAAGTGACCATCTCAATCGAATGATGGGAGAGTGGTAAAGCGTGCTGATTGAGTAGGAAGAGCTTTGTCCGCACAAGACGCAAAGCGCCCCGCGCGGATTCAATCCGCGCGGGGCGCTTTGATTATAGCCATTTGCAATCGAGGGTAACCCTTTCCGTGTCACCGACCGTTTAGAGGCGGGCTCTGCCCGCCTTCTCGACGTTGTACCGGTGGGCATAGCCCGCCTCTAAACAATCCGTACACACAAACGGAAATCGCTCTAGTCAGTCACACTTTTTAGTCAGTCAAACTTTTATCGCGCGGCAGTCCCCGGAGCACCGGCGTTCGCGGCACCTTCGCCTTCGACCCACACTTCGCCGCCTTCGTAGAACTCTTTCTTCCAGATCGGGACGGTGCGCTTCAACTCGCGAATCGCCCATTCGCACGCCTCGAACGCAGCGCGGCGGTGCGGCGCGCTGACGCTGATGACGACGCTCGTCTCGCCAATCTCAGTGCGGCCGGTGCGATGCACGATGCCGATGTGCGCGATGTCGAAACGAGCGCGCGCTTCATGACCGAGGCGTTGCATCTCGCCGAGAGCCATCGGCGCATATGCTTCGTAGACCAGGTAGAGCGTTTGCCGTCCGCGTGTCCACTCGCGCGCGTAGCCGTCGAGCGTGACCGTCGCTCCGCAGCGGTGCGGGACGACGCGCCGCGCGATTGCGCCGACATCAATCGGCGCGGTCGTCAGTTCGAAGAAATCTTGCGCGTCCGCTGCCGGCAGTTCCAACTCCGCGCCTGTGCCGCCCGCACCGCTGCCACCGCTGACCGGCGGGAAGACGGCCATCTCGTCGCCGTCGCGCACCTCAGCTTCCAACACGGCGTATTCCTGGTTGACGGCGACCAACAGTGCGCGCCCGAAGCGGCGGAGTTCCGGGTACGTCTCAAGCACCGTCGCGAAGGCCGTTCCAGCGGTTGCCGGAGTGCCCACCTCGACCGCCGTCTCGTCGCACCCGGCGGCGTCGCGCGCCGCGCCGAAGAAGAGCACGCGCACGGTGACGCGCGAAGTTTCCTGACCGCCTTCGATTCGCTCAGTTGATTGCACAGTTATTCGTCGAAGTCATTCGTCGAAGTCGAGTTTCTTGCCCCCGTGGCCGTTGCGCTTGGCGACGGCGTGGACCCGCGCACGCTCCTCGTAGTTGTCGACGGCCAGCGCCAGCAGATCGCGCAGGCGCCGCAGACGCTCGCCGCAGGATTCGAGTTCGAGCAATTCCTGTTTCACTTCCGCGTCCAACTCCATCGCCGCCGCGACGAGGAACGAAAAGCGCTCTGGCTCCGTGTCCGGCAGTTCGGGAAGTGCCTCACGCTCGCCGCTGATCGTCCGCACCGCGCGTGCGATCCGCATAAACAACTCTTTCACTTCGCCAGCGCTTTGCCGTAGCTGGCCTTCATCCTCCGCCTCATCCGCGAAAAAACTGACCTCGCCGACGAGGTACGAATCGCTCCGCATGAGGTACGAATCGACGCGGTAACGCACGACTCCGACGGTGAGGACGTTCGAGCGTCCGTCGGACAGCGGCTGAACTTCAACGACCTCGGCGGCACACCCGACCTGACCGACCGGCGGGCGGTCGCGCCCCGGCGCTGTGCTCGCGTCGAAGTATGAGACGCCGAACAGATTGTTGCCCGCGCGCACATCGGCGAGCATCCGGCGGTAGCGCGGCTCAAAGACATGGAGCGGCAACGGGACGCCCGGAAACAGCACCAGCGGCAGCGGGAACAGCGGCAACTCACGCACTCCGCGCACCCTCTCTAAGACTTCGCTCATAAAATGGTTCGGCGGCGGCCAACCCTCAACGAAAGGAGCCGATGACAACGGGCGCCGCATTCGTCAACCGGCTTTGGTTAATTTTCACCGACTGCCGAGAGTTGGCTGCCGACGGCTTCGACGACGCGCCCGGCGCTACGCTCGATGGCCCGCACGGCGCTTGCCGGGGCGGCGACTTCCGCTTCGAGCGGTTGAGTCGCCTCCGCCGTTTTGCGCACGCCGGTTTCGAGCCTCTGTTGGATCAGACTGAGAATCTCCGCCGCCGGTTCATCGCTGAGCGCCATCCGCTTCGCGTCGAGGACAAGCGCTGCCATGTCTGATGCGCGGTCGCGGAAGCGGGTGTCGCGGGCGATTAAATCTTCGATGATGCGTCGCTCGCGCAGTTCGCGCGAAGCGTCCACGTCCAGCCCGGCGGCGACGGCATACTCGACGGGCACGCTCTGGTTGCGAACCATCACGTGCAGTGCGCCGGTTAACGCGCGCGCAGCTTCGCGCAGCCGACTGAGGTCGAGCAGCGAGTTCTTAAATCCGAGGTGGCCGCGGAGCGTGATCTCAATGATTGGGGCGGGGCCGCCGGCGTCTTCGTCGTGACGCCGCGCTTCGCGTTCGACGACCTCCATCGCCCCCTGATGCACGGCCTCGGCGTCGAGCGCGCCCGACACGTCGAACGTCAGTCGCTGAAAGGGACGCTGGATGTAATCTCGAATATGCTGCGCCGTGACGTGATGCTGGTCGTCGATGGTGACGAGGTAGAGGCCGCGCTCCTCGCGATACTCATCAATCGTGCAGGCTTCGAGCGAGCCGGGGTTGAACGCCCAGCCGTCAACCTCGAAGCGCTTATGCGTGTGGCCGAGCGCGACGTAATGGACAAGCGAGCGCAGTTCTTTCAAACGCTCGACGGAGAGCGCCGGGATCGGGCGGTTGATCTGTCCCTCGACGTCCGTGTGAAGCATCAGGATGTTGAAGAGTCCCGGCGTCGCGGCGCGCCGAATCGCATCCGCCAGGATGCCCATCGCGGCGTTCGCGCTGGTGCCGTACCAGTGCGAGCCGAAGACGCGCGCACCCGCGACATCGATGTACGAACCGGAACGACTCTCTTCGTCCCACGGCGTCATCACAATGCGCCCCTCCGCATCGCGCGTCGGTTCGAGGAGTTTGATGAATCCCCACTGCGACAGCGAGCGCATCCAACTAAAGCTCGTCGTCGCTTCATGCATGTCGTGGTTGCCTTCGATGGCGAGCACCGGAACGCGCGCATCTCTGAGCGTTTGCAGGCCGATCATCGCGTGGTTCATGGTCTGTGGGTCGACCTTACGCGCGTTGAAAAAGTCGCCGGCGATTAACACAAAGTCGAGACTGTTCGGCAGCACGTAACGCTCAATGACGTCGTTCCACGCGCGGAAAAAATCCTGTGGGCGCTCTTCCAAATTGTAGCGGCGGCAGCCGAGATGGATGTCGGCGATGTGAAGAAACTTAATCATCATTCATGTTTGGGTAAAGTGTAGAAAGCGGCGGACGGACGAGTTCGTCCCTGCTCATGTTATCACCGCATGCGGGCATTATACGATACTGAGGCGGGAAGGCACGAAAGCAGATGCTCGGAGAGCGGATGGCAAGCGTCGGTAAAACTCAAAAGTGACAGGTGACGAGTGACAGGTGACAAGAAAGAGTTACTGCACGTAAGTTCTTCCGAGCGGGGATAACTTTTCGCTCAGGCTGCTGGCTCACAGAACGACCGCGTGCGGCACAGAATCTAAACTTTCCTGTCCCCTGTCACGATTTACCTGTCACTTTTGAGTTAAAAGAAAGTAAAGCCCCCGCGACTCTGGGCGGGAGTCAATTTTGGAAGCGGGGGCTTTGGCGCACCGCACACGGTTGAAGGGGTACCGTAACGCGCGGGGCGTGACACGGCCTCTCGAAAGGGGGGGCGAGGGCCGAATTCGTAAGTTTTAAAAGATCAACGGGACGGGTGGGTAAAGCGCGCGGATGTTCCTCGTCCCGAACTCAAATCCCTCTCTGGCGACCTGCTTTATTCGCCGCGAAGGGCCGCCGATCCGTCAGGTTATTCCGTTAGGCCGCCTCGACGCAGCGTGCCAGGACCGTTCGACGCACGGACGCGAGTAGATTCTCAATATCAAGCGGCTTGCTGAAGAATCCTTCCGCACCGCCTTCGAGGCAGGCCCGCTGCATCTCGGCGGTCGCCGCTGAGCTGGTCACAAAAACCTTCGACGCTGAAAAATTATCCCTGATGTATTGGAGAACGCGCATCCCCGAATCCGGCGCATCAAGCGTCGGGGGCAGATGTAAATCAAGCACGATGACGGGCGGCTCGTAGATGACAACGCGCCGGATCGCTGTCGACATATCGTTAGCCGTCACCACTTCATACTCGTCGCACAAAGTCCAAAATAGTTGCTGTGTGATGGCCACATCGTCATCAACAATTAAAATTTTCGGTTTCATCTTTTGGTTAAATTCGCCCGCTGACTTTGAAAGCGCCTCGATGGTTCTGCTTGCGACTTCCCTGGTCAGCGTCGCGCACATCTTTTTTTTTCGCTTCTGTAACGCGCCCGACCTTTTCAATCCGGCCTACACATTTTCAATCCAACCTATACATTGGCAACACGCATGCCAATGATGCCATCCACCGAAATCCTGCGTTTCGCTCAGTGATCATGCCGGTTGCTAAGCAGTTTGCCGCAAGCCGGCGGCTAACGTGTGTGAACCACAGTGGACACGGACGCGCCCGGCGTGTGCACATCTGTGGACGTTTCCGAAGAGATGTCGTGTGTGTTCGGATGTACGCAGTAAGGCAAAAGTAAAAAGGTAAAAGGCAAAAGTGAAAGCCACTCACGACGGCGCTTTTATTCGACGCTCATCCTGAAAAACTTTTGGGCAGATGCTTATTTGAAAGAGGATGTGTGAGGGCGGTGCTGGTCAAGTGGCAGTCAGCAGGCCAGCTCTTCTTTGATGATGCGGCGCCCGGACTCTGCCGCCGGCTGCGTGCGGAGCAGCCGTCTCGTCAGGCCGGCTGGATGTTGAGTTCGCTGACTAAACGGTGAAGGTATGAGCGACTGATGCCGAGGCGCTTGGCGGCGGCGGCCTTGTTGCCGCCTTCGCTATGGAGGGCGTTGACGATCAGGCGGCGCTTGAGAGCCATCACCGCGCCTTCGAACGTCGTCTCGTCGTTTGCCGGGCCGCTTGTGACCGGCAGCACGCGAAGCATTTTCTCCGGTAGAAACTCTGTGCCGAGGCGCGTCCCGCTCGTCAGCACGACGAGCCGCTCGATCAAATTCTCTAACTCGCGGACGTTGCCCGGCCACTCATACTCCTGGAGGGCTTCGAGCAGTCCGGGGTCCAACTCGCTGACCACGCGCCCATGTTTTTCGGCGGCCTTATGAGCGAAGTGCGCGGCCAGCACCGGGAGATCTTCGCGCCGCTCGCGCAGCGGCGGGAGCGTGAGCGGCACGACGTTGAGGCGATAGAACAGGTCGCGGCGGAATGTTCCGACCGTGACCTCCTGTTCGAGGTCGCGGTTGCTGGCGGCAATCAGGCGGATGTCGACGCCGAAGGTCTTCGCTCCGCCGACCCGCTCGAAGGTTCGCTCTTGCAGCACGCGCAGCAGTTTGACCTGAACGGCGGCGGTCAACTCGCCGATCTCGTCGAGGAACAGCGTCCCGCCGTCAGCCAATTCGAAGCGCCCCTTGCGCGCATGCACCGCGCCGGTAAACGCCCCCTTCTCGTGGCCGAATAACTCCGACTCGATCAGCGATTCGGGAAGCGCCGCGCAACTGACGGCGATGAACGGTCCAGCGGCGCGCGAACTCTCTTCGTGAATCGCGTGCGCGAGCACTTCTTTGCCGGTGCCGTTCTCGCCGGTAATCAGCACGGTGGCGGTCGTGTCAGAAACGGCGCGCGCCTGTTTAATGACGTGCTCAAGCGACGGGCTGGAGCCGATCAGACTGCCGAAGCCGCGCCGCCCGCCGAGCTCCGAACGCAGGCGCTGAACCTCCTGCTCAAGCCGCCGGACGCGCGCTGCCTGCCAAATGATATGCACCACTTCTTCTTCGTCGAACGGCTTTTCAAAGAACCCGTAGGCCCCGCGCCGGATTGCCTCGAGCGCCACCTGTTTCGAGTCGCTGCCGGTGATGACGACGACCGGCACTGCGGGGCGCGCGGCGCGTGCGGCCTCAATCACCGCCAGGCCCTCGCTGATTCCGTCGAGGTCGGGCGGCAGGTGCAGGTCGCAGAGCACCACGTCGATTGGCTCACGCTTCAGATGCTCAATCGCTTCGGCACGGGTCTCGGCTTCGAGCACGCGGTGGCCCTCAGCGAGTGCCCAGTAGAGTTGACGGCGCAGCAGGCGGTCGTCGTCAACCACCAGAACCGTCGCCTTTTCGTCTGCTGGCTCGTTCTTCAAAATGGGAATTTCCCCGATTGACGTAGACGTTCGCGGGCGGATCATGCCGCCGGAAAGCGTCGCCCGTGTGGTGCGCTTCCGGCGAAGTATCATGCCCGACGAACGCAACGCTAAGTTGATTAGGAAATTGTGAAAGGCTGTTTTGGCGTCATGCCCCGCGCTCGCCGGTCATGGCCGGCGTCTGCCGCGTCTGTTCTCTGTGGCCGCCGCTCCGACTGCCGCGTGATGACGTGAACGGGAGGGATGGTAGCACGACGCAAAAGCGCGTGCCAACGTTTAGCTTTGACTCCACATCGAGTCGCCCGCCGTGCGCCTCGACAATCTCGCGGCAGGTGTAGAGGCCGAGGCCGATGCCCCGCGCCTTCGTCGTGCTGAAGGCGCGGAACAAGCGCATCCGTAGAAAATCGTCGCTCATTCCGACGCCCGTATCGACGACGCTGAAGAAGATTCTCCCCTCCTCGTCGTGGCCGGCTTCGACCGTCAAGCGCCCGCCGCGCGCGCCCATCGCCTCCATCCCGTTGAGCACCAAATTCTCAATCACGTTCGTCATCCGCTCCGGCTCGACGGTCGCCACAAGGGATTCAGGCAGCGTGGTCTCGATCTCGTAGAGCGGGCGCGCCGGTTCGGCAGTGGTCGCGAGCACGCGTTTGATGATCGGGATTAAGTCGGTCGGCTTGATGTCACGCTTGTACTCGCCGCTCAGACTCTTCGCCGGCTCGGTCAGGCGCGAAACGATACGGCGCAGTTTGTCGGTCGCCTCGCGGAGGCTGAGGATCGCGTCGGCCCGGAATCGCTCGTCGTTGAAGTGACGGTCCAGGTTTTGGACGAGCATCGAGAGGCCGGTGATCGCGTTCTTGAGGTCGTGTGTCAGCATCGCCGAGAGCCGCGTGAATGACTCGAACTGGCGCGTCTCGGCTTCGCGCGCGATGTGCTCGCGCAGGCGGTCGGTCATCAGGTTAAAGCTTTCGGCCAGTCCCCGAATCTCGTCGCCGGAGCGGATGCTGATGCGTTGATCAAGGTCGCCTTTAGCAATCGCCGCCGCGCCGGCGGCAACCCGCTCAATGCGTCGCGCCGCGCGCCGCGCAACCAGCGTCAGCAGTACTGTCACCGTCAGCGCCGCGACGAACGAGAGAATGATGCCGAACAATCCAGCGCCTTTCACCTCAGCCACTGCGCTGCCGTAGTCTCTTGTGACGGCAACCGACAGTTCGCCCCGCGCCGCCGGGCGGTACGCCGCCAACCACCTCTCGCCGTTTCGCGTTTCATAAAAGTCGAGGCCGCCCTCGCCCGCCGTCATGCGCTGCGCGATTGGCACCAGGGTCGGCGTCTGGACGGTCACGAACTGATGCTTCAGCGCATCGCTGGTGTGGAAGACGTAGCGGCCCGTGCGGTCAAGCACGAACACCTGGCGCGCCGCCGCACCCGCACCCGGCGCGTCGGGCGATACGTAGCCCCGGCTCACCTCGCTGCACAACTCTTCCAGGTTGATCTCTGCAACGAGCGCGCCGTGCGCGGCGGCCTCACCCTCGCCGAAGACCGGGACCGTCGCGCGCACCGCCGCGCCGTAAGGCTCCGGCGTGATGCCCGAGCGGAGCGCGACCGGCGTCGACGCGCCCCACACGCGCTCGTCGAAGCGCACGCTGCTCATCACAAAGTCGGTTGTTTGAAAAACCACTTCGCCCGCGCTGCTGGCGCTACCACTACCGCCGTCCGCCGCCCGCTCGCGCGTGACGCGGAACAGAGGCCGCCCGTCTCTGTCCAGGCACATCACCGACTCGTAATAGTTTTGATAGCCGCTGAAGAAGGCTTTGACTTCGGCGCGCACGCCGTCCGGCAGGGGCCGGCTTTCTCTCGTCAGAGAGGCGCTTGGCGAAGGGGCGGCGGGCGGCGGGACGGAGGCGCGCACGTATTCGGCGAGCGCGCCGGTCCGCGCCAGTCCGACGAGGTTCGATTCGCGCGCTCGCAACAACTCTTCAACATTGTGCGCGATTCGCGCGGCGGCGCTATCGGCGTCTTCGCGCAGCACCTGCTCGACGGCCCGCACGCCGCTAAAATAATTGGCGACGCTCAGCAGCAGCATCGGCACGATGCCGGCCGCGAAGAGTATCAGCAGCAATTTTGATCGGATACTCACGAAAGTTAAACGGAGGAATAAGAAACGGGGCGCCGTCGCCACTCTTCAGCACTGGCGCGCCCCGTCATTCATTGATGCGGTGCGGCACAGGATCGTCCTGTGAGCCAGAATCATTTGCCACACCACATCGGCTCCGCCCGGAGAAAGCTTACGTGCGTTAACTCTTTCTTGTCACCCGTCGCCTGTCACTTGTCACTTTTGAGTGAATTAGAAAGCGGTTTGGTTAGGGTAAGTTGGGGAGCATCGGGCGCGGGCAAGATATGCTCTCGCGGTCGGCGGTGTCAATAGCTACTTGCGACGACCACTGACAACGCGGTTATTGAGAGTTGTCGCGCCGCTCTGTGTCGATCTTCCAAATCTCTTTCTGTGTGCGGTAGACCAGAACGACGAGTCCGAGCAGCGAGCCGGCGGCGACGAAGGGCAGCAC
>Ga0136617_10002460_pt1 | contig 16470 bp, 7 predicted proteins | sample AntDrymUQ3222106_2_FD_129672 | JGI IMG/M metagenome (GOLD analysis project Ga0136617, IMG submission 129672) | Polar desert sand microbial communities from Dry Valleys, Antarctica - metaG UQ322 (21.06) | ecosystem: Environmental > Terrestrial > Soil > Desert | place: Antarctica: Dry Valley...
CACCTCCTTGAACCAGAGCGAGAAGAGCAAGCCGAGCGCGCCCCCCAAGCAGGCCAGCAGCACGCTCTCCGTGAGCAGTTGTCGGATCAGCCGCCAGCGACTCGCGCCCACCGCCAATCGCACGGCAATCTCTCTCTGCCGCGACGCGGCGCGCACCAGCAAAAGGTTGGCGACGTTCGCGCAGGCGATCAACAACACTAAGCCGACGGCGCCGAACAGCAAGTAAAGCTGCGGCGCGTAGTAGCGGCGAGTCTCCATCTGTCCCTGAGCGCCGGGGTCAACGACGAGGCGCGGGTAGTCCTTCGGCTCCAGTGTTGGCAACGGCTTTTGGCCCGGCTGCGCTTGACTTGCTCTCGCGGCGCGGTGTTCCAACACGGATTGCTGAAATACGCCCTCCAAGCTGGCGCGCACTCCCTCGGCGGTGGCCCCCGGAGCCAGCCTGCCCATCAACAGCACCCACCACACGCCCGCCCCCTCCATCCGCGAACGACCGGCGTTAACCTGTGGCTCGAACGCCAGCGGCAAAGAGACATCGGGCGACGAGCCGACCTGCAACGTCCCCGCGAACTCCGGCGGAGTGACGCCGACGATGTTGAAAGCGATGTTGTTGATGTTGATTTGCTTTCCCACCGTCGCCGGAGCGCCGCCGAACCGCCGCTGCCAGTAACCGTGGCTGATGACGGCCACCGGGCTGGCCCCCGTCTGGTCATCTTCGGCGGTAATCGTTCGACCGAGCATGGCCGGCACGCCCAGCCCCGCGTAATAATTGCCGGAAACAACCTGCCCGCTGGCGACCTCCGCCTGCCCGTCCGCGTTCACATTCAACTGCCTCAGTCCGGCGAAGGCGAATATCTCCGAGAGCGCCGCACTCTGCTCGCGCATCCGCACGAAGCTCTGGTACGGGAAAGACGTTCTGGCGATCAGTCCCGTCGCCGCGTCAGGGCTGGAGTTTCCGTTGTAGCCGCCGGGACTAAAATTGCTCCCCGCCACCGACTTGAAGAGCACCAACTGATCCGGCTGCCCGACCGGCAGTTTCTTCAACAACACCGCGTCAACCACGCTGAAGAGGGCGGTATTCGCCCCGATCCCTAAAGCCAGCGACAACACAGCGATGATCGTGAAACCGGGTTTCTTCAAGAGACCGCGCGCGCCGTAGCGCAGGTCTTGCAGCAGCGTTTGCATCACATCTCCTTCATTCGTATCTGAGCGCGATCATCGGATCGACCTTCGTCGCGCGCCGCGCCGGGACGTAACAAGCCAGCAGCGCGATGCCCGCGAGCAACAGCGAGGTGATGACGAACGTCATCGGGTCAGTCGCGCTGACGCCAAACAGCAGACTCGCCATCACGCGCGTCAGCGCGAAAGACGCACCCAAGCCTAGCCCCACGCCAACCAGCGCCAACGTCATCCCCTGCCCCACGACTAACTTCAACACGTCGCGACGACGCGCCCCGAGCGCCATGCGGACGCCGATCTCGTGCGTCCGTTGTGTTACTGAATAAGAGATGACGCCGTAAATCCCGACCGCCGCCAGCACGAGCGCGAGCGCCGCGAACGCCGCCAGCAGCAGCGTGTAAAAGCGCGGCTCCGCGATTGATTCTGAGACGAGTTGGTCCATCGTCTGAAAGTTCGCTGCTTCGAGTTTCGGATCGACTGAGACGACCGCGTCGCGCACAGCCTGCATGACACTTTCCGGCGGCACGGCGGCAATGGTGCGGATCATCAGGTAGTTCCACAGCAGCGGCGTCTGCGCGAAGGGGGTGTAGATCGCCGCTTCGCCGGGATCATCCAATCCCGAATACCGAACGTCGCCGACGACGCCGACGATCTCGCGCCACTCGTCGGACTGCTGCGGGTTGACTAATTGCAGCCGCTGACTGACCGCGTTGCCATTCGGGAACAGTCGGCGCGCCAGCGCGCGGTTGACGATCACCACCTTCGAGGCGTCGGCGTCGTCGCGCGAATCGAACGCCCGCCCGTCGATGAGCGGCGTGCCGAGCGCGCGGAAGAAGTCCGGGCTGACGGCGATGAAGTAAGACGAACGCTCGTCCGCGTTGTCGTTGGGCAATCCCTGTACGGCGAAGTTGGTGCCGCGTTGCGGCGTGATCGGAGGCAGCCCCGTCCCGCCGCCGACTGCTTGCACGCCGGGGAGGCCGCCGACCCGCTCGATCACTTCCCGCGCGACGGCGGCGCGGCGTTGCGGGTCTTTGTACTGCACCAGACCAACATTCAATGTCAGCAGGTTTTCCGTCGTGAACCCCCGCTCGACATGCAACAAGCGGGTGAAGCTATTAATCAGCAGTCCCGCGCCGATCAGCACGATCAGCGAGAGAGCGACTTCGGCCATCACGAGCGCGCCGCGCACGCGCCGGCCCTTCATGCTCCCGAACGTGCCGCGGCCCCCTTCCTTGAGCGATTGGTTCAGATTCGCGCGCGTCGCCTGCCACGCGGGGACCAGTCCGCAGAGGAGGCCCGTCAACGCCGACACCGCGAGCGTGAAGAGCAGCACCGGCACATTAATGCTGACCGCGCTCAGGCGCGGGATGTCGCTGGGATTGAGACTCAGCAGCACGTCTATCAACCACACCGCCAGCAGCAACCCCGTAATGCCGCCGGCGACGGCCAGCAATAAGCTCTCGGTCAAAAGCTGTCGCAACACGCGCCACCGCCCCGCGCCGAGCGCCGTGCGGATCGCAATCTCGCGTTCGCGCGCCGCCGTCCGCGCCAGCGTCAGGTTGGCGACGTTGGCGCACGCGATCAGCAACACGAAGCCGACGGTTTCGAGTAACACCATCAGCGCCGGGCGTACGTCACCCAAGAGGCGCTCGGACAGTGACGCGAACTCGATGCGGATGCCCGCGTTGGTCGCCGGGTACTGCTGCCGGAGCCGCGCCGAGATGGCATCCACCTCGGCCTGCATCTGCGCCAAGCTGACGCCGGGTTTCAGGCGGGCGACGGCGCGGAAGATGCGAAACTGTCGGTTCTCCAACTGCTCCGGCGTGGCCGCCATCGCCGAGCCGAAAGTCACCCATATCTTGAACCGGCTGCTTGGGTACTGGAACTCCGGCGGCATAACTCCGACGATAGTGTGGACGTTGCCGCTCAAGCGGACGGTGCTGCCGATCACTTGTGGGTCGCCGCCGTACCGGCTCTGCCAGAGGTCGTGGCTGATGACCGCCAGCGGCAGGCGGTCTTCGTCAGCACTCCACACGCGGCCCAACATTGGGCCGCCCAGCAGTGGGAAGAAATCAGGCGAGACGATAGCGCCAGTGACCTGCGTCGTTTCATTCCCGACACTGACGTTGTAGAGGTTGGACCCCCAGATCGCCATCCCGTCGAAGGTCTGGCCGGCCTCCTTCACGTCGCGAAAATCCGGCGGCGAGATGCTCGCGATCATGAGCCGCTCCGCGTGCTGGTAAGGCAGCGGCCGCAGCAGCACCGCATACACGATGCTGAAGATCGCCGTGTTCGCGCCGATGCCGAACGCTAAGGTCAGCACCGCGACAATTGTGAAGCCGGGACTTTTACCCAACGTCCGAAAACCGTATCGCACGTCTTGCCACAACGCTCTCATTATTCACCTCTTGATGAGCGTGGAATGTAAGAACAAAACAACTCGGCTGGTGTCTTTATTCATCATTCATCATTCCGCATTCATCATTGATTTCTATTCGTACCTAAGCGCGATCATCGGATCGACTTTTGCCGCGCGCCGCGCCGGCAGGTAGCAGGCAACGAAGGCGATCACTTCTCATCGTTTTTCACAGCAGCAGGAATGTCGAATTTGACATCCGCAACGGGTACGTTGTGCTTAACTTCTATGAAATTGCGCGTCGTCCCGAAGTGGTTGTCGTCTAAAGATGACACCCGAATGGTGAACGCCAGCCTGACCCCGTCCACTTCGCGGTAATCTTCAAAGTCCGTCTGCTCCGGATTCTTGCCGAGGACGGTATTGGTGAAGACAATCCGGCGCAGGAGCAGCCCGGATTGCGCGTCGAAAAACAGTTTCTCGGCTTTGTTGTCTAGAGACTGGGCTTCGATCACATAGGCTTCGCGATTGCCAATTCTCTCAGTGCCGCTGACGCTCACTTGTGCATACTGGTCCCTGAGTTTGAGGTCTTTGAAGAAATCAGCTTGACGTTTAATTCGTGCGATCTCTACGGTACTCAGCTCACGCTGGCCGTCCGGGGTTTTGGTCCAGCCGGTGACGCCATTGAATCCCTGATAAATGACTCCATCGGGAGTAGTAATCACAGCCAGATACTGGCCCGGAGTTTTCTGGAAAGTCTCTATCGTCCACGTCTCGCCGCGATTGATCACCGCCGCTCTGGGAGTGCCGGAATTGACGAGTTGAGACCTGAGTAGCGTAGCCTTTGTCACGCGAGTGGTAATCTTCTCGACTGCCGCTTGACCGCCTAATGCCCGAACGTAGTGATCGAAAATCTGCTCCGCGCTTGGCAGCGGTGCGGGTCGCTGCTCATCCGGTTCGGCTCGCGTCGTGTTGGCGAAAGCGCCCTGTCCAATCGGCGGAACTGAAATTGGTTTCACCTGACCTTGATGACAAGTATTGCAGGTGATGATGGGCTGGCCGCCGAAACGGGCTTTGTTCAACTCAAAGGTCATCAGGAGATGTTGCCGCGCAATTTGTTTGGCAGGCTTGTCGTCCATCCAGTATTTGCCGTTTTCGGCGATGTGGCAGTAATCACATCTGACCCCGAGCGCAGCTCTCATCTGGTGCATCACCGGAAGCAGTTGCGCGGCGGGCATTCCCTTAAGCGCCTGAATGTTCTTCTGCACTTGCTCGACCGGCTGCTCCTGATTGTTTTGCGGAGCGGGTTCGGGCGGCAATTCGTTCAGCGCCGCAACGGGAGCGAGAGGACTACTGCTCGCAATAGAAGAGGCCGTCAGCGTTTCAGGCGCGAGTCGCAGCGGGCCGAACGAACCGCTCCTGACGAGGCTCGCCGCTGCTTCAGCATTCGCGCCGGCCTCCGCCCACAGTCCTGCCTGAAAGCTGAGAATTGGCGCGAGCAGCGTGACGACGGCGAGCCGCTTAATGTTCTTCTTCATCATGTGATAGCTCCCCACTTTGGTCAGAACGAAAGCGCGCTAGCGTCAGGCGCTTTTCCTCCCTCTAGCCTTCCACCCTCATTCTTCTCATTCGTACCTCAACGCCACCATCGGATCGACTTTGGCCGCGCGCCGCGCCGGGACGTAGCAAGCGGCGAGGGCGACGAGAGTTAGTAATGCGGCCACGCCCGCGAAGATCAAGGGATCAGTCGTACTCACTTCATAAAGCAAGCTCCGCATGACGCGCGTCATCGCCACCGCCGCCACCAAGCCGCACGCCACGCCGATCAGCGCGAGGCTCATGCCCCGTCCGACGATCAGCCTGAGGACGTCGCCGCTCCGCGCGCCGAGCGCCATGCGAATGCCGATCTCATGCGTGCGCTGCGTCACCGAGTAAGCCATGACGCCGTAGATGCCGATTGTCGCGAGGACGAGGGCGACGAAGGCGAAGCAGCCAAGCAGCAGCGCGTTGAAGCGGCGCGGCGCGACCGATTGCGCCACACGCTCGTCCATCGTCCGGGTTTCCCAGATGGCGAGGCTCTTGTCGATTTCTTTGATCACGCCGCGCACGGCGGACGCGAGGACAGATGGATCGGACGTTGACGAACGCACCACGAGATTCATCTGACCGTCCGAGGACTGGAAGAACGGGACGTAGAACTCCGGTATCACTTCTTCATCGAGGCCGCCGAGCCGCACATTGCCGACGACGCCCACGATCTCGCGCGGCGGTAGGGGGTTGTTGTTTTCGTCATCAGTGATGAGGCGTTGGCCGAGCGGTTCATCGTTCGGAAAGTAACGTCTGGCGAAGGCTTCGTTGATCACGGCGACGGGCGGCGCGGCTGCCGCGTCGCGGTCGGTGAACGCGCGCCCGCGCCGCACGGGGATGTTCATCGCGCGGAAATAATCGGAAGTGATGATCGGATTCCGCGCGGCGACTTGCGTTTCTGGAGCCGCCGGGGGACGTCCATCGATGTTGAAAGTGGTGCGCGTTTCTCTGTTGCCGAGGGGCAGCACATTGACCGCCGCCGCCGCTTCGACGCCGGACAGGGCGCGCGTGCGCTCAAGGGCTTGTCGGAAAAATGCGTGTTGCTGTTCCGGGCTTGAGTAGTTCGTGTTCGGCAAAGGGACCAGCATCGTGAGGACGCGCGCTGCCGTGTAACCCGGATCGGCGTTGAGCAGACGCACGAAGCTCTTCAGTAGTAATCCCGCGCCGACGAGAAGCAGAAGCGAGAGCGCGACCTCTGTGACGATGAGCAGGCTGCGCGTGCGGTTGCGGCGCGCGCCCTCGGTCGAGCCTCGCCCGCCTTCCTTGAGCGAGATGCTGAGATCGAATTGCGAGGCTTGCCACGCCGGCGCGAGGCCGAAGACGACGCCGGTCAGCGCGGAAATTCCCAGCGTAAAGATGAGGACTCGACTATCAAGGCCGACTTCCGACAATCGCGGAATGTCGCCGGGAGCCAGCGCCTTCAATAAATCGACGCCCCACGTCGCCAGCAATAACCCCAACGCTCCGCTGACGAACGCGAGCAATAAGCTCTCCGTCAACAACTGTTGCATCAGACGCCAGCGGCTGGCTCCGAGCGCCGTCCGCACCGCGATCTCTTTACCTCGCGCGCTGGCGCGCACGAGCGAAAGATTGGCGACATTGGCGCACGCGATCAAGAGTACGAAGCCGACCGCGCCGAGCAACACGAGCAGCGCGGGACGGATGTTGCCCACGAGGTCTTCGTGCATCGAGATGAGCCGGATGCGCCTGCCAGCATTCACGTCTGGATACTGCACCGCCAGCCTGTTCGTGATCGTGTCTAACTCCGCGGCGGCCTGCCCAAGCGCAACGCCGGACTTGAGGCTCGCCACTACCGGCATGAAACGAGTTCCGCGATTACTGATTACGCTCGGATCGTTTCTTGCCGTTATTACCGTGAACGGCCTGTAATAGTCCGCCCCCTCGGCAGAGATTGGAAACTCGAAGCCGGGCGGTGCTACGCCAACGACGGTATAGCTGCGTCCGGCGAGTCCCATCTTTATTTCACGCCCGACGATCCGAGGATCAGAGCCGAATCGACGCTGCCACAAGCCGTGACTTAGAACGACGACCGAAGGCCCGCCGGGCTGGTCTTCTTCAACGGTGAAGAAGCGGCCCAGTGCCGGCTGGACGCCGAGCAGCGGGAACAATTCGGCGGACACCTCCGCGCCCCAGACGCGCTCCGGCTCATCGCCGCCGGCAGAGATGAACGTCCCCGACTTGCTGTACGCGGCGACGTGTTCCAGCGTCCGCGCCCCGTTCTTGTAATCGACGAAATCCGGGTACGAGAACGGAGCATCAATGACAGCGTCCTGCGCGCCGCCTCCGTAGATCACGAGCAGTCGCTCCGCGTTTTCGTAAGGCAGCGCACGCAATAGCACCGCATTGACGACGCTGAAGATCGCGGTGTTCGCGCCGATGCCCAAAGCCAAAGCGATGATCACGGACACGGTGAAGCCGGGGCTTTTCACCAGTATCCGCAGGCTATAACGAAGGTCTTGCCACAAACTTGCCATCATCATGCACCTCTCAAGTTTCTCAAGCGGCTCACTCGTATCTGAGCGCGATTATCGGATCGACACGCATCGCGCGCCTCGCTGGGACATAGCACGCCAAGAGCGCGACCGTCGCCAACACGAGTGGGATAACGACGAACGTTACGGGATCTGTCGCGCTGACGCCGTGGAGCAAGCCGGACATGACGCGCGTGAGCGCGAGCGCCGCCGCCAATCCGAGCAGGACGCCGACGACGATCAAGCGCATTCCTTGCCAGACGACTAATCGGAGCACGTCGCTCTGCTGCGCGCCGAGCGCCATCCGCACGCCGATTTCATGGATGCGGGTACTAATTGTGTAGCTCATCACGCCGTAGATGCCGACGCCCGCGATGAGCAGCGCGATGGCGGCGAAGATGCCGAGCAAGAGCGTGTAAAAGCGCGGCTGCGCGATTGATTCGGACATCAACTGCTCCATCGTCTTGACGCCCGCGACCGGCAAGTCTTTATCCACCGCCGCGACCGCGCGGCGCACAATCGCAGCGGCGTTCGCCGGGTCGCTTCGCGTGCGGACGACGAGCGCCGTCGAAAGCCACGGTTGCTGAAAGTGTGAGACGTACATCTCGATCTCGGTTTCGTCGCTCAAAGTCATCTGCTTCGTGTCGCCCACTACGCCGACGATCTGGTGCGCGACGAAGTCGCTCATGTAGTGTTTGATCTTGAGTTGTTTGCCGATGGGATCGGCATCGGGAAAGAAGCGCCGCGCCATCGTTTCGTTGATGACGGCGACGGGCGGAGCATCCTTGCCGTCGCGTTCGGTGAACTCTCTGCCGGCTCGCACGGGGATGCCGAGTGCGCGGAAGTAGCCGGGACTGATCGCGCTGTAGAATGCTTCGCGTTTGTCGCCGGGAGCACTCGCACGCCCTTCAACCTCGAACGCGAAGTTCAACCCGAAACTTGCGAGCGGCGGACCCGAACTCGCGGCGACCGCTTCGACATCGGGCGACTTCCCAACTTCTTCCACGATGCGTTGGTACAGCGTTGCGCGCTCGCCGTCTTGTAAATACTTTTTGTTGAGCGGCACCGAAATGTTCGTGGTCACAAGGTTCCGCGGGTTGAAGCCGAGGTCAGCTTGCTGCAAAAGCAACAGGCTTTTCATCAACAACCCCGCGCCGACGAGCAGCAGCAACGTCAAGGCGATTTCGGAAACGACCAGTAATCCGCGCAGACGCTGCACGCGCATCCCAGCGGTCGCGCCTCTGCCCGTCTCCTTCAACGATTCATAGACGTTCAGGTTCGACGCTTTGAGCGCGGGCAGCAAACCGAAGACAAGTCCGGTTAGTACCGAGACGCCGAGGGTGAAGCCGAGCACCGTCAAATCAATGCGGCTCTCGTCGAGTCGCGGGAAACGCCAATCCGAAGGCACGAGCGCCGTGATCGCGTCCACGCCCCACAGTGCGAGCAGCAAGCCGGCGACGCCGCCGAGAGCCGCGAGCAACAGACTCTCGATGAGCAATCCACGCACGATGCGCGTCCGCGTCGCGCCCATCGCCGTCCGAATCGCCACTTCTTTGTGGCGCGCTGTCGCCCGCGCCAAAAGCAAGTTGGCGACGTTGGCGCACGCGATGAGCAGCACGAAGCCAACCGCGCCGAGCAGGATGAAGAGCGCCGGGCGGACATGCGTCACGCCGCGCTCGCGCAAGGGCACGAGGCGCACGCCCCACGTCGCGTTCGTCTCAGGGTGCGCGGCGGCGAGTCGTTCGGAGAGCACCGTCATTTCGGCTTGCGCTTGTTCCATTGAGACGCCGGACTTGAGGCGCGCGGCGGTGGTGAAGTAACGGCTCTCGCGCGGCTTCATCTCGCCCGTGTCCATCAAGAGCGGCGTCCACACTTCGGCGTAAGCCGGTTCCTTAAAATCCGGCGGCATCACGCCGACGACGGTCGTGCTTCCGTAGGCGGTCGTGAGCGTCTTGCCGATGACTCCGGCGTCGCCGCCGAAGCGACGCTGCCACAGGCGGTGACTGAGCACCATCACGCGATTGCCGCGCACGGAGTTTTCTTCCGGCAAAATCGTGCGACCTAAGACGGGCTTCGCGTCGAACACCTTGAAGAAGCCGTCGGAGACGCGCGCTCCGGTGAACTGCTCCGGCTGCTCGCCGCCCACGAGGTTGACGCTCCCGCCGCTATACGCCGTGATCGCTTCAAAAGCGTTATTGTCCTTACGCCAATCGAGAAAGTCGGCGGGCGACGCGCCGCCAAACTGCTCGCCGCCCTCGCGGACGTTGACGGAGAGCACGGCAACCAACTGCTCCGGCGTAGCGAACGGGAGCGGTCGCAACAGCACCGCATTGACGACGCTGAAGATCGCCGTGTTCGCGCCTATCCCGAGCGCGAGCGCGAGCACCGCGACGATGGTGAAGCCCGGCGTCTTCCACAACATGCGCGCGGCGAAACGTATGTCTTGCCATATAGTAGCCATCATTCACCTCATCTTTCACTCATATCGAAGCGCAATCATCGGATCAACTTTCGTCGCGCGTCTGGCTGGGACATAGCAGGCGAAGAGCGCGATTAAAGACAAGAGCAATGAAATGCCGCCGAAGGTAATAAAGTCGGTCGGACTGACGCCGACCAGAATGCTCGCCATCAAACGTGTGACGGCGAACGCCGCGATGAGTCCCGCGAGGATGCCGACGACGATGAGTTTCATACCCTGCCCGACGACGAGGCGGAAGATGTCGCCTCTTTGCGCGCCGAGCGCCATTCGCACGCCGATTTCGTGCGTGCGTTGCGCGACCGAATAGGCGACGACGGCGTAGATGCCGAGCGCCGCGAGGACGAGCGCGACGACGGCGAAGGCGAGGAACATGAAGGATGCCAGACGTTGCGGAGCCAGCGACTCGTTGAAGACTTGCGTCATCGTGCGGACGTTGTGCATCGGTTGATCTTTATCAATCGCTTGCAGTTCGCGCGCGGCGGCTGAGGTGAAAGATGCCGGGTCGGTCGCGGCGCGCATGACGACGATCATCTGATTCCAAGAGTTCTGCATGTGCGGTAGATAGACGGCGAGTTCGGGTTCGAGACCTTCATCCAAGCGGTCGCTGAAAGGTTCGTGCAATACGTCGCCGACGACGCCGACGATCTCATAAACTTTCTCGTCGCCGAGATGCAGACGACGACCTACAGGGTCTTCGCCGGGAAAGTATTTCTGTGCCAGCTTGCGGTTGACGAGAAGGACGGGCGGCGCTTCTTTCGTGTCGCGCTCGCCGAAGACGCGCCCTTGCAACAATGGAATCTGCATCGTGCTGAAATAGTTCGGCGTGACGACGCCGAACTGCGCGAGCGGCGCTTTTCCTTGTTCGAGCGGGGGCTGCCCTTCGCGCCAGAAGCCAACGTCAGAGCTATCGAAGCCGAGTGGAATGCTGTTGACCGCCGCCGCGCCCGTCACTCCCGGAACCGCTTCAAGACGCTCGACGAGTCGGCGGAAGAAGTTCGCGCGGTCAATCTCTTCCGCATACCTTGCGCGCGGCAAGGCGACATCAAAGGTCAGCACGCCTTCGGAGCTGAAACCGGGATTGGCGTTCATCATCACGACGAAACTTCGCATCATCAACCCCGCGCCGACGAGCAGCACGAGCGAAAGGGCGATCTCTGAGACGACGAGCAAGTTGCGTGTGCGATTGCGTCCTCGCCCTTGCGCGCCGCCGCTTCGTCCGCCTTCCTTGAGCGATTCGTTGAGGTTTCTCTTTGAGGCTTGAAGCGAGGGGATCAGACCGAACAGCAAGCCGGTGAGAAGCGAGAGCAGGAGCGTGAAGCCGAACACCGTCCAGTCGATGCCGAGATTCGACCAACCGGGGACAAGTCTGGCGAAGTTCGCGGGCATCCCCGCCCGCAGAGCCTCAATGCCCCACACGCTCAAGAGCAATCCGAAGCCGCCGCCAACCGCCGCGAGCAGCACGCTCTCCGTCAACAGTTGGCGCACAACCCGCCACCGGCTCGCGCCGAGCGCGGTGCGTACCGCGATTTCACGACTCCGCCCGGCGGCGCGCAACAACAACAAGTTGGCGACGTTGGCACACGCGAGCAGGAGCACGAACAAAACCGCGCCGAGCATAATCATCAAGTGAGTGTGCGCCCCGCGCGTCTCGGATTCGATGAACGAAGTCGCTTTCAAACCTCTGCCGCCGTTAGTCTCCGGGTACTCTCCGGCGAGACGCCCCGCGATGTTAGTCAACTCGGCTTCCGCGCTTTCGATTGTTGCGCCGGGTTTCAGACGCCCGACCGCGCGCAAGTAGTGCGACTCGCGCTCACGCACGTCTTCGTCGTCGAAAATGAACGGTCGCCACATCTCGACCTCGCCGCGCGGGTACGTCGCTTCGGGCGACGCAACGCCGACGATTGATGTATTGCGGTCGTTAATCCGCACGACGCGCCCGACGATGTTCGGGTCGGCATTAAATCTTCGCCGCCATAATCCGTCACTGATGACGACGACCGGATCGCGCCCCGGCTGTTCCTCTTCCGGCGTGAAGCGGCGACCCATTCGCATCTGCACGCCGAGCACATCGAAAAATCCAGCCGTCACCGCCGCGCCCGCGATGCGCTCCGGTCGGTCGCCGTCCGTGAGGTCGGCAGACCACCCGCTCGACGCGGCGAGCGATTCAAAAGACTTGCTCTCTTCACGGATGTCGAGAAAGTTGGCGGGCGCGACCGAGCCGAACCTGATGCCAATCTGCGGCATCGTCTCGAAGAGCGACACGATGCGCTCCGTCTCGCGGAACGCATATGGCTTCAGGAGCAAGGCGTTAATCGCGCCGAAGATCGTCGTATTCGCGGCGATACCGAGCGCAATGGCGAGCACCGCGACGAGTGTGAAGCCCGGCGACTTCCACAGCATCCGTGCGGCATACTTGAGGTCTTGCCAAATGGTTCGCATATCAACTCCCCGGCGTTGGTTAGTGTCTCTACAGTGACCGGCAACAACTATGATTGCGGCTCGTCCGCCTAGTCGTTACAATCACGATCATTGACCTTCAAGAGTCGAGCGAAAACTTTATGCGTACTCAAACTTTGAACCTGCACGCAGTCGTCGAGAGTCTTCCCGCCGGTAGCTTCGTCGTCCTTCCCGACATCGGTTGGGACGAATACGAGGAGTTGCTCGAACAGCTCGGCGAAAGCCGCGGCGTGCGTACCAGCTACAACGACGGAAAGCTACAAATCATGGTCGTTTCATCCGAACACGAAAACTACGCATGGTTCATCGGGAGTCTTATTGCAAATATCAGGCTTCGCCTCCGCATTAACATTCGCTTCTTCGGCGCATCCACAATGAAAAAGGAGCGGCGACGTAAAGGGCTTGAACCCGATGCCTGCTTCTACGTGCAGAGCGCCCCGCTCATCGGCAACCGGATGCGACTTGACTTCAGTGTTGACCCGCCGCCCGACATTGCCGTCGAGATTGATATACATCACGGCTCCGTCTCCAAATTCCCGATCTACGCCGCGCTCGGCATCTCTGAAATTTGGCGCTACGACGGCGAGCAACTGCGGATTCATCTGCTCAAGGGGGACGAATACGTATTGACGACCGGAAGTCAGGCATTACCGATGCTCACCGGCGACCATCTCACGGAACTTCTCACACGCCTGCGCGAAGACGGCGAGTTTCAAACGATTCTCGCTTTCGACGCGTGGCTGCAAAAACAGCAACTGTAATCCCGCCTTACTCATATCGAAGCGCAATCATCGGATCAACTTTCGTCGCGCGTCTGGCTGGAAGGTAGCAAGCTAGCAGTGCCGCGACAGCTAACAGTAACGCGACACTGATAAAAGTTAGGGGGTCGGTCGCGCTGACACCGTAGAGTAAGCCGCTGAGAACGCGGGTCGCGGCAAACGCCGCAGTCAATCCGATCAGGATGCCGATGAGCGTCAAGGTCAAACCTTGCTTGCCAATTAATTTGAGAACGTTGCGCCGGCTTGCGCCGAGTGCGACACGAATGCCGATCTCGCGCGTGCGTTGCGCGACCGTATAACTCATCACGCCGAAGAGTCCCAGCGCCGCCAACAGCAACGCGAGCACGCCGAAGGTGGCGGCAAGGGTGGCTGCCGTGCGCGGTCCCCAGAGGGCAAAGTCGATGTGCTCGTCCATCGTCTTGATGTTGTAAATCGGCATCCGCGCGTCGATTTTATTCATCTCGCCGCGCACGCGCTCCGCGATGTTGCCGAGGCTGCCGCGTGTGTTCACCACCAGCATCATCTCCGGGTTGTAGCTCTGGAGATGCGGCAGGAACATGAAGCTTCGCGGCTCCTCGCCGAGCGAGCGATACTTGCCGTCGCGCACGACGCCGACGATCTCGCGCAGGCGCGTTGATTGCTCGTCGAGCCGGAAGCGTTTGCCGATGGGGTCTTCACCGGGAAACAATTGCCGCGCCATCGTCTCGTTGACGATCACGACATCGGGCGCGCCCTCGCGGTCGCGTTCGGTAAAGTCGCGCCCGCGCACAAGAGGAATCCCAAGCGTCTCGAAGAAGCCGACTCCGATTGCCGTGTCGCCCGCATAGACGCCGCCGCCGGGCGCGGGCGGTGCTTGCCCCTCGACGATGATGGGACCGCTCGAACTCCAACTGTCGCCGAGCGGCACCGGGTATGAGACTGTCGCCGCACGGACTTCCGGCAGCGTCTCGACACGCCTGACCAACTCCGTATAAAACCGCTTGCCTTCATCTTCCGTGTAGCCGAGCAGGTTCGTGGCGAGCGACATCGTTAGCATGTTCTCCGTCTGAAGACCTGGGTCGACCTTCAGCGTTTGCCGCAAACTCTTGACGAAGAGACCGCCGCACACGAGCACGACGAGCGACAAAGCGATTTGCGCGACGACGAGCAGGCTACGCAGATTCCACCCGCGCCAACCGCGCCGCCCGCCGCCGATGGTCGCCGCCTCGCCCTTCAACACCGGCACCATGTCCGGGCGCGACGATTGAAGCGCGGGCGCGAGTCCGAAGACGATGCCGGTCACGAGCGAGATGGCGAGCGTCCAAGCGAGCACGCGCCAGTCGGGGCTTAAGTCGAGCACGATGCTGATTGACGGAAACTTCGGCGTGAACGCCAATATCAAATCAGCCGTCCAAAAAGCGATGAGCAAACCGAGCGCCCCGCCCGCGAGTGCGAGCAGCAAACTCTCGGTCAGCAATTGACGGATGATGCGCGCTCGATTCGCGCCGAGTGCGAGGCGGATGCCAATCTCACGGCGGCGGGCGGTGGCGCGCACAAGGAGCAAGTTGGCGACGTTCGCGCACGCGATGAGAAGCACCGCGCCGACCACGATCATGGCGAGTCCCGCGCCGAGTCTGATGGCATCCGTCACGTCGCGGTCGTCGATGCGTCCTTCCGGTTCCGGCACGACCACGACGCGCGCCCGTTCGCGTTCAATCCGATCCGTCGGATAGGTTTCGTTCAACCGGCGCGAGATGGCGGACATGTTCGCTTCGGCTTGTTCCAACCCGACGCCCGGCTTTAAGCGCGCGATCATGTCGAAGAAGTTGCGGCGACGGTCGCTGATTAAATCCTCGCCCGGTATAATCTGTCGCTGCATCATCATGGGAACCCAGAAGTCCATTCCGACCGCGAACTTCGTACCGGCGAACTCCGGCGGCGCGACGCCGACGACGGTGTACGTCGTGCCGTTCAAGACAACGCCCTTGCCCGCAATCTCACGGTCGGACGCATAACGACGCTGCCACAAGGAGTGACCGATGACGACGACCGGGTGCGTCCCCGGCGTGCGGTCTTCTTCGGGCAGGAAAGTGCGCCCCACCTTCGCACGCACGCCGAGCACGTCGAAGTAGTTGCCCGTCACGACTTCGCCGAGAATCATGTCGTTCTGCGTCTTGCCGTCGCCGCTTCCCACTGCCGCGCCCGTCGAGAAGTGACCGACGAGTCCCGCGAAGACTTCGTTCCCGTCGCGGTACTCGACGTAATCGGGGTACGAGATTTCGTTGAACTCTCTGCCTTCACGGTTCGACTCGAAAGGCACGACGAGTTGGTCGGCATCGGCGACGGGAAGCGGGCGCAAGAGGAAGGCATTGACGGCGCTGAAGATCGCGCTATTCGCGCCGATCCCCAAACCGAGCGCGAGTACCGCGACCAGTGTGAAGCCGGGTGCTTTCCACAACATGCGAATGCCATAGCGCAAGTCTTGCCACAAAGTTCTCATATCCTGACCTCTTCAATCTTGTTCGATTATTCGTATCTCAGCGCAATCATCGGATCGACCTTCGTCGCCCGCCGCGCCGGTAGGTAACAAGCGACGAGCGCAACTCCAGCGAGCAGCAGCGGGACGCCGGCGAACGTCAACGGGTCAGTCGCACTCACGCCGTAAAGCAGGCTCGCCATCACTCGCGTCAACGCGAACGCCCCGGCGAGTCCGACGGCAATCCCGACAAAGGTGAGCAGCATTCCCTGCCCGACGACGAGCCGCAGCACGTTGCCCCGCTGCGCGCCGAGCGCCATGCGGATGCCGATCTCCCGCGTGTGCTGCACGACGAAGAATGACAACACTCCGTAAATCCCCAGCGCCGCCAAGAGCAGCGCCAACGCGGCAAATGCCGTCAGTAGAATCATCCCCACACGGCGCTGGGCCGTCACTCTATCCAGCACCTCACTCATCGTGCGGATGTTGGAAAGAGGTTGGTAAGGATCAACGTCGCGTACCGCCTCCCGGACGGCGGGCACGAGGCTCGTCGGTGAGGCTGTAGTGCGGATGACTAGATCGCGCGGGGTGAAGAGGGAATACACACGCGATCCACGCGGAAACTGCCAATACGGCACGTACATCTCGGCTTTGACCGGCGCGTCCGCGCCCATCTGCCGGACATCGGCAAC
>Ga0136617_10002461_pt1 | contig 16467 bp, 12 predicted proteins | sample AntDrymUQ3222106_2_FD_129672 | JGI IMG/M metagenome (GOLD analysis project Ga0136617, IMG submission 129672) | Polar desert sand microbial communities from Dry Valleys, Antarctica - metaG UQ322 (21.06) | ecosystem: Environmental > Terrestrial > Soil > Desert | place: Antarctica: Dry Valley...
ACGTTCTTGCCGACCATGAGCGAGGCGAGCTCGCTCTCCGTTGCGTCCGGCGTGGCGGTTCCGACCACGTGTCCGCGCCGCAGGATCGTCACCCGGTCCGCGACCTTCCTGACCTCCCGCAGCTTGTGCGAGATGAAGACGATCGACCTGCCGCTCTCGCGCAACGCCGCCAGAATGCCGAAGAGCTGCTCGCTCTCCTGCGGCCGGAGCACGGCGGTCGGCTCGTCGAGGATCAGGAGCTGCGCGTCCCGTTTGAGCGCCTTCATGATCTCGACGCGCTGCTGGAGGCCGATCGGCAGGTCGCCGACGACGGCGTCCGGATCCGCTTCGAGCCCGTACCTCTCCGCCATCTCCACGACGTCGCGGCGCGCGGCGCGCCGGTCGAGGCGACCGCTTCTGCCGACCCGCTCGAAGCCGAGCATGACGTTCTCGGCCACCGTGAGGGTCGGGACGAGCGCGAAGTGCTGGTGCACCATCCCGATCCCGGCTGCGATCGCATCGCGCGGAGACTCGAACTCGACCGGCCGGCCGTCGATCGAGATCCGGCCCCCGTCGAGGCGCAGCGAGCCGTACAGCAGGTTCATCAGCGTGGACTTGCCGGCGCCGTTCTCGCCGAGGAGGCAGTGGATCTCGCTCTCCTCGATCGTGAGATCGACGCCGGCATTCGCCACGAGCGTGCCGAACCGCTTGGTGACTCCTTGGAGCTCGACCTTCAATGCGTTGGCTTCCTCACCGGGAACGCCTCGCCGTCACCTCGGAGTGGACGCAGAGGTGACCTTGAGCTTTCCCGTCGAGATCTGCGTGCTGATCCCCTGGACCTCCCGCTTCAGGCTCGCCGGTACCTTCGAGGCGAACCGGTGGTACGGCGCGATCCCGACGCCGCGGTTCTTGAGCGTGCCGAGATACGTGCCGCCGCTGAACCTGCCGCGCGCCGCGTCCCGGACCGCCTGCGCGACGACGACGTGGACGCCCTTCAGCACGCTCGTCAGGAAGATGTCGCAGTGCTTCGGCACGGCGACGCAGCCGTCGGTGTTCGGCCAGATCATCGAGACCCTGCCGCGGCCCTGACTTTGGATCGCCTGGGCGGCGCCGAAGTCGGGAAGCCCGCCCAACCCGAAGATGACGTCGGCCCGCTGCTGCATCAGCGCCTGGGCGATCTGCTTGCCCTTCGCCGTATCGGTGAAGTTTCCGACGAACGTGCCGTCTTGCTTGCCCACGTCCCAGCCGAGCAGCCGCACGTTCTTCTTCTTGACGCGGTTGTAGTGCGCGATCCCCTTGGCGTAGCCGTCCATGAACAGCGTCACCGGTGGGATCTTGATCCCGCCGTAGGTGCCGACGATGCCGGTCTTTGTCATCCCGGCCGCGAGATAGCCGGCGAGAAAGGACGACTGCGCCGAGCTGAAGACGAGACCGCGGACGTTCCTGAGCTTCGGCTGGTAGGAGACGTCGACGATCGCAAACCTCTCGCTCGGATACTGCGTTGCAGCCTCTTTCGTCTGGTCGGTGTAGAGGAAGCTGACGGGCACGATGATCCCGCAGGACTCCCTCGTGAACGCCGCGATCGTCGGCACTGCGTCGCTTCCCTGCGCCGCGAAGACGTACTTCGCCCTCCAGCCGACCGCCTTCGCGCCGGCCTTCGCGCCTTCCCAGGCCGACTGGTTGAAGCCGCGGTCGGTGACCCCGTCGCCGCCGACGATCAGACACGCCTGCTGCTGCACGACACGGGCCTTGGCGCCCGCACCTGGGGCGATCGAGAGGACGAACGCCGCGAGGAGCGCCAGCGCCAATGTGGCGCCGGCTCCGATCTTCCTTCGGGTCATGTTCTCCGTTCCTTTCCGAGTGGGGGACTCGTGGTGGACAGGGACATACGCCGGCCTCGTCACCGGCAGAGGGGGAGCTCGAGGTAGGAGTCGACGCCGACCCGCAGGGAGAGCTCGTGCTCCTCGCCGGCGTCGCCGCGCCAGCCGGCGAGGAGGTCGCGGCCGGCCCACAGGTAGCGCGGGAAGGAGCTCGCGGCGAGCGCCAGCCGGAGTCGATGGCCCGGCTTCACCCGATAGGCGAGGGGGCCCAGGTCGATCCGGACGCCGGCTGGACCGTCTGCCTGCGCTAGCACGCTCGCTCCCTCGGCGATCCGCCAGGCGGCGCCATCGGGCCGGACGTCCGAGAGCGTCGCTGCGACCTGAGCGCTCTCGGCCGACGCCTCCAGGCGCAGGTGGAGCGTGAGCGTGCCGGCGATATCGAGCGGCTCGTCCACAGGCGCTCCGGAGAAGGTGACGACGTCGTCGCGTACCTGGACGTCGCGCTCATCGGGATAGTTGTTGGCGAGGGTGCCCCAGACGAAGGTCTCGAGGCTCGGGACGAGGTCGGCTGGATCGTGCGCCCAGGTGACGGTGCCGGCCATTCGCTCGGGTCGCGCGCTGAGTGCGCCGCCTTCCGGCCCGAAGAGCGCGCTGGCGGGATCGACCAAGAAGAGCCGCTCGGGCCGCGCCGAGGCCGGTGGCCAGGAATCGCCCGCGTGCCAGCCGTCGTGCGTGAGCTCCCACCCCACGGTGGAGCCGAGGCCGACGGCGCCGTTCGACGTGTCGGTGACGAACGCGGCCACCTCATCGAGCTGGCGCTCGAAGGAGGCAGGCTCCGCGCCGTGCGGCGGGAAGCCGTTGAAGCTGTGATCGGTGGCGCCCATGAGTAGCCGCTGGCCCGGCACGCCGCTCGCGACGAGGCGCTGCCAGGCCTCGAGCTGGCCTCGCGCCATCAAATCCCACCAGCCGCCCCAGTGGAGGACGGGGACGCTCAGGCCGGCCCACCTGACCGCGGTGTCGCCGACGAGTCCGTGCCACGGGCGCTCGTCGGAGCTCGCAGCCAGCCACTCCGACAGCCTGGACATGTCGGCGCCGCCGAAGTCGATCGAGCCCAGCGGCCGCGTGCTCCAGTCGGGCTGGACGTCGATCGCCTCGCGCCCGCCCCAGGCGAACGCCGCCCACTGCGCGTTCATCTGGAGCCGGAAGACGCCTTGGCGGTACATCCAGTGCCGACCGATCTCCGGCGTCGTCACGCGCACGACGGCGCCCCTGATCGCAGGGTGACCGGACGCAGCGGCTGCCCAGGCGGTGAAGCCGGCGTAGGAGTCGCCGAAGGGGAAGACGGTTCCGTTCGACCACGGCTGCTCGGCGATCCAGTCCAGCGTCGCGTGCCCGTCGGCCGGCTCGTGGCGGAACGGCGCGAGGACGCCCTCGGAGTCGTACCGGCCCCGGACGTCCTGGACGACGAGCGCGATCCCTACCTCGCGGAAGTAGCGCGCGAGTTGGTCGACCCGGTCGATCGCGCCGCGCCGGCCGTACGGCGTGCGGACGAGCAAGGTCGGGAACGAGACCCGGACCGCCGAGCGCGCGGGTAGGTACACATCGGTCGCGAGCGCCGCCTCGTCGTCGACGCGGATCAGGCACGAGTCGTCCGGCTCCGCGACCGCGGCTGCGAGATCGTTCGGCGTCAGAGTCGGCATGGAGGCAAACCTATGCCGAGGCAATCCCGATTCAAGCCTCCGCGCGTAGGGTCTTCGGTGGGGCTGCTCCTGCGCCCGTCGGAGCGAACTCCGTCACCACGGAGAAGCCGGCGACGCCGTACGCGGTCATTGCCTCGAGCTCCGCCGGCACGTCCTCCAGGCGAAGCGTCTTCCGGATCAGCTCGCGCGGGCGGAACGTGCCGCCGGCGACGAGCGTCAGCAGCTCTCGATACGCCGGGAGCGGGTTGCCGATGCTCCCGAGCACCTCGAGCTCCTTGAACGTGATTCGGTCGATTGGCCAGGACGCCTGGCCGCGGTCGTCCGAGCTCGTCAGCCCGACCTGCACGTGGCGCCCGCGGGGACGCAGGGAGAGCAGCCCTTGCCGGCTCGTCGTCGCCGAGCCGAGCGCGTCGAAGGAGAGGTGAGCGCCGCCGCCGGTCGCCGTCTCCGTCGCCTCGATCGGATCGTCCGCGGAGGCGTCGATGGCGACGTCGGCGCCGAGCTGCCGCGCCAGCGCGAGGTGGGACTCGTCGAGGTCGACCGCCACGACGCGCAACGCGAGCGCCTTGAGGATCTGCACGAGCGAGAGTCCGAGTCCGCCGCAGCCGTAGACGACGGCCCACTCGCCCGCCCGCGCCCGGCCGCGGTGCACGGCCGCGTGATACGCGGTCATGTAGCGGCAGCCCATCGCCGCCGCCTCGACCTCGCCGATCTCGTCGGGCAGCGGGATGCAATTGACGTCGGCGTTCGGTACCCGGACGAGCTCCGCGAAGGCGCCGTCGTGTGTGCTGCCGATGTAGTCGGCGTTCGGGCAGATGTGGCTCCAGCCGGCGAGGCAGTCGGCGCACCGACCGCAGGCCTCGTGGAACGGGATGCAGACGCGCTGGCCGGGTTCGACCGCCGTGACGCCGCGGCCGACCGATTCGACGACGCCGCTCGCCTCGTGGCCGAGGATGCGAGGCAGCTCGAGCCCGATGTGCTCCCACGACCAGTCGCCCTGCCAGAGGTGCCAGTCGCTGCGGCAGAGCCCGCAGGCGCCGACTCGGATAACCGCCGAGCGCTCGTCGGCCTCGGGATCGCGAACCTCGACCACCTCGAGCGGCGCGCGGATGGCGCGCATGAGGACTGCTCTCACGCCGCGGAGTCGAGCTGCGGCCGCGGCGCGAAGGTCGCGGGCAGCGACAGGCGCTCGAAGATCGTCCCGGCTGTGTGCGTGTGCACGACCTCGTCGTGGCGGATCCGGTAGTCCGGAATCCGGCGAAGCACCTCCTCGAGCACGACGCGGAGCTCCATCCGCGCGAGCGTGGCGCCCTGGCAGCGGTGGACGCCGACGCCGAAGGTGAGGTGCGGGTTGGACGGCCGGTCGATTCGCACCTCGCCGGGGCTCTCGAAGACGTCCTCGTCGTGGTTCGCGGAGCCGAACAGCATCAGGACCTTCTCCCCGGCCGGAATCTTCTCGCCGCCGAGGACGCACGGCCGGGTGGGAATCCGGGCGAAGCCCTGGATCGGCGGCTCGTAACGGAGCAGCTCCTCGACGGCTGCGGGAATCAACGCGGGGTCGGCGATCAGCTTCGACCGCAGCTCACGGTCGAGATCGAGGTAGTGGAGCATGTTGCCGATCGAGGCCACCGTCGTATCGACTCCGCCGAAGATGACCATCATCATCACGCCGACGATCTCGTCGCGGGTGAGCGGCCGCCCCTCGACCTCCGCCGCGAGCAGATGCGAGGCGAGGTCGTCGCCCCGTTCGTGCCGGCGCAGCTCGACGTTCTCGATCACGCGCGCACGGAGGCTCTCGACCCCGCCGAGAGCCTCGGCGCGCTCGGGCTCGTCCGGGGCGCGCGTCGTGAAGTCCTTGATCGCATGGAGGACGGTCTCCCATTCGTCGACCGGCCAGCCCATCAGGTGGGTCGTCACCTTCGCCGGCACCGGATACGCGAGCTCCGGGACGAGATCGCACGTTCCACGCTCGCTGAATCCGTCGATCGCCTCCACCGTCCAGCGACGGACAAGCGGCTCGAGCTCCCGGACGGCGCGAACGTGGAAGACGTGGTTGATCACGCGCCGGTACTCCGTCGTCAGCGGCGGGTCGCACTGGATGGGCAGGAGCTTCCAGCCCATGTGCGTCGAGGGAACCATCAAATCGCCGTCGGACGAGAAGCGTTCAGGATCGAGCGAGACCGCCTTCACGTCCTCGTACTTCGAGAGGATCCAGAAGCCGCCGTCGTAGCGGTCCGAGTGCGAGACCGGACACTCCGCCCGCAGCCGCTTGAAGTGCTCCCAGGGGTTCAGGGCGTACTCGGGATCGTGCGGGTCGAAGTCCTGGCGTCCAGCGACGGTGCTCATCGAGACCTCCATCCGACCGGCTCTGGCGGCTGACCGCCTTTGTCAGAACGTACCGCCGGCGCGGGCCGCTGCATTCCTACACCCGCCGGAAATTCGGCGGTTGAACTCCGACGCAGCCGGGATACGATGACCTTCTCTTGCAACAGGTACTGCGCCAGAGCCTCGACCCCGATGCGGCAAGGTGGTTCGATGTCATCGACCGCTTCGACTCCGCCGTCGCGGCGAACGCCTCGGCAGAAGCCCTCGTCCGCCTCGCGGCCGACATCACGCGGCGCCCGACCGGAGTCCGCGACGAGTGGAGCGGCGTGCATATCGGGATTGCTCGCGGCGCACTCGTCGACGCGGAAGACCTCTGCGGCCGCGAGATCACGAGCGTGTTGTTCGGGATGCGCCAGCGCAGTCGCGACGCTGCCCGCGTAGCTCTGAACAAGGGCTCTGCGCTCGCCGTTCCGATCGAGGTCGGCGCCGGACGCGTCGGCGTCACCTGGACTCTCGGTGCGGCGCGAACGCGTTGGCGTCCACTCGACTACCTCGTCACGGAGCGCCTCGCGACGGCAATCGGGGCGAGGGCGGTCGCTACGCGTAACCGAGTCTCGGCAGAGGCCCGAGCCACGGCCGTCGTCGAGAAGCTCCTGACCGGCGATCTGCCCGAGGAAGAGCGCGCCCGGACGGCCCGGGCCGCCAAGCTCGCCCTCGACGGCGCCTACGTGGCGATCGCCGTCGAGCAGTCGCCTCCGAACGCCGTCAGTCTCGAAGCTCTCGGCGCGATCGCCGAGCGCGCCCTAACGAGGAAAGGCGTCGTCGCGCGCGCCGGCGTGATCGGCCGCATGGCGGGGCTCGTCGCCTCGGCGAGTGCCGCCACGCCGGATTTGCTGGCTGCGATCGGGGAGGCGGCGACGGGCTTCGACGTCCGCGTGGGCGTGGGCGACAACGCCGGCCTCGGCGAGCTCGCGCGCTCGTGGGAGCAGGCGAAGGAGTGTCTCGCCCTCGGGAGCCTCGTCAATCAAGGCGACTCGCAAGCGGTGTTCTTCAAGGACCTCGGCGTCCTGCACCTCCTCGCCCAGATCCCGACGACGGAAGTGCTCGACTCCAAGCTGTTCCATGCTCTGAACGAATCGCTCGCCCACCGCGGCAGCCCCTCGGACATCGACGTCCTCGAGGCCTACCTCGAGGAGGGAACGCTTCGACGCACCGCCGCGCGCGTCTTCCTTCACCACACGACGGTCGAGCACCGGCTCAAGCGCATTGAGGAGAAGCTCGGCCTGGACCTCCGTCAGCCGACAGCCCGCTTTCAGGCGCAGCTCCTGCTCAAGCTCCAGCGGATAGTCCGCCTGGAAGACGCCTCGCGCACCTGAACGCTCGCCGCCTCGAGCTCTCACACCTTCATCACGAAGGGATCGGAGACATCGTCCGAGAGCTCGCACCAGACGCTCTTCGTCTGGAGATAGCCCTCGATCGCCTCGGCGCCGTTGACGCGGCCGAAGCCGCTCTCCTTGACCCCGCCGAACGGCGAGTTGAACGTGATCGCGCGATAGGTGTTGAGCCAGACCGTGCCGGCCTTCAGCGCCCGAGCGACGCGGTGAGCCCGCTTCAGATCGCGCGTCCAGACGCCCGAGGCGAGGCCGAAGCGCGTGTCGTTCGCGATCGCGATCGCCTCCTCCTCCGTCTCGAACGGGAGCACCGTCAGCACCGGCCCGAAGACCTCGTCCTGGGCGATCTGCGCCTCGTTGCCGACGCCGTCGAGGATCGTCGGGTCGTACCAGAGGCCCTGCGGGAACTGCTCCACGGCGGCGCGGGTACCGCCGGCGACGATGCGGGCGCCACCGGAGCGCGCGGCGTCGACCATCTCCTCGACCCGGGCGAGCTGGGGATTGTTCGCGATCGGGCCCATCTGGGTTGCGTCGTCCATCGGGTTTCCGACCACGACGGCGCCGGCGCGGAGGCGGATGCGCTCGAGCAGCTCGTCGTAGATCTCGCGGTGGAAGAGCGCCCGCGAGCCGGCGACGCACGACTGGCCCCCGGCGGCGAAGATCCCGGCGAGCACGCCCGCCTCCGCGGCGTCGAGTACGGCGTCCGGGAAAACGATGTTCGGGCTCTTGCCGCCGAGCTCGAGCGTGACCTGCCCGAGCCGCGCGCCGGCCCGAGAGGCGATGCGGGCGCCGGTCTTCTCGCTGCCTGTGAAGGAGATCTTGACGACGCCCGGATGCTCGACGAGCGCCTCGCCGGCCTCGCTTTCCCCCGATACGACGTTGATCACGCCCGGTGGGAACCCGGCTTCCGCGGCGAGACCGAGTGTCTCGAGCACGCTCGCGCTCGCGTGCTCCGACGGCTTCACGACGACGGTGTTGCCGGCGGCGAGCGCGGGGGCGAGCGAGTACATCGTCAGCAGCACGGGCGAGTTCCAGGGGATGATGATCCCGATCACCCCGAGCGGCTCGCGGAGCGTGTAGTTGAGGACACTCGTCCGGTCGAGCGGAATGACGCGTCCCTCGACCTTGTCCGCGAGGCCGCCGAAGTAGTAGAGCCAGTCCGGGATCACGCGCAGCTGCGCGAGCATCTCCTTGTAGAGCTTGCCGTTGTCGGCGACCTCGACCTTCGCGATCTCCTCGGCGCGCTCGGCGATCAGGTCGGCCAGTCTCAGCATCAGCCGACCGCGGCGGGTCGGCGAGAGACCGCGCCAGGCCTCGCTCTCGAACGCGTGGCTCGCCGCCCGGACAGCTCGGTCGACGTCCTCGGCGGCGGCGAGCGCGTGCGTCGCCCACGTCTCGCCCGTCGTCGGATTGACGGCGTCGAAGGTCTCGCCGGAGGCGGCGTCGACCTGCTCGCCTCCGATCAGGAGTCGGTACTGCTTCATGTGAGGCTCCTCAGGGTCGGGTAGAGCTGCCGGTAGCGGAGGTAGCCGTCGTCGTAGGCGGCCTGCCAGGTCGCGTCGGGCTCGACGCGGTCGCGGACACGAACGGTCGCTTCGACCGCCTCGCGCGCGTCCGCGAAGACGCCCTCCTTCACACCGCCGAGGAGCGCGGCGCCGAATGCCGCTCCCTCCTCCGCGATCGTGCGCTCGAGCGGCAAGCCGAGCACGGAAGCGACGATCTTCAGCCAGAGCTCGCTGCGGGCGCCGCCGCCCGAGATCCGGCCGACCTGTGCCTCGACGCCCACCTTCCGCAGCAGCTCGAGCGAGTCGCGCAGTCCGTACGCGACGCCCTCGAGCACCGCGCGCACGAGCGCGCCGCGGTCGTGGCGCAGCGTGAGGCCGGTGAAGGCGCCTCGCGCGTCGGCGTCGGCATGCGGCGTTCGCTCGCCTTGGAGGTAGGGCTGGAAGAGGAGACCCTCGGTGCCGGGCGGCCACGCCTCGGCTTCCCGGAGCAGCTCCTCGTAGGACGCCTCGCCGAGCGCGCGGCGCAGCCACTGGAGGGCACCCGCGGCAGAGAGCATCACACCCATCGCGTGCCAGGTGCCGGGAATCGCGTGGCAGAAGGTGTGCAGCCTCGCCTGGGGCTCCGGCCGGTACGTGTCGAGCGCGGCGAAGACGACGCCCGACGTCCCGAGCACGATCGAGAGCGGGCCTGGACGGTCGATCCCCACGCCGAGCGCGCCGGCGGCCTGGTCGCCCGCGCCCCCGATCTCGGTCGACTCGTAGACGGGCGGGAGCCAGTCGCGCGGAATCTCGAGCGCGCCGATCACCTCGTCGCTCCAGCGGCGCTCGGCGACGTCGAAGAGGAGCGTCCCGGAAGCGTCGGCGACGTCGATCGCGTGCTCGCCGGTGAGCCGGAAGCGGACATAGTCCTTCGGGAGCAGGACGTGCCGGATCCTCGCGTAGACGTCCGGCTCGTGAGTGCGGAGCCAGAGCAGCTTCGGCGCCGTAAAGCCGGTGAGCGCGCGGTTCCCGGTCAGCTCGAGCAGCCGCTCGAGCCCGATCCGCTCCTCGATCTCGGCGCACTCGGCGGTCGTCCGTTGGTCGTTCCAGAGGATCGCGGGACGCAGCACGCTCCCGTTCTCGTCGAGCACGACCAGGCCGTGCATCTGGCCGGAGACGCCGAGCGAGCCGAAGTCGTCGAGCTCGGCGAGGGCCGCCTGAGCCGCGCGCCACCAGTCCTCGGGATCCTGCTCGGCCCAATCGGGGTGCGGCGTCGAGAGCGGGTAGGCGTGCTCGGCACGGGCCACGACGTCCCCCGCGGGCGAGAGCGCGAGCGCCTTGACGCCGCTCGTGCCGACGTCGAGCCCTGCGAGCGCGCTCATTGACGACCCGGGGCTAGGTCCGCGTAAGCAGGCGAACGAGCTTGCTCAAGAGTGGAAAAGCCTCGTTCCGAGTCTCCGGCACGCCGATCCCCGGCGTCGGTGGCGGAGGTGGTGGCGGCGCGTGTGAGGTGCTCTTGACGCTCATCGCCTAGAACGACGTCGTTCGCGTCCCAGAGCCGTCCGAGGTCGTGCACGAGGCGCCGCTGAACGTCTCCAAGATCGTTCGCCCATCGAGCGCGAACTCCAGCTGCCTCTGGGGACTTAGGATCACCAGGCCGACCGCTCCCACGAAGAGAGAGGCCGCAACAGCGAACGACCCGGGAACGGGTGCCGCTCTGATGGCTGTGCCGCCCGCGAGCGAGATCGCCGATGACGACACAGCGAGGAGGAGCCCCGTGCGAACCCGAAGCTCTCTGACCAGGTCCTCCTGCCGGTCCAGCGCGCGCAACGAAGCCTCGTAGGCCAGTCTCGCCAGTTCCTCCACGAAACCATCCTCGCCGGCTAGTCGCCACGAGACTGTGCCGGATCAGCAACTACTTTTCACCCAGCGCGGCGTAGACGAGCTCGTAGGCGCGCACGGCGTCCTTCTCCTGCTGCGCCGCTCGCAGCGCCGCGTCGTCGATCTTTGCGGCGATCCCGTCGATGAAACGCCACTGGAGCACGCTCCGCTTCACCGCACCGACGGCGTCCTCGGTGTAGGGATAGAGGTCGAAGCCGAGCCGCTCGCCGTTCTCGCCGTAGCGCGCGCGGCGCAGCTCGACCGCGAGCTCGAGCGTCTCCATGAACGCGGTCGCGCCGACCATGTTGTCGTCGTCGAAAGTGCCCCAGCCCGAGTTCGCGTGCTGATGGCCGAGCAGGCCCTCGGCGGCGAGCAGCGCCGCGTACTCGGCCAGGTTCTCGCCGTTCATCAGCAGGTGCTGCCAGTCCATGTTCACCTTGACGTTGTCGATCCCGTCGGCCTTCAGGGTGTGGATCACGTGCAGCGTCATCCCGATATTCCGCATCAGGATCTTCATCGCGGGCTCCGAGTTCTTGTGCTCGAGGAAGACGGCGACACCGTGCTCGGCGGCGCGCGAGGCGACCTGGCCGATCCCGTCGACGAAGCGTCTCCACGACTCTGCGTACGGGGTCTGGAACGGATAGTTGTAGCCCTCGATCCCCGGCCACACGATCAGCGCCGCGCCGAGCTCGCCGGCCAGGTCGGCCGCCTCGAAGCTGAGCCGGAGCGCCTCGGCGCGGATCGCGTCGTTCGGCGAGGAGAGGCCGCCCTTCGCGAACCGCGGATCGAGGTGGAGCCCGCTCGCGAGCGCGTAGATCCCGTGACCGTCGAGCGCCTCGCGCACCTCGTCGAGATTGGCCGGCGAGAGCTCCTGCGGGTAGTGGAACTCGTAGTCGTCGATCAGATCCCCGAGTCCGACAACGGCAGTGCGGACCTTCTCCGCGGTCGACGCACCGCTGAGCTCGGGCTTGTAGCCGGCCGGGTTGAAGCGGGTCGCCATGTTGCCGAACGCCCAGATTCCGAGCGATGTTCGCATCGTTCTCCTTTCGTCGTCAGCCAGACGGCAGTGTCGCGGGGAAGGATGTCGCGGAGGTCGGGGTCGCTCGCCAGGAGGAGCTCTCCGGCGGGCAGCGGGATCGCCGCGGCGTCGACGTTGACGACGCAGAGGAGCCCGCCTCGCGTGAAGGCGAGTGTTCCGGGGGGGCTCTCGCGCCAGGCGAACGGCTCCTCCCTCGGCCGTAGCGCGAGCCCGGCCCGGTAGAGCTCGAGCATCGAGGCGGGATCCCCGGCCTGGGCCACAACCGTTACCGTCGCCCACTCCTCCGGGATCGGCAGCCAGGGCGTCCCGGTCGTGAAGCCGAACCCGGGTGGTTCGTTCTCCCAGGGAATCGGGACGCGGCAGCCGTCGCGGCCGGGCCGTTCGCCCTTGGTGCGGAAGAAGATCGGGTCCTGGCGCAGCTCGTCGGGCAGGTCGACCTCCTCGAGTCCGAGCTCCTGGCCCTCGTAGACGAACGCCGTCCCGGGAAGCGCGAGCAGGAGCAGAGCGGCCGCCCGGGCGCGCCGGGCGCCCTGCGCGCCGCCGCCGTAGCGCGTCGGCAACCGCGTCACGTCGTGGTTCTCGAAGACCCACGTCGACGGGGCGCCGACCGCGCCGAGCGCCGTCCGGGTGGCGTCGATGGTCTCCCGGATCGCAGTCGCGTCCCAGGTTTCGTGGAGGAGCGCGAAGTTGAAGGCGAGCTGAAGCTCGTCGGGGCGGACGTAGCGGGCGATCGTCTCCTGATTCCTGAGCACGATCTCGCCGACGAACATCCGCTCGCCGGGGTAGGTGTCGGCGAGCTGCCGCCAGCCGCGGTAGAGATCGTGCAGCTCGGGCTGGTCGAGCGCGGTCAGCCAGTCGCCGTCCCAGGTGCGCGGAACCGGCTCGTGCATCTCGCGCAGGTCCTGCGCCTTGAAGAGAGCGTGCGCGACGTCGATCCGGAAGCCGTCGACCCCACGGTCGAGCCAGAAGCGGAGGACGTCCTCGAACTCCCGCCGCACCGATTGCTGGTGCCAGTCGAGATCCGGCTGCTCGGGTGCGAAGAAGTGAAGGTAGTAGTCGCCCGTTCGCTCGTCGCGCGTCCAGGCCGGGCCGCCGAACGCGGACGTCCACCCGTTCGGGGGGCCGCCGTCCCGTCCGGGCCGGAAGAAGTAGCGAGCGCGGTCGGCGTGGGCGGGATCGGCGATCGCGTTCCGGAACCACCGGTGCTCGTTCGAGGTGTGGTTCGGGACGATGTCCACGATCAGGCGCAGCCCGAGCTCGTGCGCGCCGGCGACGAGCGCGTCGAAGTCGGCGAGCGTCCCGAACTGCGGGTGGACGTCGACGTAGTCCGAGACGTCGTACCCGTGGTCGGCGCCCGGCGAGGGATAGAACGGCGTCAGCCAGATCCCGTCCACGCCCAGCTCGCGCAGGTAGGGCAGCCGCGAGCGGATCCCTCGCAGATCGCCCACGCCGTCGCCGTCCGAGTCGGCGAAGCTGCGGACGTAGATCTGGTAGAGCACGGCGCTCCGCCACCATTCAGACATGCGCGCTCACCGCGTCCCCGACCTCGGACGTCGAGGCGGTGCCGCCGAGGTCGCGAGTCCTCGTTCCTTCGCGGCAGACGTCCTCGAGCGCGCCCATGAGCCGGGCGGCGCCCTCCGCTTCGCCGAGGTGCTCGAGCAGCAGGGCGGCGCTCCAGATCGCGCCGACCGGGTTCGCGATTCCCTGGCCCGCGATGTCGGGAGCCGAGCCGTGCACCGGCTCGAAGATCCCGGGCGTGTCCGAGCCGGGCGCGAGGCTCGCGCTCGCCGCGACGCCCATCCCGCCCTGGAGCTCGGCGGCGATGTCCGTGAGCACGTCGCCGAAGAGATTCGACGCAACGACGACGTCGAGGCTGAGCGGGCTCCGCACCATCCGGGCCGCCAGCGCGTCCACGAGCACCCGCTCGTAGCTGACGTCCGGATGCTCGGCCGCGATCTCCTCGGCGATCTCGTCCCAGAGCACGTAGCCGTAGCGCGACGCGTTCGACTTCGTCGCGCTCGTGACGACGCCGCGTCGCGTCTCGGCGAGCTCGAACGCGTGCTTGAAAACTCGTCGCACTCCCTCGCGCGTGAACACTGCCGTTTCGATCCCGACCTCGTGTGGCAGCCCCTGATGGGCGCGCCCGCCGACGCCCGAGTACTCGCCCTCGGTGTTCTCGCGGACGAAGAGCATGTCGACGGCGGGTCGCCCCGCGAGCGGCGACGGGACGCCCTCGAGCAGGCGCGCGGGGCGGAGGTTCGCCCAGAGATCGAGACCCTGGCGAAGTGGGAGGAGGAGGCCCCAGAGCGTCACGTGGTCGGGCACCGACGGGTCGCCGACGGCGCCGAGCAGAACGGCGTCATGCTGGCGGACGACCTCGAACGCATCCGACGGCATCATCGCGCCGTGGGCGTGGTAGTGCTCGGTTCCCCAGGGAAGCTCGACCCACTCGAGCTCGAGGCCCAACGCGTCGACCGCCTTCCGGGCCTCGGCCACCACCTCCGGGCCGGCGCCGTCTCCGGCGATCACAGCGACGCGATGCGTCATCCACGTACCTCCTCGAGCGTGGGGATGCCGGAGCGCCCGTCGAGCGCACGGCACGACTGAGCGGCGCACTCGTTCGCAAACGCGAGCGTTTCGGCGAGCTCCGAGCCTCGGACGAGAGCCGCGAGGAGGGCGCCGTGGAAGACGTCGCCGGCGCCGAGCGTGCTGATCGGGTCGGGCATGGGGCTCGCGGCTGCCTCGATCACCTCGGTGGTCGTGTAGGCGCGGCACCCCTGCTCGCCGCGCGTCACGACGACGAGCTCGGCGCCCGCAGCGAGCGCCGCCTCGGCAGAGCCGAAGTCCCGCTCGAGCGCGGTCTCGGTGGGGGAGTAGAGCGCGACGCCTGCGAGGTCGAGCCCGCGAATCGGGTTGCCGCCGTCGATCGAGAGCCGCACGCCGGAGGGCGCCGACCGGTAGCCGAGGTGGTCGACGTGCACCCAGTCGGCGTCGCGCATCAACTCGAGCGCACGCTTGGAGGGCGCGAGCGGCGGCAGCGTTCCCGGGTAGTGGACGATCGCGCGGCTCGCGCTCGCGGCGCCGACGAGGATCGAGCTCTGTGGCGAGCGCGCGCTGGGAACGACGGCGAGCTCCGAGACGTCCACGCCGTCGCGCTCGAGCCCGGCGCGAATCACCGAACCGACCTCGTCGTCGCCGACCGAGCCGACGATGAAAACGGGAACGCCGAGGCGCGCGAGCGCGACAGCGGCGGTCGCGGCTGGCCCCCCTCCCGCGACGACGAGCTCGCCTGCGACGGCCCGGCCGTCCGGCTCCGGATGGCTCGAAACGACGAAGATCGTGTCCTGGGTCGCCAGGCCGAGGCAGACGACGTGGCTCATCGGACGAGCACCGTCGCCACCTGGTGGGGCCGATAGGGAAGGACGATCTCGTCCCCCACGACCTCGAGCGGCTCCCGCTCCTCCTCGAGCGCATTCGCGAGCAGCGCCTCGGAGAACGGGAACCCGAGCCGCACGCGCGCCGTCCCGCGCCCGCCGTGCGCCTCGTAGAGCCGCAGCACGACGGCGTCGGAGTCCTCGGCCGGCTTGATCGTGTCGAGGACGACGTTCGGATCGTCGACCGAGGCGAGCGACGGACTTTGTGTTGGAACAACACTTTCTCTCGTCCAGCGGAGCGGCGCGTTGAACCTCGCGGCCTCGGCTACGATCCCGGCCTCGCGCCAGCTGCCCGCGTGCGGAGCGACGGCGTAGGCGAACATGTGCGCCCCCTGGTCGGCCTCGGGATCGGGGCTCGTGGGAGAGCGGAGCAGGCTGATTCGGAGCTCGTTTCCGAAGCAGCTATAGCCGTACTTCGAGTCGGTGAGGAGGGCGACGCCGAAGCCGTGCTCGGAGAGGTCGGCAAAGCGATGACCGGGCACCTCGTAGCGGGCCTGGTCGAAGCTCGTCGAGTAGTGCGTCGGCCGCTCCGCGTAGCCGAAGGCCGTCTCGTAGGTCGCGTTCGGCGACCGGACGGCGAGCGGGAAGCAGACCTTGAGCAGCGTGTGTCGCTCGCGCCAGTCCACGGTCGTGTGGAGCTCGAGCCGGCGCGACTCGGCATCGAGCCGGACGATCTGGGTCAGGGTGCTTCCGGCTCCGAGGGAGCGCGTGAACTCGATCTCCGCTCGCAGCGGCGTCTCGCTGACGACGCGGTATGAAGTTGCCGGCTCCGCGTGCCGCCGCGTCTCGAGATGCGCCGGGTCGATATCCCAGGCGTCGAACGCCACCGGCTCGTCGTCGTAGAGCTCGAGTCGGTTTCCGGGCGAGGCTAGTGCCTCGCGACCGCTCTCCTCCTCGATGAGCGAGACGAGCGTTCCGTCCTCGTGGAGCGTCGCTCGCAGGTGCCCATTCTCGAGCACGAGCCCCTCCAGCGTCACCTCGTCACGCGGTTCGATCGCGCCGCCGAAGCCGTACGGCGGCGTCTCCACTAGCGCGAGCCCGGCGCCGGGAACCTCGGCGACCTCGCGGCGCGCGAACCCGATCGTGTTCACCGCGACCGAACCGGGCTCGCCCAGCACGCGGGCGCAGATCGCGTTCGCGCCGGACTCGACCGCGGCGAGGTCGCGCTCCGCCTCCTCGTGGACGAGCCGGATAGACGAGCCGGGCAGGATGTCGTGGAACTGGTTCAGCAGGAGCAGCTTCCAGAGCCGGTCTAGCTCCGCGCGCGGGATCTCTTCCCCGACGAGCGCCGCGAGGAACTCGGCGTCGTGCAGCGCCGCCTCGCCCCGGCGGTTGCCTCGCTTCGTCCGCGCCTGCGAGGTGTAGACGCCGCGGTGGTATTCGAAGTAGAGCTCGCCCAAGACGACGGGTCGCT
>Ga0136617_10002462_pt1 | contig 16466 bp, 12 predicted proteins | sample AntDrymUQ3222106_2_FD_129672 | JGI IMG/M metagenome (GOLD analysis project Ga0136617, IMG submission 129672) | Polar desert sand microbial communities from Dry Valleys, Antarctica - metaG UQ322 (21.06) | ecosystem: Environmental > Terrestrial > Soil > Desert | place: Antarctica: Dry Valley...
ACGGCACCGGCTCGGACACCAACCCATAATCACCACATCACAGGCAAGATCAAGCCGACACGCCGGGCGGACGACCTACCGGCCACGCGCCCATGACACCGACCAGGGCGGCTGAATAGCTACACGACGGCGACCGCGACGATACCGCCGCTCAACGTTGTGCGAGTTTTTCGCGGCGGTTGTTCTCGTCGTGGGGCCTGTGCGTTGGTGCGTGTACTCCGAGCAAGGGGCTATAAGACCCTCGGTATTGCCGACTGGCCTTGGCGCGAGCCATTCCGCGGGGATGCCGAGGGTCCCTGACGGCGATACTTACCGCACTACGAACCGGTCCGTCCTGGTCGCGGCCTCAACCTCCGCACTTCTCGCGACGACTTCGGCGACCCTTGATGCGCCAGCGACGCAACGTCCGCCGGCCATAGTTACTCGCTCGCGGTCGTCCACCTCGCAGGTCATCCCCACCATCATCGGCAGCTTCGGGCATCGCGTCGCTGTAGCAGGCGGCAGCAGCGGCCAGGGTGGCTTCGGGAACATGGCTTAGCGCGCCACGAACGCGAGCGTGGCGTGGGGCGGTTCTTCATGGTTGTCTCCTCGTTCTTCTCACGGCCCGGTCGGCGGCGCGGCGCTCCACCTCGCGCGCCCGGGTCGCATAGTCGCAGATGCGGCACGGCCAGGTGTGGTGGCCGCGCTGTGCACCGTCGGAGCACACTCGGCAGCGGCCGGTGCCGTCGTCGACGTGCTCGGCGAGCAGCCGGTCGGCGAGGCCGTTGTTGACCATGAACTCAACGATCGGGCTATCGTCAGGCACGGCGGGGGCCGCCGATCCATGGGTGCTGCTGGCTATGAGGCGGACGCGGTGGTTGGCCTCGTTCATCAGGATGGTGGAGGCGGTCGGTCGCTTCTCGGTCCGGTCGCGTGGTGCCCTGCGGGCAGCCGGCGGCCGGTATGGGGATCTGGTGTTGGTGCATGCGGCCGAGCACTGCTCCTGTCCAGGTCGAAGGCGGTCCGGCCGGCGCGGAGGTAGGCGATCATCCGCACCGACCGGAGTGGGGGCGGCGCTTGATCGGCGCCGCGTTCGAGCAGTGAACCGCAAACCTTCTGTCGTCGGTATGCTGTACGCGGCGACAAATCGGTGAAAGCGGTGAAAGATCATCTAGACGGCGAGGGGTAACCTACTTGTGGTGAAGGGTAAGAATGCCAACGAAAGGCTTGCGGCTGTCATTGCCGAAGCGGGTTTGTCCCACGCCCAGGTGGCGAGAATGTTCGTCCGCGTCGCTTCGGAGAGCGGTGCTCAAGAATTTTCCGGAGTAGGTCGATCTCATGTCTCACACTGGGTCGGCGGCTCCAAGCCGTCGGGGCGGGCGCCCTTGATATTGCGCGAAGCGCTGTCTCGTCTTCTGCATCAGACGATCACTCTCGAAGTGATCGGACTCACCGGCCCGCCCGATGCCGCGCGGATGGTTCTGGACTGGCAGGCCGATACCCTGGTCGCGTTGACTGACCTGGGGACGACCGATGTGGATGTCGTTCGCAGGCGCCTCCTGGGCGCCGCCGCCTACTCGGTCGCAGCGCTCACGTTACCCACCGCGCCCTGGTGGTCACAGATGGTCGGACGCAGTGGCGCTCGCAGCACAGCGGGAGCGCGCCGTGTCGGACGGGGCGATCTGGATGCTGTCCGTGACATGGTAGCCATGTTTTCTCGTGCCGACCAGCGACGCGGGGGCGGGCACGCACGTATGGCAGTTGTCCAGTATTTGACTTTAGACGTCGTCGGATATCTGCGAGGAAACTATTCCGACCCGCGCGTTCGACAGAAGATGTTTTCCGCCGCCAGCGAGCTGGCCTATCTGTGCGGATGGATGGCCTTCGACGACTCCGAGCAGGCAATCGCACAGCACTACTTCAGTGTGGCGGTAAAACTTGCGGCTGAAGGCGATGACCCACCGATGGCCGGCCATGTGCTGCGGGCGATGGCTCACCAGGCAGTGGACCTAGGTCATTCGCGGGAGGCGCTCGGCCTGGCCGGGGCATCTATGGACGGATCACGCTATACCTTGGCAAGCCCTCGGGAGCGTGCACTGCTAGGAGTTGTGAAGGCACGGTCCCTGGCTGCGACTGGGGAAAAAAGGGCAGCAGTGTCAACTCTGATCTGCGCCGAGAATGACCTGCGGAATGCGACACCGGGAGACGACGAGCCTGGACGTGTATTTTTCTTCGGTGAGGCCAGTCTCGCTCACGAAACGGCGTGCGCGCTCCGCGACATGGGCGACCTGGCGGGAGCCTTGACACAGTTCCGGCGAAGCGTACGAACCCGCGAGATTACAACGTTCACCCGCACTCACGCAGTAACCCTCGGTTATCTTGGGGCAGTACAGGCAAAGCGCGGTGAGATCGAGGAAGCCTGCACTACATGGTCGGACGCTCTTGACGCAATGGATGGCATCCGGTCCGGCCGGACGCGCCATGCGGCCATGGAGATGCGTTCATTGCTCGCCCAGTTTCGCTCTCGCAACATACGTGGCACGGCGGAGATCGAAAGTCGCGCCGCAAAGTACCTGTCTGGTGTTGCTTAGACCGATCCGCAGCCCCGGTTTTGCGAAAGCTTCCCAAGGAATATGTCCGAGCACGGAAAGGGTTCTCGTGAACAGCCAGTCGTTCGAGGTTGAGCCGGTGGCGTATGTGGTCGGCGGGAGGACTGAACCGACAGACGATTACTGGGGCGGAACCCGGGCCATAGTCCGTATCAATGGCGCTAAATTTGACGTTGACTCGACGGCCGGATTGGAGGCGTTCTCACATCTGGAGATCGTCTTCCGCTTTCATTTGACCGACCCGGCCGACCTCAACCTGGGTGCTCGGCGCCCGAGAGACAACCCGGATTGGCCTGCCGTCGGAATCTTCGGTCACCGGAACATGAGACGGATCAACTGGCTCGGGGTCTCCCGCTGTAAGCTTCTGAAGGTCGACGGGCTCGATTTGCATGTCGAGGATCTCGACGCAGTGGACGGAACCCCGGTTCTCGATATCAAGCCGTGGTTTGATGAGTTCGGACCACGCGGAGAGGTCCGGCAGGCGCAGTGGACGACGGAGATGCTCGGCGCGTACTTCGCGTCTCGCCGTCAGTGACCTGAGCGGAACTTGGTTCCCCGGCGGCCGCCGCTGGGTCCCGCCATCCATCCCGGGACGCCGCGGGTGGGTGCGGCCGGCGCCCGGCTCGGTACCGGGTTCACCCCGGGTCTGACGGGCTTGCGGTTGTCGACTTGTCGGCGGGGCCGTCCGGCGCCGCAACCGTTATCGGCAGGCTCGGTGGGGTGGCTCGTTCACCCGGCCAGTCTCGGGCGGTGACCCGGCCACTGAGAGCTGCCGGGCTTCTGTGACATTACCGCTGCTCGCAACCCCTGAGGGGGAGTTCGTGCCGCGAACGCGACGCATACGGGGTGAGCGAACCTATCTCGGCAACGTCGTCTACGTGCTGCGCATGGCGTTCCTGGGCCGGACCTCCACCGAGGACCAGCAGGACCCCCGCCAGTCGCTCATGCGGCAGTTGTAGACGTGCAAGGGCCGCGATCCCCGAGTCGTGGGTGATCGTCGCGTACTTCTACGACGTCGAGTCCGGGCGGATGGACCTCGACGACTGCGGCTGCGGCAGCAACTACGAGCGGTTCGCCATCTCCATCGCCCGCGACGGCGGCATCACCAATCTCCTCGATGAGGCCGCCGATCCCGGGTGCCGGTTCGACGTTGTGTTGTGCGAAGGCATTTCCCGGGTCGCCCGCCGCGCCTACGAAGGCCTATCCGTTGAACGGGCTCTTGAACGCGCCGATGTGAGCCTGTTCGCCGTGAATAAGCCGATCATCGTGACCGGTAGCCGGGCGCAACGAATTCTGCAACGGCGAATCAACCAATCCGTGTCCGGATACGGAGTACTCAACACCTCGAACAATCCTGGGGTGGGCTGTGCACACACGTGTGCGAGAGCTGGACATCGACAAGCCCTGCTACGGCTACCGCGCGAAGACCTTTCAGCACCCGAACCCGGCTATGGTCGCCCGCCGACAGACACAAGACCCGCCTCGAACCCGACGATGTTCACGCCGAACCGTCGCGCAAATCGCGGCGTGGCGCTACTACGACGGCATCGCCGAACAGCTCAACACAGATCCAGTGCGGTTCCCACCGCCCGAACCGCCCGGCGGGCCCGTAGCGCGTAGGGCAAGACCAGCGTCTACGAGATCCTCAACAACCCCAGGTACACCGGCTACCGGGTGTTCAACCAGCGCGCCTCCCGGTCCCGGCACAGGAGGGTCAACGACCCGGTCAAGTGGGTGTGGTCACCGAAGCACACCCACGAGCCGCGCATTCCCAAGTGGATGTTCGACCAGTTGCCGGCCCGCTGTCAGCCCGCCGTGGCTCCCGTGACCGCACCACCGCGAACTCCCACCCCCAGACCCACCGTAGTTAACTGCTGCGCGGTCTACTGGTCTGCCCGTGCGGGTGGCGCATGTTCGGCAACCAGCGCCGCAACGGCACCTACTACCTGTGCCAGCCGCGCAACAACAACCGCGGCCGGCCCGACGTCTACGCCGACCATCCACCTGCGCGAGATCGCGAATCCTCGACGCCGTGTCCCGCTTCTACCCCGACCGCGTGTTCGGCCCGCACCACCACGCCGCTCTCGCCGACGACCTACCCGCCATCGCCCACGCCGCCCTCAACCTGCCCGCCAGCGACATACAGGCCGTTGACCAGTAAGAACCCGAGCGGCCAGTCGGTGTAGATGCTGTATGTGCCCCCGGTGGGTTTCGAACCCACACTGGGACCCTTTTAAGGGGCCTGCCTCTGCCGGTTGGGCTACGGGGGCGCCCGGTCAGCTTACGGGCGAGGAGGCGGTCCCCTGCGTAAGGACGATCAGCACGGTCCGGGACGTCCGGGCCGCGCCAAGGGAGGACGCGGCGCGAGCCCTCGCCGCCCTCACTGCCGACGGCGCCTCGATCTCCACGGCTGTCCGCACCGCTCTCATCGAGATCGCACGGGCACGTGTCGAAAAGAGCCTGCGCGCCGAGTCAGAATCTCTCGCCGCCAACGAGGACGACCGTGCCGAGGCCGCTCAGGTGTTACGCGACATGGAGGCCCTGCGTGTGTGGTGAGGTCTACCGGCTGCAAGCTCCCCGTGGGGGGCGCGGCAGTGAGCAGGCCGGCTCGCGATTCGCCGTCGTGGCCCAGTCCGACCTGCTGCCGCTCTCCACGTGGCTGGTCGCCCCACGTCGACCTCGGCCGAGCCGGCCACGTTCCGCCCCGAGATCGAGATCGGAGGCCACTTGACACGAGTCCTCGCGGAGCAGGCGGCAGCTGTCGACTCCCACCGTCTGGGCGAGCCGGCGGGCTACCTCAGCCTGCAGGAGATGCAGCGGATCGATGCGGCGCTGCGGCTTGTGCTGAGCTTGTAGCCGACGCCGGCTCGGGGCGTTCCGTCGTCGCCGCACCGGGTTGCGAAGGATTGCCCGCCACCCGGTTGAAGTCCGCGCGCGGGTCGTTGATCTGGCCGAGCGCGACGACCTCACGTCCCAAGAACAGCGCCCCTGTCCAGTCGAAGACGATGCGGATCCGCCGGTTCCAGGTGGGCATCCGGCTGACGTGATAGGTGCGATGCATGAACCAGGCGACGATCCCGCGCAGCTTGATGCCGTAGATCTCCGCAACACCCTTGTACAGCCCGAGGCTCGCCACCGAGCCGGCGTAGGCGTGCTTGTACGGCGTCAACGTTCGGCCGCGCAGATGGGCCACGATGTTATCGGCCAACACCTTCGCCTGCCGGACGGCGTGCTGCGCCGAAGGGCTGGTCCGCGCCTCGGGGTCATCCTTGGTCAGGTCGGGCACCGAGGCGCAGTCGCCCGCACTGAACACGTCGGGCTGGTCGAGCACCTGCAGCTCGGCGGTGCACTCGATCCGACCGCGGGCGTCGCGGGGAAGGTCGGTGTGCTCCAGCATCGGGTTGGGTTTGACCCCGGCGGTCCAGACGATCGTGTCGGTGTCGAACTCGGTGCCGTCGTCGAGCAGGACGTGGCCGCCCTCCATGGTCGTCACCCGGGTGTTGAGGAAGACCTCGATGCCGGCGTCGAGGAGCCGTTCCACGGTATAGAGGCCCAGCCGCGGTCCGACCTCGGGCATGATCCGTCCGGATGCCTCGACGAGTACCCACCGCAGGTCGTCGGATTCGACGTCCTCGTAATAACGGGTGGCGTAGCGGGCCATGTCGGCGAGCTCGGCCAGTGCCTCGACGCCGGCGTACCCGCCACCTACGACGAGGAAGGTGAGCAGCCGGCGGCGCAGCGCCGGATCGATCGTCGTGGCGGCGGCGTCGAGCCGGGAGAGCACGTGATTACGCAGGTAGATGGCTTCGCCGACGGTCTTGAACGCGATGCCGTACTCAACCAGCCCGGGAATGGGTAGGGTGCGGGCCACCGATCCGGGGGCGACGACGAGCATGTTGTAGCCGATGGACGTGACGTGTCCGGCGGCGAGCTCGACGGTGACCTCCCGCGACGCGTGGTTGATCGCGGTGACGCGCCCGGTCAGGTGGTGGCAGCGCTTGAGCACCTTGCGCAGCGGTACCACCACGTGCCGCGGCTCGATCGAACCGGCCGCTGCCTCCGGGAGGAACGGCTGGTAGGTCATGTGCGACTGCGGGTCGATCACCGTGACCGAGGCCTCGCCCCGGCGAAGCTTCTTCTGCAGCCGCAGCGCGGTGTACATCCCGACATAACCGCCACCGACGACGACGATCCTCGCGTTGCGTGCCATGGCCTCATGTTTCCACCGGCAAGCGTCCTGCAACCCTTTCCTGTCGGTGATGCTGGCTACCGTTCCCGATGACAGGTCGAAACGTCCTTACGTGCAATCGGGAGGTTCAAGTCAGACGTCCTCCCCCGAGGCGGCCAGCGTGACCGCGCGCCTGGACCGTCCCTCAGCCAACGGACAGCCCGGCCGCGCGGGCCGCCGCGGCGAGCACGGTCTCCAGCATCGCCGGGGTCAACCGGCCGGTGAACGTGTTCTGCTGGCTGACGTGATAGCTGCCGAACAGGTGCAGCGGCCGCGGGCCCGCTAACTCCACGTGTGCGCCGTGCCCGAACTTGGGCCGCGGCCGCGGCACCGCCCATCCCGCGCCGGCCAGCACCGGCAGCAGCGCCTGCCAGCCGAAACCGCCGAGCACCACCACCGCCCGCAGCGTCGGGGTGAGCAGAGCAAGCTCTGTTCGCAGCCAGGCACCGCAGGCATCACGCTCGGCGGGGGTCGGTGTGTTGTCCGGTGGGGCGCAGTGCACAGGAGCGGTGATCCGGGTGCCACTCAGGGCCAGCCCGTCGCCGGCATGCACCGAGGTGGGCTGGTTGGCCAGGCCGACGGCGTGCAGTGCCGCGTAGAGCACGTCACCGCTGCGGTCACCGGTGAACATCCGGCCCGTCCGGTTTCCACCGTGCGCGGCCGGGGCCAGCCCGACGATCAGCAGCGCGGCATCGGCAGGGCCGAAGCCGGGCACCGGACGTCCCCAGTACTCCTGGTCGCGAAACGCCGCCCGCTTCTCCCGCGCCACCAGCTCCCGCCATGCGACCAGCCGCGGGCAGGCCCGGCAATCGGCTACCGCGGTGTCCAGCTCGGCCAGGGCCCGGTCAGCTGTTGTCGACGCCGGCGACCAGCGCGACGGCCACGATCCAGCTGGCTCGGGGGACATCACGAGATCGAGCGGGCGATCCCGTCGAGGATGTCATGCTCGCTGACCACCAGCTCGGTGATACCAGCGCGCGCGGACAGCTCCTCGGCCAGCATCTCGGCGATCAGGGCCCCGCCGCCGATGACGTCGACGCGGCCGGGATGGATCGCACCTCGCTCGGAGCGCTGCGCGCGCGACATGCCGAGCAGTTCACCGGCCACCCGGTGCAGGTCGCCAAGGGAGAGCCGGGAGAGGTGCACCGCGTCGGGGTCGTACGCAGAGAGATTCTGCGCCACCGCCGAGAGAGTAGTGATCGTGCCTGCCACACCGACCCAGGTACGCACGCCCTCGACGGGGACGGCCGCGAACGCCTCGGTCAGGATCCCGGCCGCTACCTCACGGGCCTTCACCACATCCCCGAGCTCCGGAGGATCGCCGGGTAGGCAGCGCTCGGTGATGCGGACGCTGCCGATGTCGACCGACCGCGCGGCGTGCACCGAGGTTCCGCCGTTCTCGAGCGACCCGACGACCAGCTCGGTGGAACCGCCACCGATGTCCACCACCACGAACGGACCGTCGGCCGGATCGAGATCGCCCACCGCGCCGACGAACGACAGGTTCGCCTCCTCGTCACCGGAGATCACCTCGGCGTCGGTGCCGAGCGTCGCGCGGACCATGCCGAAGAAGTCCTCGCGATTGCGCGCGTCCCGGGCGGCCGACGTGGCGACCATGCGGATCCGCTCGGCACCCTTGCGACGCAGCACCGCCGTGTAGTCGACGAGTGCGACGCGGGTGCGTTCCAGGGCTTCCGCGGCGAACATCCCGGTCGCGTCGACGCCCTGACCGAGCCGGACGATGCGCATCTCCCGATGGACGTCGCGCAGCGCGACCGACCCATCGCTCGCGGTCGTCACGTCCGCGACGAGCAGGCGGATCGAGTTCGTCCCGCAGTCGATAGCGGCAACCCGGGACATACGGTCTCCTCGTTCAGGTTCGGGCCAGGATCGCAGCCACGGTACGCGGGAGCCGTGAGAGGGACCGCGCGACCCGTCACCGGCAGCACCGCGAGTTGCGCATCCCAGCACGGCGAGTTGCGCGATCCAGCACGGCGAGTTGCGCATCCCAACACGGCGAGTTCGCCGTTCCAGCACGGTGCCAGTAGTTTGTTGCTGCCAAGTGCGCGCGGGACGCCCTGCCGAGGCCGGGCTCGATCAGGATCGCTCCGATTCACAATGCGCAACTCGCCGTGCCGGAATGCGCAACTCGCCGGCTAGTGGGCGCAGGGGCCGGGGGGCCACCATGGACCCACCTCGGCGAGCGCCTCGTCACCGAAGGGGTTGATCCCCGGGCCACGGGCCAGGGCGTGGGCGACGTGCACGTGCAAGCACTTCACCCGGTCGGGCATCCCCCCGGCACTCACGCAGGTGCCCAACGACTCGATCGCGTCGCGCTCGGCCAGGTACTCCTCGTGCGCCCGCCGGTAGGCCGCAGCCAACTCCGGCTCCGCGCTGAGACGTTCGGTCATCTCCCGCATCCGCCCGGCCGCCTCCAGCCCGCTGAGCCGCGACGCCAGCCGCGAGCAGGTGAGGTAGTAGAGAGTCGGGAACGGTGTGCCGTCCTCCAGCCGGGGCGCGGTCTGCACCACCGCCGGCAGACCACAGGGGCACCGGTGCGCGATTTCGCGGACCCCGCGGGGTGGGCGCCCGAGCTGGGCGGTGACGGCCGCCGCGTCGGTGTCGGAGATCGTCACTGCCGGCCTGCCGCAACCTCGTTCCACAGCCGCCGGTACCAGGCCGCGCCGTGGGAGGGAGCAAGGTCGGTATCAGTGTCGGCGGACTGCGGCAACTGCACCACGTAGGGCACCTCTCCGGGTGAGACGTAGCCGAGTCGCGAGCGGGCCTGCGCTGCGGTCTCGGCCGGGTCGGTGAGTCTGGCCCGATCCCGGGTCAGCTCCTCGACCGCGTCGGCCAAAGCCCGCTGCTGCTCGGACACCGCAGTCAACTCCTGACGCTGGGCCACGTAGTTGCGCAGCGGCACGGCAACGGTCAGCGCGAGGGCGCACACCACCAGCGCGAGGATGACGGCACGGCGAGTGGAGGACAACCCGAGCAACTCGCTGGTGGCCGCCACGACTCCGCCCGCCCGGGACCGGAACCGGGTCAGCTGCCGTTCTCGGCCACGGCGTCGTGACGAGGCGGCAGGCCGTGGGCGGACAGCCGAGCGGCCGCGCTCACTCGGCCCGCGGGTGCGTTCGTCGGCCATGGTGCCGCTCAGCCGTCCGGTCCGCAGCTGCCGAGCCACCGCCCCGACTCGCACGCCGACATCTCCCGACGCGTACACGAACACCGCCCGGCCCGCACCGGAATCTCCCGACGCGCACGCGAACGCCCACATTGCGCGCGGGCACCGCCCGACCCGCAGGGGCGGGGATCAGGCATTGGGGTCCGCCGGGAGGGTGAAGCGGGCGAACGCGAGGTCACCGGCGTAGCGCGCGGCGTCACCCAGGGCCTCCTCGATCCGTAGTAGCTGGTTGTACTTGGCCACGCGCTCGGAGCGGGCCGGGGCGCCGGTCTTGATCTGGCCACAGCCGGTGGCCACGGCGAGGTCGGCGATGGTGGTGTCCTCGGTCTCGCCGGAGCGGTGGCTCATCATGCAGCGGTAGCCCGACGAGTGTGCCAACGTGACCGCGTCGAGGGTCTCGGACAGGGTGCCGATCTGGTTGACCTTCACCAGCAGCGCGTTCGCCGCCCCCCGCGCGATGCCCTCCTCGAGCCGCTCGGGGTTGGTGACGAACAGGTCGTCGCCAACGATCTGGAGCCGGTCGCCGAGCGACTCGGTGAGCGCCACCCAGCCGTCCCAGTCGTCCTCGGATAGCGGGTCCTCGATCGACACCAGTGGGTACGCGTCGACGAGCCCCGCGTAGATCGCGTTCAGCTTGGCGGCGGTGAGCTTCTTGCCCTCGTAGGAGTAGACGCCGTCGGCGTGGAACTCGGTGGCCGCCACGTCGAGGGCAAGCACGATGTCGCGGCCGAGCACGTACCCGGCCTTCTCGACGGCGCCGCTGATGAGGTCGAGCGCAGCGCGGGTGCCGGGCAGGTCGGGTGCGAAGCCGCCCTCGTCACCCAGGCCGGTGGCCAGGCCCTTGCTCTTGAGTACCGACTTGAGCGCGGCGTACACCTCCGCACCCCAGCGCAGCGCTTCGCGGAACGATTCGGCTCCCACTGGAGCGATCATGAACTCCTGCACGTCGACGGAGCTGTCGGCGTGCGCGCCGCCGTTGATGATGTTCATCATCGGGACGGGTAGCACGTGCGCGTTGGGTCCACCGACGTAGCGGTAGAGGTCCAGCCCGCACGACTCGGCCGCGGCCTTGGCCACCGCGAGCGACGCCCCGAGCAGCGCGTTGGCGCCGAGACGGGACTTCGCGGGGGTGCCGTCGATGTCGATCAGGCGCTGGTCGACCAGTCGTTGGTCGATCGCTTCCATGCCGGTGAGCTCGGGGCCGATCTCGTCGAGCACGGCGGAGACAGCCTTCTCCACGCCCTTGCCCCCAAACCGGAGCGGGTCGCCGTCGCGTAGCTCCACTGCCTCGTGCTCGCCGGTGGACGCGCCGGAGGGCACGGCCGCGCGACCCAGCGTCCCGTCGTCGAGCGCGACCTCGACCTCGACCGTGGGATTACCCCGTGAATCGAGGATCTCGCGTGCCCCGACCTGCTCGATGACCGCCACCATTGCTCCTGTCCAGCACGTGATCTCCGGTTCGGTGGCCCAGGGTAACGGCCCGAACCGACAGAACCACGCCGGAACCCGCCGACGTCCTCACGAACTCGTTTCCGCTCTCGCGATTCACACGGAAGGCTCCTACTGTGGGGTCGACCATGACCAGCCAGCCAGCCTCCGATGGACTGTTCGAGTCGTTCCGGCGAGCCGAGATGTTGATCGCGCGCAGCCGGCCGCTGGATGCTCTGCAGGCGCTGCTGCCCGTGCTGGCCGACAGTCCCGACGACGTGTCGGTGCAGCTGTTGGCCGGCCGCGCCTACCTCAACTCAGCACAGCTCAAGCGGGCCGAGGAGGCATTCTCGCGGGTGCTCGACCTGGATCCCGCCGATCACTACGCACGGTTTGCGCTGGGCAAGGCACTGCAACGGCAGGGGCGGCTCGCGGCGGCGCTGGCCCAGCTGAGGATGGCCGCGGCCATGGATCCCCGCCCGGAGTACCAGGAAGCCCTCGGCGAGGTGCGTGCCCGGCTGGCGACCGAGCCGACCCAAGACTGACGCCCTGGCGCCGCGTGCCACCGTGCACGAGGCTGACCCGGTGAGACGCCGGCGCCGCGGAGGTCAGCAAGGCGGCTGTCCGGGAAATGGGGCCCCCGGGGCTCATCTCCGTCCCTCGTGGCGGGCGAAGGCCATGGGGGACGCCGTTGACGTCGAACGTCCGGAAAGCCACCTCGCTGACGTCCCACGGGGCGCGATGGTGCTCGTGGCGGCGGTCGGAATCGCGGCGGCGGCAGCGGGGATCGGGATCGGGGCCACCGCCGTCGAGCATGTGGCGGTCGACGAGACCCAGTACGTGCTCAGCGCGATCTCGCTGGCCGAGGACGGCGACCTGGACATCTCCGACGAGCTCGCCGCTCGCCGCTGGACGTCGTTCGCCGCCGTCGAGCCACCGGTGCAGACCGCGGTGCTCGCCGGCGGTCGCCAGCTCAGCCCGCACGATCCGCTGCTCCCGATCCTGCTGGCCGGCCCGGTGACGGCGGGCGGCTGGATCGGGGCGAAGCTCGCGCTCGCGGGCTGCGCGGGGTTGCTCGCGGCGTTGACGCTCTGGGTGGCGGTGCGCCGCTTCGCCGTTGCGCTGGGTACGGCAGTGACCGGGGTGGCGCTGGCGGCCGGCTCGGCCCCCCTCGCGGTGTACGGCCAGCAGATCTACCCCGAGCTGCCGGCCTCCGTGGTGGTCCTGACCGGGGTGGCGGCACTCACCGGCGCCGTCGACCGTCGGCATCTCGCATGGCTCACCGCCGCTGTCCTCACCGCGCCCTGGCTGTCGGTGAAGTACGTGCCGGTCGTCGCGGTGCTCGCCGCGCTGGCCGCCGCGCGCTGGTGGCGGGCGGGCCGCCGGGGGGACGTGCTGGTCGCCGGGGCGACGCTGGCCGCCGGGGGCGCGAGCTATCTGGCGGTGCACCGGCTGGTGTGGGGTGGCTGGACGGCGTATGCCAGCGGTGACCATTTCGCGGCGCGCGGCGAGTTCGCGGTCGTCGGCGACGCGGTGGACCCGGTCGGGCGCGCGCTGCGGTTGGTGGGGTTGCTCATCGATCGCTCCTATGGGCTGGTGGCGTGGCAACCTGCGTTCCTGCTGCTGGTGCCGGCCGCGGCGGCGTTCCTCGTGGCACGACCGCGGCACGGTGCGGTGCTTGCGTTGCCGTTGGCGGCGGGGTGGATCGTCGCCACGTTCGTCGCGGCGACCATGCACGGGTTCTGGTGGCCGGGCCGGCATGTGCTCGTGGTGGTGCCACTGGCGGTGCTGGTGATCCTGGTCTGGGTGAGCCGTTCGGGGGTGGCCGTGCGCGCGGTCGCCGGGACGCTCGCAGCCGCGGGCGTCGCCGTCCACCTCGGGCTGCTCGTCGACGGTTACACCGGCGCGTTCACCTGGGTCCTGGGTTTCGCGCAGGTGAGTGGCCTGAGCCGGTCGGCACTCCCGGACTACCGGGGTGCGTTCTGGGCCCTGCACCTCGTCTGGTGTGTGCTGTTCGCGGTGCTCGCCCTCGCCGCCGGGCGCACGGCCCGCGCGCGGTCGCGGTACGTCACGGTTACGACACGATCGTGACGCAGACGCCGTGAAGACCGAGGAGAAGGGTAATCGCCACTGCGGGCAGGAACGCGGCGATCCTGGTGAAAGGGGAGACGGCGGATGACGCTGGCGCACGCCGCATCCGGGATCGGCAAGCAGGTGGTGACCCACGCGGTGCGGACCTGGTTGGGCGCGAGACAAGAACGCGACCAGCGCGGCACCGAGCTGGTCGACCTGGTCAAGATCGGTGTTCGGGACCACTTCCAGCGGCGCAGGCTGGTCCGGCAGCTGGAGGATCTGGCCGATCAGATCGCCGAACGGCTGCGGCCGGTCTACGAGCACGACTTCCGAAATGTGCCCAACAACGAGCGGTCGGCCGCGCTCCAGGCGGTGGTGGACGCGCTGGACGGCGCCGACCTCACCGACGCCACCCTGTTCGCCGTGGACGTGGACGCGCGCCAGCTGGCCCGCCTGGTGCGTCAGCGGGTCCCGGTCCGGCGGGTGGGTCTGGCCGAGCCGGCCGAGCAGCTCTACGACGCGGTGCTCGACGAGAGCTGCATGGCGCTGGTGCAGGTGGTCAAGCAGCTGCCCGCGTTCGAGCCGCGGGCGCTGGCCGAGCTGCTGGGCCGGTTCTCCGACGTCGCCGAGCGCATCACCGAGGTGCTGCACCGGCTGCCGCGCACCACCCTGGACGCCCCTCGGGGCAGTGAGCACGATGAGGAGTTCCGCGCCCGCTACCTCGCGCACATCAGCGACACCCTGGACGAGCTGGAGCAGTTCGGCATCGACGCGCGGCGCTACCGGCCCCGCACGCTGGTCAGCGTCGCGTACCTGAGCTTGCAGGTGAGCACCGACCGCGACCGGCGCGGGCGGGGGCTCGGCGATCGACCCGAGGAGCGCTGGTTCGCCGACGGACGCACCCCGCCGGGGTCCGGCAGCCTGCGGGCCGAGGCGGCACTCGCCGAGAGCCCGCGGACCCTGCTGCGGGGCGAGGCCGGCTCGGGCAAGACGACATTGCTGCAGTGGCTGGCGGTGACGGCCGCGCGCAGCGGGTTCTCCGGACCGCTCGCCGGCTGGAACGGGTGCGTGCCGTTCCTGGTCCGGTTGCGCAGCTACGCCGACCGGACGCTGCCGCCGCCGGAGCAGCTGCTGGCCGGGGTGGCCGACCCGCTGGCCGACCTGTCGCCGCAGGGGTGGGTGCACCGGCAGCTGCACGGCGGCCGGGCGATGCTGCTCGTCGACGGGGTGGACGAGCTGGTGCCCGCGCAGCGGTCCAAGGTCCGGACCTGGCTGCGGGGCCTGCTCGCCGCCTACCCGAAGGTGCGGATGGTGGTGACCTCCCGCCCGGGGGGCGCCGACCGGGGTTGGCTGGCGGCTGAAGGTTTCGCGCCGGTGCTGCTGGAACGGATGTCGCCGCTGGACGTGGCGGCGTTCTGCCGCCGCTGGCACGACGCGGTGCGCGAGGCGGTCCGGCGCTCGGCGGTCGTGCTGCCATGCCGCCCCGACGAGCTGCGCGACTACGAGCGAGCGCTGCTGCGTCAGCTCGACGGGCGCAAGCACCTGCGCGGGCTGGCGAGCAGCCCACTGCTGTGCGCGATGCTCTGCGCGCTCAACCTCGACCGTCGCCAGCAGCTGCCGCCGGACCGGATGGCCCTGTACGGGGACGCGTTGGCGCTGCTGCTGGAACGTCGCGACGCCGAACGGGAGATTCCGGCGAGCCGCACGGTCGTGCTGGACACCGGCAGCAAGCTCGCGATCCTGCAGCACGTGGCGTGGCGGTTGAGCCTCGCCGGCCGCGCGGAGCTGCCCCGCGAGGAGGTGCAGGCGCAGGTGGGGCGCGCCGTGGCGCGGATGCCCAACGTCGACCACTCCGCCGAGGACGTGTTGACGCACCTGCTGGAGCGCAGCGGTGTGGTGCGCGAGCCGGTGGTGGGCCGGGTCGACTTCGTGCACCGCACGTTCCAGGAGTACCTGGCGGCCAAGGAGGCGGTCGAGGACCAGGCGGTCGACGCCCTGGTCACGCGCGCCCATCTCGACCAGTGGTGGGAGACGATCGTGATGGCGGTCGGGCACGCCACGCCGCAGCGCCGGGCCGTGCTGCTGGGCGGCGTGCTGGACCGGGCCGAGACCGAACCCCGACACGGTCGACGGCTGCGGCTGCTGGCCGCCGCCTGCCTGGACACCGCCCAGATGGTCGACCCGGACGTCACCCGGCGGGTGGAGGCGGCGGTCGAGGAACTGGTGCCGCCCCGCGGGCAGAACGAGACCCGCTCACTGGCGCTGGCCGGCGACCGGGTGTTGCGGCGGTTGCCCTCGTCGTTGGACGAGTGCAGCGACGCCTCGGCGGCCGCCTGCGTGCAGACCGCCGCCCTGGTCGGCGGGCCCGAGGCCCTGCGGCTGCTGGCCCGGTGGGCGCCCGACCCGCGCAACGCGGTGCAGCGCGCACTCGCGCAGGTGTGGCGCTACTTCGACCCCGGTGACTACGCCACTGCGGTGCTGCGGGACGCCCCGCTGGACAACGGGAGGATCAAGGTCGAGCTGGTCGAGCACGTGCCGCACTTGCGCACCCTGACCCACCTCCGCGACGCGTGGCTCACCCTGTACGACGCCGACCCGGTCGATGACCTTGCCTTCCTCCGCGACGCGCCGCCGCTCATCACATTTCTGCAAGTTCGGATCAGCGAGCCGGTCGATCTCGCACCACTCGCGCACTGCCCCGCGCTGAGCTTCGTGGGCATGTACAAGGGCGGGGTGAGGGCGGGCTGGGAGGTGCTCCCCACGCTCGGGAAGCTGAGGTGGTTAAGAACAGCGGCACCTGAAGGAGGACGCGACCTGGCGTTCCTTGCCGACTGCCGATCGCTCACAAACGTGGCCTTGCACGGCTGCACCGAGCTCTCCGACCTCTCGGCGCTGACGTCAGCCTCCGGTCTGCGGGACGTGAAATTGTTCAATGCCAAGCGTCTGCGTGACCTCCGAGCCC
>Ga0136617_10002463_pt1 | contig 16464 bp, 8 predicted proteins | sample AntDrymUQ3222106_2_FD_129672 | JGI IMG/M metagenome (GOLD analysis project Ga0136617, IMG submission 129672) | Polar desert sand microbial communities from Dry Valleys, Antarctica - metaG UQ322 (21.06) | ecosystem: Environmental > Terrestrial > Soil > Desert | place: Antarctica: Dry Valley...
AATAAATTAAACGGTCCGCGATAAAGTGCCAACGGCGAAAACAATCCGAAAAACAAAATATAACCCCACCAGCTTTGAACGGGCAGAGCCGTCACAATCGGTTGCAAGGCGTTTTCGACGGCGGGAAGTTTGAGCGCGTTGAGGAGCATTCCGATGCCCATCATTAAAATTGCGGCGGGCGCGCCGTCTTCGATTCCGCGCACGAGCGATGCCGTCAGCGTTTGAATCGCGCGGCGCGGCACAGTCGTTATTAGAGCGAAAACCGCTCCGCCCAAAAAAGCCGGAACTTCCTTCCAACCCAAACCGAGATAAAGCACCAGCGGCACGAACGGAGTCAAAAAAGAAATCACCGGAACACGCCGCTCTTTCGGGATTTCGGTCAATTCATCTTTCGTCGCCAAGGCGAATAAATTCAACTCGCCCGCTTTGTTCGAGGCGATGATTGAATAAACAACCACGACGACAATCATTATCAGCAGCAAACCGAAGGCGAATTGCGAAACGCCACCCGGCAGACTGCCTTCGGGCGCGATTTGCAAAATCTGCCGGTAGAGTGTCCAGAGCGCGATGTTAAAAATAAAGCCGGTTCCAAAAGCAAGAACGAACAAAACGCTGACGAGTTTTCTGGGTAATCCTAAACTCATCATAATCGGCAAAACCAAAGTTCCGACCATTATAATCGCGCCCAAACCTGTCAAAGTCGTAAACAAAACGGCGGTCGCAATCATCAGGATAAAAGCCACGACGAGCGGTTTATCGCCGCCGAATTCCGCCGCGCGTTTGATAATTCCCTCGGCGATTCCCGTCTGCATCATAATGCGTCCGAGCATCGCACCGGCGAACACGGCGACGTAGGCCGGAGCGAGTTTAACCACGCCCGCCGCAATAATATCGTTCAAAATATTCGGCAGCGGCAATCCGACGACCGCCGCCACCAAAATCGCCATCGCCGGAACTGCCAGCAACGCCGGAACTTTCCGCGTGAACATCAAAACGGCGGCGACGGCGAAGATGGTTAAAATTAGGAAAGCAGTCATCTATAAAGGATGAAGGATGAGGGATGAGGGATGAGGGATGAAAATGGATGTTTTATTCATCCTTCATCCCTCATCCTTCATCCTTAAAACGTAAAGCGTCCGACTAATTGAATAATGCGCGGACGATTGCCCTGGGTGGTGACCGTTCCGAAAGTATTGCTTCCGAAAGTCAAGACCGGCGTTCCGAAAACCACCAGGTTGAAAGCATTCAGAAACTCGCCGCGCAGTTGTATTCTTTGTCGTCCTTCGCCGAAAGCGATGTTTTTAATAATGGACAAATCCACGTTTTTATAATTATCGCGGCGAATATCATTATAAGTTCGGGCGGCGTTGCCGAATTCAAAACCGACGACGTTGGCGGGCGTAAAAGCGTCCGGGTTAAAAACCGACAAGCCTTGTCGCACGCGGTCGCCGAAATTGCCGACTAGCGGGTCAACTCCGCCGACGCGATTCGGACGAATTTGCGAATTATTTACGCCGCTCAACCCGCCGCTTCCGGCAAAACCAATCGAATTTGTAATCGTCAGCGGCGCGCCGGTCTGGTAAACGCCGGTGCCGGAAATTTGAAAACCGCCGAACAGAGCATTCGTTAAACCGTTAAAGTTTTTACCGAACCGCTTGCCTTTTCCGACAGGCAACTCATACGTGAAACTCGCCGTGAAGCGATGCGGCACGTCGAGCGTCGAGTAAGAGTATTCCTCCTCGAAATTGAAAACGTCTTCGGCGTTCGTCGGATCGGTGAAACGCGCGCCGTTGCCGACGCCGCCCGTGTCGAGCAGCTTCGACCAGACGTAATTTGCCAGCACGGAAAATCCGTTGCTGAAGCGCTTTTGCAGATTGACTTGCAGCGCGTTGTAGTCGCTGATGCCGATGTTCGGACTGAGCTGCGAAACCGATTGATACTGCGGAAAACGCCGGAGCAGTTGAGCGCGCGGAATCGTCACGCCGTTGATCGCCGAACCGGGCGCTAAGTTGACGAATGGATTTGTCACCGGCTGCGCCAGAAAAGCGTTGATGGACGCGCACGCGATATTGAGATTTACCGGTTGTCCGGGTTGCGTCGGCAAAGCCACGTTGCTACAGGTGTTCGGGCGATTAAAATTAGCGCGGGCGAACGTCAGAACGTCCGGCGACAGTTGATTCAGTTCGATATTGCGCGAAGGCAGATTGCGTCCGCGCCCGCCAACGTAAGCCACGTCCAAAACCAGGTTTTTAGCGATTTCGCGCTGTAAAACCAAGTTATACTGCATATTATAAGCGGTTGCCGGATGCGGTTCGACGACGTTGATGATACTTTGTCCGATTGATGTCAGAGAACCGAGAGTGTTTCCCGTCGCCGGGCGAACGCCGTTCGGAAACGGATTCGATAGAAAAACCGTACTGCTCGAAACCTGTCCGGTAGTCAGCGTAGTTTGAAGCTGTGAATCGGTAAAACTCGTTCCGAGAGCCGACGCGCCTTCAAGCGAAATCGGCAAATAAAACAACCCGAAACCGCCGCGCAAAGTGGTTTTGCTGTTGATGCTGTACGCGAAACCGACGCGCGGCGCGAAACGCTTTTTGTCGGTGTCCTGCTGCGAGCCTTCCGGGAAACTCAGCAGTCCGGTCAAGTTTCTGATGCCCGGATTCAAAGCGGCGACGGTCGGATCAAGCGCAATCGTATTGATTCGACTGAGCAGCGCTCCCTGAATCGGAGAAACGGCATCGAAATCGAAATTCGTCACCAATCGCTGCGGGCTTCCCGTTCCGGTTTCAAAGTCGTAGCGTAGTCCGAGATTGAGCGTCAGGTTGCGGAAAATTTTCCAGTCATCCTGCACATATCCCGCGCCGTAATGATGATAAACCGTAATCGGAACTTGAACTTCGCGGCTGATGCCGCTCGGAATGCCGAGCAGAAAAGAAGCCAGCGACGAGCCGGCGGCTTCGATTGGCGTGACGGCAGTAGTCGGAACGATGACCGGTCCGGCGGTTGCCGCCCGCGTAAATGAAAAGCTGCCGGTCGGCGTATTGAATTGGAAAGGGTAAAAGCGATACAGACGATATTCGCCGCCGAACCGGAAAGTGTGCGAACCGCGCAGATAAGTCAGCGAATCGCCAACCGAATGCGTGTCGCGCGGCTGATCGTTGCCCGCGCCGCCGATTTGTCCGGTGGCGATTTCGCCCGCCGCGATTGTCGAATTAACGTCGCCGCCGCCGATGGTGAACGTCGGAAAAATCAACTCCGATGCGGCATCGCGCAGATAAGACGGCAGTCCGAGCGACGTCGGATCGAAACCGAGGCTGTTCGCCGCCTGCGTCGCGTGAGCGCGCGTGTAACCGTAGCGAAAGTTGTTGATTAAATTACCCGTTAAACTGTAAACGTGATTTAAAGTCGTATTTAAAAAAGTATCATTCTGAACCGTCACGTTGGAAGCTATCGAGCCGAGAAAACTCGGCGGCGCATTGCGTCTTTTCTCAAAACTGAAGCGCACGAAAAAGTTCTGGTCTTCGGAAACAGTATGATCAACGCGACCGGAAACGATGTCGCGCGTAAACTCGATGTTGTCGGAAAAAGCGTAGTTATTGATTAATCCCGGGCGGTTCGGCAGCGGCAGAAATTCAATGACCGCCAGCGCTACGGGGTCTTTACAGGCGGTAGTAGCGCGATTGGTGGTCGGCGTGCAAACCGGCAGAACGCTCAAGTTATTGTTGGCGAACGCCGTCCGTCTGCCGTTAATCAAATTGCCGAACGGACTGTAAAGCTGTCCGAAAAGCGCCGGGCTGCCGTCGGCGTTCGTTACATTCGGACGCACCGCGCCGGTCAGCAGTTCTCCGAAATCGCCGATTCGCATTCGCGCCGTCGGCACGGTGGTCACGCGCGTAAACGGGTTTTGTTCGCGCCGCAGCTCGTAGTTGGCGAAGAAAAAGGTTTTTTCGAGTCTATTGATAACGTCGGTGCCTTCGCCGAAGCCGAGAAAATAAATCGGACCGCCGACCGCGCCGCCGAACTGATGTTTGACCGACGTATTGATGCGCGGCACGCTGCGGCGATTATTGGAAAATCCGTTGGCGTTTAAGTTTCCATCCTGAAAATATTCATAAAGCGCGCCGTGAAATTTATTTGTTCCGGCTTTGGTCGAAACCGTCACGATGCCACCGCCGGTTCGCCCGTATTCGGCGGGCGCGACGCCCGACACGACTTTAAATTCGCGCACCGCGTCCTGCGGCGGAGAAATGGCAACTCCGTTAAAATCGCCGATGGTGTTGGTCACGCCGTCAAGCAGGTTGTCGTTGGTCGAGGCGCGACCGCCGTTCACGGCAAAATTTGAATCGAAAAAGTTGCGATTGCCCGACGAACCGATTTGCGAACCGGGATTGCCCAAAGCCGCGCCGGTATCAATCGTGCCGGGAACGAGGTTGACGAAAGAGAAGATATTTCTTTCGACCGACGGCAAATCTTCGACGAGCTTTTGTTCAATCGTCGTTTCAAGATTCGACGTTTCGGTTTGCAAAATCGGCGTTTCATTGCTGTCCACCGTCACGTCAACCGTTTCGGCGGCGACTCCGAGCGTCACGTCAATGCTCGCCGTCTGCGCGATTTCGAGGCGGACATTTTCGCGCACGGTGTCGGCGAAACCGGTTTTTGCAATCGTCACATTGTAAGTTCCGGGCGGCAGGAAAGTTATCGTGTAATTTCCTTCGTCATTAGTCGTCGCGGTTCTCGATTGTCCCGTTTCGTTCGATGTCGCCGTCACGATTGCGCCGGGAACGACCGCACCGTTCGGGTCGGAAATTGTTCCGGTCAAAGTCGCCGTAATTTGCTGGGCAAAGGCGGAACTCGCCAGCAATCCCAAAACCACGAAAACGGCTGACAATACAAAAGCGGATTTTTTGATACTTTTCATATACTTTTCCTTCACAGAGAATTTTCAGATTGATTAAATTCCAATTAAGTAGGAACGCCGGCATCTTGCTGGCAAAGAACGCGACAGAGCGTTCAAATACATTAACCCTACTCAATTTTTTGCACCGCTTCCGGCGGCGTTTGCCAGCAAGATGCTGGCGTTCCGTTATTTGTTTGGCGCGGGACGAAGTTCCAGACCGAATTTTTCGGGCGGCGGAATCGTGCCGGTTTCATTGTATTGCGTCAATGCCTGATTAATCTGCTGCGATTTTTCGAGCCATATTTGAATTGATTGGTCGTAACGCGCCAACACGCTTTCCAGATGCGAAGGCTTATTTTCAGCCAGATAAAGTTCGCGGTATTTCCCTTTCAGCTCGCCGAGTTCTTCCGCCATTTCGCGCGTATAATTATAAATCGCGCCCGAATACCACGAAAGTTTTCGCACCTTGCGCTTATCCGACATATTCAAATACGCTTCCCAATAAGCGCGGCTGAATTGTTCGGTCAAATTAAAACGGTGACCGAGATGGTCGAAACGCCTCGCGGCAAAACGCATCGCCGGAATCATCTCGGCGTTGCGCCGCGCTTTTACGCCGTTTTTAATTAAATTTTCCTCGACCGCTTCGACATTAAGGCGCAGTTACCGCACCTTTTCCGCGTTCTCGCGGGCGCGTTTTTGAAATTGCGGCGTAAACGGATTTTGCCAGAACAGCGCGTTTTGCGTAACGTTCTCCAACCCAAGCGTTTTACTTGCCGCGCCGAGCGTTCTAATGTTTTGTGTATAATTGCCGTTTTCGCTTCTAAAAAATGTCCAGTCGAATTTGGTGTCAAATTTTTCGACATCGAGCGGCGCGTTTTCCCAACCGGCTGCCGCGCCCAATCCAACGCCATACCAACCGGTCTCGAACAGCGTTTCGCCGTCGTCGTCCCAATTGGTGTTCATCACGCCGAGCGCACCTGCCGCTTGTCCGTCGCGGACAAAATTGCGGATGTTGACGGCGGCAAACTCGTTATTGGGGAAAATATGGTTGAAATTCCAAACCGAAGGACACACGAACTGTTCGAGTCCGGCTTTTTGAAACGGTTCGATGCGCGAATTGTAACTATCGCGCGCGCCGTAAGCCCAATTCATCACAATCATATCTTTCGGGATGTCGCCGATTAATTCCGGGTGATTAAGCGCGATGTCGCCCCACATCATCAAACGCCGATTGTATGGTTTAAGCGTCTCGCGCACGCGGTTGATATGAGCGAAATAAACTTTCCCGACACCTTCTTTTTTGACCGCCTCTAAACTTCTGCCTTCGCCCAACTCAAAAGTTTCGTCCGCCCCGATGTGGAAAAAGCGCGACGGAAAAATCTCGTCAATTTCCTTGTATAAATCGGCAACGAGATTAAACGAATCTTCTTCTTGCGGCGTTATCACATCGCCGTATGGCACCTCCGCCAGACGATTGTATTTCTCGAATTTAAGAACTTTGTGCAGATGCCCGAAAGTTTGCTGTTGCGGCACAATTTCGACGTGATATTTTTTCCCGTAAGCGACGATTTCCTTGAGTTCGTCCGGGGAAAAACTTCCGTCTTCGGGCGCGTAGAGCGGATGCGACCGGCCGGCAAAAGTATGTTCCATATAGAGCGAGTGCATATTCATCTTAAAATATGCAAACGTGCGGATTTGCCGCTTGACGTAGTCAACCGTCGGCACCAAGCCGCGCGAAACGTCGTCGGAAAAAGCCCGATAACGCATTGCCGGAAAATCCACAATTTGTGCGCCCTGCACGTAAGCGTTTTGCCCTTCGCCGCGCACAAGCTGCTTTAGGGTTTGCAACCCGTAAAAAGTTCCGGTTTCGCTTTTGCCGCCGACAATTATTTTGTTCGCCATCACGATTAAAGCGTAACCTTCGTCATTCAGATTCGCCGGAATCTCAAAGTTCGCCGATTGAAAAGCGGATTTTACTCGCTTGTCGCCGAGCGTGCCGACTAGAATTTTCCCGGCGCCGATTGATAATTTGACGTTCGCCGTCGCCCGCACATCTTCGATAAAATCCTGCGCGGCAAATTGGTCATTTTCACTACGCGAATTGGTCAGACTGATTTTCGCCGCGTTTTTCAGCGAAAAATTCTCGCCCGTCACCTTTATTTGTCGCGGTTCGGGAATAATCTGAAGCGGCGCATTCTGAGCGCGCGCGAAGAACGCGGTGGACAAAACTACGCACAACAAAACGATTTGACGGAAAAAGACGTTCATTCTTTTTCTTGGACAGCAAAATTTTTGAAATTAATAAAATGAAGTGGACTAGACCACTCTGCGTAACGTCACTTTAATCGCAACCAGCCGCTGCTGTCAACCGATGTTAAGACAAAGTTAAGTTTTTCAGGGCAATTAGTGCTGAAGTCCGCACGAAGTGAGGCGAAAAACAGCACGCTTACTTCGTGCGTGTTTCTGCACAATATGCATATTTTTATTTGAATTAATTAAAAAGCATCGCGCCGAAAGCGGTCAGCCAAAGCCGCCAGCAGAATAACCACGCCCAAAACGATTTTTTGCATGTAAGGATCAACGCTGGCGAGATTCAAACCGTTATTTAAAACACCGATAAAAATCGCGCCGAAAAGAGTCGAAACAACGCTGCCTCGCCCACCGTTTAAGGAAGTTCCGCCGACAACAACCGCCGCAATCACGTCTAATTCATATTGCAAACCCGAATTCGGCACGCCCGCGCCGAGTCTTGAAGCTAAAACGACGGCGGCAAGCCCAATTAAAAAACCGTTGAGAATATAAACCCAAAATGTGACGCCTTTAACATTAATGCCCGCCAAAAACGCGGCTTCCCGATTGCCACCGACGGCATAGACGTATCGCCCGAACGTCATCCGCCGCAAAACAAACCAACCGGCGGCAAAACTCGTTAGCATCAGTAAAACCGAAAGCGGAACACCGAATACAGAGGCTTTGCCGAACCAGACAAAACCTTCCGGCAGATTTCCAATCGAGCGACCTTCCGATAAAATGAACGCCAGACCACGGGCAATCGTCAGCAGAGCCAGCGTGACGATAAAAGGCGGAACTTTGCAATAAGCAATCACTACGCCGTTAAACGCGCCGCCGAGCAGCCCGATACCGATTGCCGCTGCTAATCCGAGCCATACGAATCCGGTTTGTTTTGTAACGAGCGCGGCAACCACGCCGCCGAGCGCGACGACCGAACCGATTGACAAATCAATCCCGCCCGTCAAAATTACAAATGTCATTCCGACCGCCAAAACTCCAATGACTGCGATTGAAAGCGCGACGTTAACCAAGTTTTCTAATGAAAAAAACTGCGGCGCAAGCCAGGCAAAAATTATTGATTCAAGCAGAATCGCCAAAACAATAATGTAACCGGAGATTTTTTGCCACATACCGAAAATCAAATTACGAATTACGAAAATCAAACTACGAATTACAAACGAAGAAGATTTATAATTCGTAATTCGTAATTTGAAATTCGTAATTGTTTTTACTGTGCCGAACTCGCGTCAACGATTTTAACGGGCGCAGTAACTTTCGCTTCGACCGCTTCGCCTTTGAAATGTTTGGCAATCGCTTCGACGGTTTTTGCGCCGATGTCGCGCGGTTGCTGAGCAACATCGGCTTTTAACGCTGTACCTTTTTTGATTTTCTCGACGGCTTCGGGCGCGGCATCGTAACCGACTATGACTAAATCGTTTTTTCCGCGTGCTTCCGCCGAAGACAATGCGCCGAGTGCGGTTTCATCGTTGATGCAAAAAATTGCTTTTAAATCGGGATTTCCCTGAAGTAAATCGTCCGCCGCCTTCAAAGCGCGGTCGCGTACGCCGCCGCCGTTGAGCGTCGGAACAAGTGTAATTTGCGGATATTTAGCTATCGCTTCCTTAAATCCGGTTTCGCGGTCAACCACCGATTGCACTTCTGGCTGTCCGATAATTCCGACTTTGCCCGCGCCGCCGATTGCTTTGGCGATATATTCTGCCGCCAGTCGTCCGCCCGCCGTGTTGTCCGAAGCGATGTGCGAGACGACTTTTCCGCCGCCTGCCGCAATATCAGCCGTAAAAACGGGAATGTTCGCGGCGTTGGCGCGTTCGATGGCGGGCGCAATACCTTTCGTATCGGTCGGGCAAACGATAATTGCGTCAACCTTCTGTACGATAAAATTGTCAATCTGCGATTGCTGGCGCGACAAATCTTTGTCGCCTGATTGAATTATCAGCTCAAAGCCGTTTTTCGCGGCAGTTTCCTGTAAGCCCGTTTCAAGTTCGCGGTAAAAATCGTCTTCACGAGTCAAAAGCGTCACTCCGATTGTCCTTTTCGCCGACGAGTTGCCAGCTACGTTGTTTGACGTGCTGTTCGCTGCGTTTTGATTGCAAGCGATTTGGAAAACGAGTAAGAAACTCAAAAGTATCCAACTGAAAAGTTTTCGCATTAAATGTTTACCTGCCGATTATAATGTAACTATTGCTTAATTTTTGCAGCATCAACTAAAATTGATTTCAATTTTAAAAGACAAATCTGTTTGTAATTTAAATCTTTGGACTCCAGTCAAGTTCGCGCTTTTTAAGGTATTTTATTTGACACAAATTCAAATACCGTGTTATCAATCTGACTGGTCTAGTCCACTGTATCTGAAAAAACCGATGCCGACAACTCTGCTGCGAAACAGCCAGATTCCGCTACATACGCAAATCACTGAAGCTCTGCGGCTTCAAATTCAATACGCCGAACTGAAAGCGGGCGAAAATTTCCCGTCCGAGCGCGAGTTAGCCGAGCGTTACGGCGTGAGCCGAATGACCGTCCGGCAAGCTCTGCGGCATTTGCGGCAAGAAGGCTTGATTTACCACGAGCGCGGCGTGGGAACTTTTGTCTCAAGTCGAAAAATTGATGTTCACACCAGAAATTTGAGCGGATTTTCCGAAGAAATGGTTTCACTCGGACTCGTTCCCAGTTCGCGCGTTCTGCAACTCAGACGCGAACCGGCTGGAGAAAAAATAGCAGATGATTTGGATTTGGAAACAGGCGCGGAGGTTTTTCATCTCGAACGCCTGCGGCTTGCTGACGACGAACCGATGGCGTTCGAGTCAACTTACCTGCCGTCCGCGCTTTGCCCTGAACTCGATACGATAGATTTAACAAAAAACTCGCTTTATAAAGTTTTGGTAGAAAATTACAATTTGCAGATGCACCACGCAGCAGAGAGTTTGGAAGCGGTGGCGGCGAGCCGTTTCTTGGCTGGACAACTCGGCATTAAAACCGGTGCGCCCGTGCTTGTCGTGCATCGCGTTGTCTTCACCGAATCGAATCAACCAATCGAATCGGCGCACACGACTTACCGCGCCGACCGTTACCGCGCGACGTTTTATTTGTCGAAAAATGCGCTATGAAGTTCAAAGTTCAAGGTTCAAAGTTCAAAGTTCAAAGTCGGATGCGAAAATTTCTCCGCGTCTCCGCTTCGCCGTGTCTGGGCGTCTTTCTTTTCCTGCTCACTGCTCATTGCTCACTGCTCACCGCCCTCGCGCAAAACGATTTACAAAAAATAGAAGACGGCGGCTTCATTCCAAACTGGTTGATTTCAAATTCGTTTCCGGCGGAAATTGATGCGGGCGCGTGGGAAAATTTCAATCGTTTCAATATCGAAACTTTGCCAAACAAAGATTGGCTCGCGCCGTTTGGCGGCGTGCGTAATATCAAGCCGAATGCCGGAACGACAAAATCAAACATTCAAACGCCAAACCAAACGAATCGAATTTCTGAAACAAACGCTGCGTTGCCGGAAGTCGGCGCGGACAGCAAAACGAAAATTTTAGCGGATGTCGGCGAGATAACCTGGCGCGAAGTTAAACTCGGCGGTTCGCGGATAGATTTTTTCAGTTTGAACAACGGGGAAAATACCGGCACAGCTTATGCGGCAAGTTTTATCAATTCCGGCGCAGATGCGATTCGGTTTATTGAAACAGACGGCTTTTTAGGCTTGATTTGGCTCAATGGCGAAAAGATTTACGACGGATTTGTTTTGAACGCGCCGCGCCGGGCAGTTGCAAGGTTTCTTAAGGGCAAGAATCTTTTGCTCGTCCGCTCAACCGGAATTTCCGGCGATTACTGGCGCAAAAACGGTGGATTTTCAGCGTTGATTCGCGTCTGGAACAGCGAAGCGAGTTTGAACAAATCGCTCGAAACGGTTTCAAAAAATCCGGCAAACGGCACGATTTTTTATCTTGAAGGCTTTCACGTTGACCCGGTTTATCTGCAAGACCAGCACGGTTATTCGCGCATCACGCTCTCGAATACCAATCAATACGTGAACTCGCTTCGCGCCGACCCGCGTTACGGCGTTTTTCTGTCGGAGATAGATTATCTAAAACCGTATCTCGACACGCACCCGGAAGACCGCGAGTTTTTGCGTCAAACCGTCAAGGACGGACGAGTCGGAACCGGCGGCGCGTATAATCAGTTTAATGAATTAACTATTGGCGGTGAAACGATTATTCGCAACATCCTTTACGGACAAGCGATGCACGAAGCGATGCTCGGCAGACGCGCCAAAAGTTTATCGCTCTGGGACGTTTTCGGACACGCACCGCAAATCTCGCAAATCGCACGAAAATCGGGCTTCAACGGAATCGTCTGGTCAAAAAAAATCAGCGGCTTCGAGCCGTTTTTCTACGATTACGCGCTCGACGGTTCGCGCCTGCTACATCGCCGCGTTGATTACGCTTATTCGTTTTCCGGTTTTGGAAGCGGCAAAAATTACACGCTCGATAATTTCAGAGCGACGACCGAGCGCAAATTCGCCGAAACGCAAACTTACAATTCAGCAGTTGATTTGCGAATCAACGCCGCCGATTTTACGCCGCCGTGGACGAACCTGGCGGGAAACGTCGAAAAATTAGAATCGAATCGCCCAAACATTCGCGTTACTGGGCAAGCGCAGGATTTATATTTCGACGCGCTCAATAAAGAAATCGCCGCCGGAACGCTAAAACCGCCCGTCACCTCGCGCGACAAATTGTTTTTCCACGTCGGCGTAATGGCGGCGCGTTCCGATTTGAAAATCGCCCATCGCCTCGCGGAAAATATGACGCTAACGGCGGAAAAATTCGGCTCGATTGCTTATTTGCGCGGCGCGAAATATCCCGATTTGGCACTTGATAAAGCGTGGCGGCAAATCTTTTTCGGCTCGCACCACGACGCAATCACCGGCACGCCGAGCGATTCAGCCTTTCTCGATTTGATTCATGGCTACCGCGAAGCGTTTGAACTCTCGAAAGTCGCGCTCGACGATTCGCTTGATTTTATCGCCAAACAGATAAATACAACTCCGCCGTCCAAAACTCAGAATTCAAAAATGAATCCGATTGTCGTTTTTAATCCGCTGAGTTGGAAACGAAACGATGTTGTCAAAGTGGAAATAGATTTTGCCGATCCGAATTTCGACTATGAACTTGTTGACGAAAAAGGTTCAATCGTCAGGTTTCAATTGAGCGAAACTGAAAACGCCGGAAATCAAACTTATCAAAGGAAAAACGTCAGAGAAATGAAGTTTATTGCCGAAGATGTTCCGTCGCTCGGTTATAAAACTTATTATTTTAAGCCGAATAGATACGCGCGAATGCAATTCGGCGGTTTATATTCAAACTCCAACCGCCATATTATCGAAAACGAGTTTTACAGAATAATCGTTGACGCGAACAAGGGCGGCGCAATTTCCAGCATTTACGACAAACAAGCGGAACGCGAAATAATCAACGCCGAAGGCGGACATTTCGCCAATGAAATCGCGTCGCTCAAAGAAGAATTAACAAAGAAAAATGTAATTTATCCGGCGTGGGAATTTTGGACGACGGGAGAGAAAAAGTTTTCAACCGAAAAAAAAGCGCGGATTGTTTCACATCCTTTAGCTAATAACGGCAAAGCGATTGTCATCGAAGGTGAATTGCCGAATATGGGAAAATATCGGCAAACAATTGCGCTTCATAAAGGCATCAAGCGCATTGATTTCAAAACCGAATTAGTTAATTACAAAGGCAAAGACGAACTTTTCGTCGTCAATTTTCCGCTTAACCTGACGGGCGGCGCGCTCGTTACCGAAGACCGTTTTGGAACTGTCGTCCGCAATAACAGTAAAGGTTTTTTAGATTTTCGCACGAATACGGACAAACTCGTTTCCGGCGCGCCCGTTTATGCAGTGAATAATTGGGCGGAATACGGTTCGACGCTTAACCTCAATTTTATTGACGCAAGCGGAAAGCGGGTCGCGTCCGTGCCGTTCAAACCGACTGCCTTGGTGCGTCCGCACGGCGAAAGTTACGCGCAATTGACGGAAGATATTCTTTCGTCGCTCATCAAACGCGGGGTTTCGGTTACGCCGTTTTACGATGATAACGATGAAGCGCGGCGCAAAAATCTTTCAATCGAAGATTCGACGATGCCGAAAAAACTCAACGACGATATTGCGTATCACAGTTTTAGAATCGCGCTCGGCGGAGAAAAAGAGAATCTTTATTCGGCGTCTTTGCTCAAACAAGCTTCGGCAGAAACAAAAGGCAAATTTGATGAAAGATTAACGCGCGACGGTTTCGCTTATCTTTTCATTTACGACAAAGACATTACGAAAGGTTGGTCGCCGGTCCCGACTTTGTTAATTGCCGGAGACGCGAAAAAGGCGGTTGAAAACTTGCTCGCGCCGATTGCCAAAGATAACTTTGCGTTAAATCTTGCGGCTGAAAGTTTGGCTGATACGAATAATCTGCCGCAAGTTCCCGATTACGGCGTGGCTTTGATAAACAACGGAACGCCCGCTGTATCTTTGGAAAATCCCGACACGCTAACTTTGTTTCTGACGCACACGGCGATTTTTCCGGGCGTGAATCTGCCGTTCGAGTTTGTGCCGGAAAACAAAACGCACGTTTTTAATTACGCGCTTTATCCTCACGCCGGAAGTTGGCGTGAAGCTAATACCGTGAGAGCGGGCGAAGATTTTAATAATCCGTTGATTGCCGTGCAAACGGACGTTCACGACGGCGATTTGCCGGGCGAAAAAAGTTTTCTCTCAGTTGATAAAGAAAATGTTGTCGTTTCGGCTTTGAAACTCGGCGGAAATCCGCAGGCAAATTTTCGCTCTTCTTACAAAGCGAACGAACGTCCTTTATTTGTCCGGTTTTATGAAACACAAGGAAAGAAAACGAATCCGATGTTTGCGCTCGGTCAGAGTGGTTGGGAATTCGGACAGGTCGGATTGTTGGAAGGAAACGCCGCCGATACGTTAAGTTCGGGCAGCAACGGTTTCGGAACAGAAATCAAAGGTTTCGCCATCGAAACTTTTAGCTTGAAGCCAACAAAGTTTGAAGTTCAAAAAACTAACGGACAAACACTCGGCGCGACGAAAGAAATCGTCCAGCCTGTTTTTTCCCGCTACTGGCTGCACAACGGCGGCGCGGCTCCGATTGGCAACGACGCAGTAAAAGTTTCGTTGCGTCCGGTTGAACAAATGGGTGAGCTTTCGACTTTTGCTTACGACGACAAATACAATCAAGGCGGCACGACGACCGTCGCCGTCCGCGTCCAAGTCGTCAACAATTATCAAGACCGTAATTACAAGGGCGAAGTCATTTTAGACGCGCCGGAAGATTGGCGCGTCGTGCCGGATAAATTGAGTTTCGACATCGCGCCGAACGGTTCATTCGTTAAAGATGTGGTCATCGTCGGTTTTCCGGTTAAAAAAGGTTTGGAGTTTGAACGCGCTTCAGGTTTGATAAAAGCCCGCATCGAACACGAAGGACAAATTTTTCAGGACGTTTTGAATTTAGGAAAACGGTTCAATCTCGAATGGACAATCGAAAAAGCCGACGACGATAACGTAACGGTTAAAATCAAAAATCCGCATCGCCAAACGATTGAAGGCGCGGTTGCGCTGATTACGCCGCTCGAAACGTGGACGGGCGGAAGTTATTCGAGCGAGCCGAATTTTCCGCGCGAACTCGCGTTTGCCGCTCCGCCCGATTCGGAAATCGCGCTCAAATTTAAAACGGGAAATCTTCCGGCGGGAACGTGGGCGATTGCGCGAATCGCTTACAACGGTTTTGTTGATTACAAACGCGCTGACGGAATAGAAAAATAATTTTATTTTATGGACATTTTTGACGAATGTAAATTTTATCCAAATGAAGAAGATTTTATTTTAAGCCATTATAAAGGTTTTTATGAAAGTGTTTTCGTTGCCTTTTTACCTTTTTTTACAATAAAAAATCAAAACTCTGAAAAAATAAGTATTCAAAAATCTCATCAAATCAGTTATGAGGAGTTTATTGCTAAAAATAAACTGTTCGCAAATATACAAAAGTTCAATGCAGAGATTTATTCAAATGAAAATGCAGATTATCCTGACGACAAAACAATATTTGAACAAGGAGAAATAGTTAATTGGCAGGAAATTAAGGACAAAGCGAATTTGAAAGATTTTGCTGAATTAAATAAAGCATTGAAAACATCCATCGGTAGTTATCGTCAAGTCTTTAAAAGACCGGATTTATTAGAAAAATTAAATTCGGTGACGGAAAGAGAGCAGATTTTTCATCCGACGGAAGGAACTTTTACGCCACTTGCGAAAGTTCAGATTTACAACTCATTGAAACACCTAGGGAAAAATGAAATTATTGTTATTGATGAGTATCTGGAAACCACGAAAGAGTTGAACCTAGATTCAATTAGTGTTGGAGAATTTATCGAAAAACTCGAACTTAAGGATTATTACATTTATCCGAAAGACAAAAGTATTTTATACACAATTGAATGGGATAGTTTCTTTTATCTCGTCTGCTCAAATCGAGTGGTTCTTGCTGAAATATTAAAAGTTGGGAACTTAGAAGGATTTTTCTGCACAGATGAAACAAAACACGGTTGGGATTGGACAGCAGAAGAACTTACATCACTTCTTGAACTTGAAAAAATGCTAGAAAAATAATGAAACATAGATTTCTAATCACACTTTTTACTTTTGCATTTTTATTTTTGCCTTTGTTTTTGTTTGGGCAAACGAAAGCAGTTTGGGTGCGCCCATTTATAAATGCCGATGTCGAAACGCGCAAAGATGCGGCGAAAGGACGCGAGTTTATTCGCCGGGAACTCGAACGTATCAAACGCGCTGATTTGAACACGGTTTATCTCGAAACATTTTGGGACGGCTACACGATTTATCCATCAAAGTTCGCGCCGCAACGCCCGCTCACCGTTCCATACGGTGTGGCTTATAAGGATGAAGCCGAGCAAAATGTTACCTGGGACGTTTTAAAGGTTTATCTCGATGAAGGCGAAAAACTGAATTTGAAAATTCACGCCTGGCTACACGTTTTTCACCAGTGGAATACGAATTTGGGCGGCGTGGAAAAGTCGCCAATTTTCTCTAAACATCCAGATTGGGCAATGCTCAACGCCAAAGGCTCGCCGCTGGTCGTCGCCGAAGCCGAAGGCGCGAACCGTGATATTTTCAAAGTTTTTATGTCGCCTTCAAACCGAGAAGTCAGAAAGTACCTGCGCGA
>Ga0136617_10002465_pt1 | contig 16440 bp, 13 predicted proteins | sample AntDrymUQ3222106_2_FD_129672 | JGI IMG/M metagenome (GOLD analysis project Ga0136617, IMG submission 129672) | Polar desert sand microbial communities from Dry Valleys, Antarctica - metaG UQ322 (21.06) | ecosystem: Environmental > Terrestrial > Soil > Desert | place: Antarctica: Dry Valley...
GACTTGTGACTCGTGACTCGTGACTAGACTCTAGACTTTCGACTCTCAACTTCCCAACTTGCACCCATGCCCAGCGTAGCAGACTCTCGGAACAAATCGTCGGGGGTGCGCCGGGTCCTGAGCGGCATCCTCGCCGCGAACATCGTAGTCGTCATAGTGAAGTTCCTGGTGGGGTTCGATACCAACTCGCTGGCCGTGTTCGGTGATGCCCTTCAGTCTTCCGTGGACGCGGTAAATAATCTCTTCGGCCTGGCTGTAGTCCGGCTGGCATCCAAGGCGCCCGACGAGGATCATCCATATGGTCACGGCAAGTTCGAAACCCTCGGTGCACTGCTCATCGCGCTGCTGCTTGCCCTTTCCATATTCGAGCTGGTCCGAGGCGCCATCGCACGAATTCTCATGGGCGCGCCGCCCCTGAATGTCTCGAGCGTTGCCCTTGCGCTACTGGTTTTTACCCTGGCGCTGAACGTGGGCGTCGTCTGGTTCGAGACCCGCGCTGGACGCCGCCTTCAGAGTGATCTCCTCCTCGCAGACGCACTTCATACCCGCACCGACGTCTTCATCACGCTGGGCGTGCTCACTGGACTGGCACTGGCCCGGGCGGGGCTGGCGTGGGCCGATCCGGTACTTGCCCTGATCGTGGCAGTGTTGGCGGGGCGCGCGGGCTATCAGATCCTGCGCCGCTCGATCCCCACCCTGGTGGATGAGAGGGCGTTCGATCAGTCCACTATCCAGCGCGAAGCCGAGGAAGTGACCGGCGTCGTCTCGGCCTACGCCATCCGCTCGCGCCGGGTCGGGGATCGGAGGTTCGCCGAACTGACCATCTCGGTCGATGGTCACTCTAATGTGGCCAGCGCTCATCGGATCGCGGATCAGGTCGAGGACCGGCTGCGCCGCAGCCTTGAGCTCGATGAAGTGACGGTCCACGTCGAGCCATGCTGAGCGCCACCGAGGTTCGGCTGGTCGGCCGACGACGTCGCTCTCCGTACTCGGACAAGCAGCATTATCACGAGTACATCCTCCAGCGCATTGAAGGCTACAAGAATTCCATCGGCCGGGACGAGCTGCTGCGGCTGGGAGATGAGGCAGCCTCCGAGCTGCAGGCGACGACAGAGGGACAGTTCGTGTTGACCGAGGTCCTCATGCTCGAGTCGGTTGACCGCCTCATCATGAAGCGTCTGTCTCTACGCCCATACCGCCGTTGGCGCCAGCAGTTCATCAAGCTGCGGGCGGCGCAGCGCACTCCTACACACTGGGGCCTCGAGCCGCACTGTCCCCTGACAGCGTTACTCCCTCGACTGGAGCCAGAGGACACTGCACTGGTGGTGGGCAGCCAGGCGGCACCCACCACGTACCTTCTTGCCGCCCACGATGCTACCGTCACCTTCATCGCCGCGGATCTGGGATGCGTGGAGCGGGTGGAATCCCGTATGGCTGCGGAGGCGCTGGCGAGCCTTTTCGAGAGCTATGTCACGCAACTCGACCAGGCTCTGCCAGAGTTCCTGAGCTTTCTCAACGGGGTTGACATCGTGGTGCTCGACCCAAGCGTTCTGGCCGATCTCTCTGCCTCTGACCGCGGCGACCTGGTACAGGACCTCCAGGCACGGTGCCGCCCCGGCGGTATCCACGTGCTGCTGCCGACCTGTAGAGCGATCGGACCCGATGCGCTTCGCTCTCTTTACCCCGGTTGGATTCAGGATGAAGATCCCAAGCGGCGCCGGCGCAGTGCTGACAACCGCCGTCCGGAAGGCATGGTTCTCTGCAAACCAACGTGTCAGCCGGACACAGCGTGACGTTCGGCCGGTCGAGTCCAAGCGACACGCGCGGTCGAACTGACCCCTGTAAGCACTTATTTGTTATTGAGTTAGCTCGTTGAACCAGACGGCACGAACGGTGCTATTCCCTGCCTCGCGAGGTCGTCTTCCCGAGCGTGAGGAACTAACCCGTGACCCGTCTTCCCTTCGCTGCTCTACAATCCGAGGCGCTCGGCATCGTGATCAGGAGCGGGGCTCCGAAGCCGAAGCCCGTTAGGTTCTGGGCATACCTCTGGGCCAGCGACGACGAGGACGCAGTGGACCAGCACTGGCATCAGCGGGTTCCAGCCGAGCACGCCGCGTAAGCTAGACCCGCCCTCGGTGCGGGTGCGGCGCGCCGAAACGCCCCCGGACTTCGGTCCGGGGGTGTTTGTATTTCTAGTCGCGAGTCACGAGTCATAAGTCACGAGGTTGACGACTCGGGGATAGCTGGCGACTGGCGACTCCCGACTCGCGACTACCGACTCGCGACTCGACCAAACCCCTTGCACCACAGCAATTTCCCGTCTAAACTCGAATTGACGACATCCTCCCTCTGACCGGTCGCTCATGCCCTCCCTGACCCTGAACGGCAATCCTGTCTCCTTCCAGACTGGCGCTACAATCCTGGAGGCGGCGCGCACTGTGGGGGTCGAGATTCCTACGTTGTGCTGGTATCCGAAGCTGCCCATCGTCGGCAACTGCCGGATCTGTCTGGTGTCGGTCAAAGGCCAGAACAAGCTGTTACCCGCCTGCGCCACCCCGGCAGCAGAGGGCATGGTGGTAGACGTCGAGTCACCCGCCGCCGCGGAGAACCGGCGAAGCGTCCTGGATTTCCTGCTCGAGCGTTATCCCGGCGAGCACCTGGCAAACGGGGGGCGTGAGCGTCCCCGGAACGAGTTCGAGCGTTACGTCGTCCAGTACGACGTGCCGGTCAGGACCCATCACGAGCTGCCGCTTCGCACCGGCGATGAGCGCCCGGGCGACGTGATGATCCAGCACGACATGAGCACGTGTATTCTCTGCACCCGATGTGTCCGCGCATGTGAAGACATCCAGGAAGTCGGAGTGCTCGAGGTGGGCCTCCGTGGAGAGCACGCACAGATCATCGTGGGAGGAGACGGCGACCCCGATCACGCGGGGTGCACCTGGTGTGGCGAGTGCGTTCGCGTCTGCCCCACTGGCGCCATCTTTGAATTCATCCCCAGGCAGCGGTACGGAGCCGAGGCACTCCGTACTCCGGATAAGGTAGCCCGCTCAGTTTGCCCTTACTGCGCTGTGGGGTGCCAGATCGACCTTCACGTCAAAGACGAGACGCTGATGCGGGTGACCTCGCCCTGGATCGAGGACGATACACCCAACCAGGGCTCCACCTGCGTCAAGGGGCGGTTCGGCTACGACTTTACCCAGCATCGTGATCGACTCACCACCCCGCTCATCCGCAAGGGCTGGATGTGTCAGGATGGGCAGTGGATCTGGACTGGGGAATCGCCCCGCCGTCGGGAGGGGCCCTGGCTCACTATCGAAGAGATGGGCGATCGGAAGAAGCCCAGGCCTCCGCTACGCCAGATCGGGAAGCCGCCCCTGACTGGGTTGGCGCAGCCGGGCGAGGAGGAGATCCGCGATCGAGTGGCCACCCCCGCCGGATGGTACAGCGCATTCCGTGAAGCCACCTGGGACGAAGCACTCAGCCTGGCCGCCCAGCAGATCCTCCGCATCAGAGAACAGCACAGCCCACGCGCTTTGGGTGCCCTCTCTTCCGCCAAGTGTACCAACGAAGACAACTACGCGTTCATGCGCATGGTACGCGGAGCATTCCGCACCAACAGCGTCGATCACTGCACCCGGCTCTGCCACTCGACCTCGGTCTCGGCGATGAACCGCGCGCTCAACACGGCGGCTGCCTCCGGCTCCATGCGAGAGATCGAGGAGGCATGTGACGTAATCTTCATTGCCGGCGCCAACACCACCGAGTCGCATCCTGTGTTTGGCGCACTGATAAAGCGGGCCGTAGCGCGCGGCGCCAAATTGATCGTGGCGGACGTGAGGAAGGTCGAGCTCGCCGCGATGGCCGACATCCACCTTCAGATGACGCCGGGCTCCGACGTGGTGTTGTTCAACAGCATGCTGCACCACATCATCGACGCCGGGCTGACCGATCCCGAGTTCGTCGGCGCACGTACTCGCGACTTCGAGAAGGTGAAGGCCGCGGTTGCCCCTTACACGCTGGAGATGGGCCAGAAGATTACCGGCATTTCCGCGGAGCTTATCCGTCAAGCGGCAGAGATGTACGCCCGCGGCCCGAGAACCTCGACCCTCTGGGCCATGGGCCTTACACAGCACGCCACCGGCACCGACATCGTAGCCAGCCTGCTCAACCTGCTGCTTGCCTGCGGGATGATCGGGAAGTGGGGCGCGCAGATGATGCCGATTCGCGGGCAGAACAACGTGCAGGGCGCCAGCGATATGGGTGCCATTCCCTTCGCGTATACCGATTATCGGCCGGTGACCGACGCGGCCAACCGGGCCGAATATGCCCAAACCTGGAAAGTTCCCGAGGAATCGCTCTCGCTCGAGCCCGGCATGATGGTGACCGAAATGACCCGGGATGACAGTCCGATCCGCGGTCTCTACGTCATGGGCGAGAATCCGGTTATTTCCGATCCCAACATCGCTCATGCCGAAGAGTGGGTCCGGGGCCTGGAATTTTTGGCCGTCCAGGACCTATTCCTCACCGAGACCGCTCGATGGGCCGATGTGGTGCTCCCCGGCTCTTCTTTCGCTGAGAAGAGGGGGACCTATGCTAATACGGAGCGAAGGATTCAACTCGCCGAGGCCGCACTCGACCCGCCCGGCAGCGCTCGGCGTGATCTGGACATTCTGACCGACCTGAGCAATCGGCTGGGACTCAAGACCACCTGGTCGGACCCCGAAGATGTGATGAGGGAAATTGCCAGTGTCACCCCTTCCTGGCGCGGAGTAACATACGGGGGACTGAGGGGAGCGGGGCTACAGTATCCCGTGCTGACGCCTGATTCCAAGGGCACCGCATTCCTCTTCAATGAAGCGTTCCCCACCGCGGACGGCCGCGCCCTCTTCGTTCCCGTGGAGTATGTGGCCCCCGAGGAGCTACCCAACGCGGAGTATCCGTTCATCATGAATACCGGACGCCAGATGTACCACTGGCACACCGGGACTATGACGCGGCGCTCCGCCGGGCTCGACTCCCGTGAGCCGGTGCCGGTGGTGGATATCAACCCGAGGGATGCGCTGGAGCTTGGCGTCCGCGAGGGAGACACCGTCCGAGTGACCTCCCGTCGCGGCTCGATGCTAATTGGTGCGCGCCTGTCGGAGCGCCAGGCTCGCGGTCAGATATTCATACCCTTCCACTTCCGGGAAGCGGCGGCCAACCTGCTGACTAACCCGCGGCTCGACCCCTACGCCAAGATCGCGGAGTTCAAGATCAGCGCGGTGCAGGTGGAAGCTGTGACTCCAGTCTTCGCTGACTAGACCTGGACTCAACGCTGCGCTCAGGGTGACGGACTAACCGCAGACCCGCAGACCCGCTGCCTCGCTATATTCTCCCCGTCCTAACTTCGAGTCCTCATGCGCGCGCTGGTGAAGGTATCGCCGGGCCCCGGCATCGTTCTTCGCGAGGTGCCGGTTCCGGCTTGCGGCGCGAGCGACGTACTGATCAGGGTGCACCACGCCGGCGTCTGCGGCACCGATGTTCACATTTGGGAGTGGGACAGCTGGGCGAGCGGCCGTCTCAAGACCCCGGTTACGGTGGGACACGAATTCGCGGGCCAGATCACTGAGATGGGTAGCGAGGCCAGCGCGGCCGGACTGATCTCGGTGGGGGATCTGGTCACAGCCGAGGGCCACGTGGTTTGCGGCCACTGCCTGCAGTGCCGGCTGGGTGATGCCCACCTCTGCCGGCGAACCCAGATTATCGGGGTCGACCGCAACGGCGCCTTCGCCGACTTCATCGCAATGCCGGTCTCCAATGTCATGAAGCTCGATGGGATTCCCACCGAGATTGGCGCCATCATGGATCCCATGGGCAATGCGGTGCATACCGTGCTGGAGGGGGACGTACCGGGGAGCACCGTCTTCGTGCTTGGTTGTGGCCCCATAGGCTGCTTTGCGGTGGGCGTGGCTCGGGCGGCCGGCGCCTCGCTGGTCATCGCGAGCGACTACAACCCCAAGCGGCTCCACCTGGCGCGGGCCATGGGCGCGCATGTTACGCTGAATCCCGGCTCTGAAGACGTGGTAGCCCGGATACTCGAGCTGACCTCGGGAGATGGCGTCGACCTGGTGTGTGAAATGAGTGGGCATCCCAACGGTCACGCGCAGGCACTGTCCGCCGTCCGCAGGGGAGGAAGAATAAATCTCCTCGGTACACCCAATCGCACGACCGAAGTCGACTTTGCCCGGGACATCATCTTCAAGGGCGTCACTCTCTACGGAGTAACCGGCAGGAAGATGTACCAGACATGGCAGCAGATGCAGCGCTTTCTCCGGGCTGGGCAGCTCGATCCCCGGCCGGTCATCACCCATCGCTTTCCCCTGGAGCGCATCGCCGAGGCCATTCAGGTCATCAAGGATGGACAGGCGGGCAAGGTCATCCTGGAGGTGGGCGCGTGACCAGCCCGCTGGAGCAGCGAATAGGGCCGGAGCTGGAGCAGTTGGTTCGGGACGGCACCTACAAGCGGCTCAACTTTCTGGAAAGCCCCCAGGCGAGCCGGGTGCGCATGGAAGGAAAAGGTGAGATCATCATCCTCTCCTCCAACAACTATCTCGGCCTGTCGAACGAGCCCAGCGTGGTCCGGGCCGGCAAGGAAGGGCTCGACCGCTTCGGGGCAGGCACAGCTTCAGTTCGATTCATCTGCGGAACATTCACAATTCATCGAGCGCTCGAGACCGCTTGCGCCCGGCTGGTCGGCACCCCGGCCGCACTCAGCTTCGGGAGTGCCTGGAATGCCAACGAGGCTGTTACGGGAACTCTGCTCACGGAACATGACTTGGTAATCAGTGACCAGCTGAACCATGCTTCAATTATCGATGGGATCCGTCTGGCCAAAGCCGTTACGAAATGCCACACGGCGGTGTACCAGCACGGAGATCTGGCCGACCTTGACGCGAAGCTCACCGCGGCCCGCGACCGCCGGGTCAAGATGGTTATTACCGACGGTGTCTTTTCCATGGAAGGCGCCATCGCCAAGCTGCCCGATCTCATCGAGGTGTGCCGCAGGCATGAGGCGGTCCTGGTGGTCGACGACTCCCACGCTACTGGAGTCCTGGGTGATACAGGACGCGGGACAGCGGAGCACTTCGGCATGGTCGGCGAGCTGGACATTATCACCTCAACCCTGGGCAAGGCGCTCGGCGGCGCGGCCGGTGGCTTCGTATCGGCGTCTGCGGCGGTCTGCGATTACCTGACCCAACGCGCCCGGCCGCAACTCTTCAGCAACGCGTTGCCTCCCACGGTGGCAGCGAGCTCCCTTGCCAGTATCGAGTACCTCGAAGCTCATCCCGAGCGTGTGGCTGCGCTGCGGGAAAACGCTCGTTACTTCCGCGATCAGCTGCTCGGGTTGGGTTTCAAACCGCTGGCGGGAGAGACGCCGATCGTTCCCGTCATCCTGGGGGAGACCGCCGCTGCCATCCGGATGAGCGACCTGCTACTGGCTGAGGGCATCTTCGTCACCGGTTTCGGTTATCCGGTGGTGCCTCAAGGACAGGCCCGGGTTCGCTGCCAGTTATCAGCTACCCATACCCGCGAAGATCTCGATCAGGCGCTCGCGGCGTTCCGCAAGGTTGGCCGGCAACTGCGACTTATCTAATTCCAGACTCCTGACTCCAGACTCGTGACTCCAAAACGGGCCCGGTCCTTGCAATTCCACCCCCCGCGACGGTTGTGGATGAGCTGGCTTGTATGAACTAACTCTAAACAAGCCAGCAGTATACCTGAGGCTTCCTGCCTTGCCCTCCACTTCCATCCCGCGATTTCCAGCATGAGTTCCCGCATTTTGACCTACCGTGCTGAATCGGCCCGGTAAGCATCAGGATGGCCCTGGTGCGGACACCTTTTGGAGGCAGTCTGATGCGCATGGTCACCCTGAGCATCCCGGTCGCGCTGGCCCTTTGCATTGGGGCGGCCCAGCTCTCAGCCCAACAGCCGGGCAATGGCACGTTTCAATGGTACGTCGGTGGTCATGGCGGCGTAATGAACTTCGGAATGGGCACTGAGAGAGACAACGTAGCCCTCGGTGGCGCCCACCTGCTGGTTACCGCGCGCCGCACCGGTCTGCTACTCTCCGCCGAACAGGGCTTTGACGCCGACGGCGCCGGGTTCTATACCGTTCAGTCGTCGGATGCCGAGGGTGGGGTACTCAGCAGCGCAAACCTGGGAACGACGTTCAGCTACATTCGGAAGTACTCCGCGGTCCTGATGGCTTTCCCAATCAAGGGGCCAGCCACTCCGTTCTTCGGTATAGGAGTGGGCCTTCTCCACACCGGCGGGCACTCGGCCGATGACGACATCGTAAAATCGATGGGCAGCTCGGGCTTCGGCACGCTGGTCGGAGGCTTGAACTTCCGCGTGAGTCACTTCAGTGCCTTCGGACAGTACCAGCTGACTACCGGTCCAGGCAGGCGGACCTACACGCAGACGTTCAGCGATGGCTCCGAGGTGTTTGCCTTCGGTAACCTTCTGAGTGGCCCAACCCATACGTTCACGGCGGGCCTGCGGTTCAATCTGGGCAACGCCCGCGAGAGAGCGAGCGGCGGCGGCTACTGACGGTCGAGCCGGTGCGTTAAGGGGCGGGAGATCTTCGAAATCTCCCGCCCTTTTCTTTGCGGGATGTCCACGGTGATCCAACCAGGTGGAAGCGCAACGGCCAATCCGCGGCCTTCGTGATACCGATTCTGGGGGTTGCGGAAAATGAGCCGGGGGCAAGCGGCTCTCCCTGGAGCACCATCACCGGTCCGCCGGCCATGGCAACTCCATCCAGGTCGCGGGTGATCCCCAGGGCCTGACACAGCTTGCCCGGTCCAGAGCACAGCTCGTGGTCCGGTACCGAGCCCCGCCGACGACGCATAGTTGCCAACCCATCAACCGGCTCCAGAGCCCGGAGCAGCACTGCGCTGGCAAGGCCGGCCCGCTGGCAAACCAGGTTGGAGCACCAGTGCATCCCGTATGACAGATAGACGTACCAGATCCCGGGTGGGCCGAATAGCGCCGCGTTGCGCGCGTTCCGGCGGTGCAGATAACCATGTGACGCGGGGTCATCATAACCGAGGTAGGCTTCGGTCTCCACTATCCGACCAGCCGCGAGCTCACCGCCCGCGGTTGACACCACGACCTTTCCGAGCAGCTCGGCGGCGACCGTTTCGGCGGGGCGCCGGAAAAAAGCGACGGGCAGCGTAGCTGCCCGTCTCGATTGCTTCATTCCGCTTTCTTCCGCGGACGGGGCCGAGGTCGTTTAGGTGGGGCTACGGCATCGCCGTCGCCCTCCCCGCCCGGGGAGGATTCCGCGGGAGCTGCCGCGGCCCGCTTGCGACGGGGGCGCACGGCCCGGGCCGGCTTCGCTGCCGGCGCCGGCTCCAGAATCTCTTCCGGCGCCAGGGTTGCCGACGCCGCCGGCTCATCCGGTTCCACCGGCGGCTCGATACTCACCAGGCCAATGAGGGGAATCTCCCCGGCCCGCGTCGGGCCACGTGACCCGCGGCGGAACCGCAGCCCCAACCGCTGACCGTTTTCCCGGCCGGCTGCCGTGACGGGCTCCGGCACAGGGTCGGCAGCACCCGCACCTTGTTCCAGTGGCTCCTCACGCACTGCTGGTGGCATCATAGGTCGTGAAGGCTGCCGCTGCAAAGAAATCTCGTAGTCGTCGTCGCCCAGTTTGCGCACATCAGCTACCTCGGCATCGTTTGCCTGCCGGAGCAACCGCGGGAAGCGAGCGGCATCGAGCAGCGGATCTTCCCGGCCGTGCACCGCGACCATGCGGAGCCGCAGTGCCTCCTGGCCCACCGGCGAACGGAACTCCGATAACGCCTGAGACATCAGCTGAAAGGCTCGAGCGAGCGTGAGCCCGCTGTCCGCGCGCTCCTCCCGGACCGGCCGCGGCGCGCTGTCGTCACGTGGGCTTTCCGGCCCGCGTGCGCGGCCACCAGCATCCCGGACACCAGTGCGCTCACGTCCACCCCGGCCACGCCGCCCCCTCCCGCGGCGTCCACCATCCTCCCGCGCTGACTCTGCAGGCGACCGTTGACGGGGGCCCGGCGTCGAGGCCGGGGCCGCTGCGGCTATTGCTGCTGTTGCGGCCGGCACGACGGTACCAGGAGCAACCTCGTATTGTCCGTTGTCCAGCTTCGTGATCTGTACGATCCCCTTTTGGCCCGCCTCCAGTACAAACTTGCTGAAGCGGTTGAACCCCGCATTCCGTTCGTCGAAGTTCGAGTCGATCTGCTGCATCACCTGCTTGAGCCGGTCAGAGCGCATGACGTCGCCATTACGAGCCATCTGGGCCACGGCTTCCGCGGCAAGCTCCCATGGATCACGCTGAATCGAAGGAGTGTCTACCTCCTTGGTGAGGCCGGCGAGATCGTTGTAGGAGTAGTACTCGTCGCAATTCTGAATCAACAGATCGCTGGCCGATTCCCGGATTCCGACGCCGATCACGTACTTGCCGTACTCCTTCAGCTTGATCACCATCGTTGAGAAGTCACTGTCCCCCGACAACAAAATGAAGGTTCCGATTTCGGGGCGAGTAAAGACCAGCTCGATGGCATCGATGGCAAGGCGTATGTCGGTGGCGTTCTTCTTACTGGACCCGAAGGCGGGGGCGAAGATGAGATCAATGGACGATTCCGACAGCGGGACTATGTACTGGGGATACCGCCGCCAGTCGGCATAGGCCCTTTGAACCGCAACTTTGCCTTTGATGATGTCGCTGTTTAATAGGGTGCGGAGCTCCTTAGTGAGGTCTTTCTGAATACCCAGGGTGACGTTATCGAAATCGATCAGAAGGGCAGCATGCGGGGCGTGTACTGGGGGCTGGCTGAGATGCCGGCCCGGCCGAATAAGCGGTCGATTCACTTAGCTCTCGGTTCCGGGTCTGAGGCCTCCGCGCGCCCCCTCGTCGCTCCTGGCCGGACCCGGAAATCGGCAGGGCGTCGAGGGAGCCCACTAGGCCGAAGGACCATTGTGGGGGTCCGCTCCGCACCGGGCAGGTATACCGCCGCGATGGTCTGAGCGAACCAGGTTGTGCCAGCCACACGCGGCAGCCGGGAAACGTCTTCCAGGAGCGCGCCTCGCCGGCCGGGTCGCCGACGCGCGCTTTGCTCACCGGAAAACCGGTCGGGCCGTGTTGCCGGCGCGACAGACGGCATCCGCGGGTGGCGGCTTGCGGGGAAAAATGTATCCGCACTGCAGGGGCGTTGGAAGGGCCGGGGAGCTCCGTGGATCAGCCGAACTGAGGCTCACCGGCCACGGGAAGGTCGAGCACGAAGTAGAAGCGGGTCCCGTAACCGGGCGCAGTCTCTACTTGCAGGGCGGCACCCATGGCCTCGACCAGCTTGCGACAGATCGAAAGGCCCAGCCCCGAGCCGGAAAAGGCGTATTCTCCGGGCTTGTGGCGGCGGCGGAAGGGCTCGAAGAGCGTCGCCATCGACTGTGGAGGAATTCCGCGCCCAGTGTCGCGCACGGAGAACTCGATGGAACGATCGGTGTGTTGGACCGTGGTCAGCTCCACGAAACCTTCACCGGTGAATTTGAGCGCGTTGGTGGTAAGGTTCAGCAGCACACGGCTCAGGGCTACTGGATGGCCGATTCGGAAGTCAACCGCGGGCGAAGTCAGCCGCACGACGAGATTCTTCTCCTCGGCAATGGGCTGGACAATATCGCGCACCGATTCCAGGATGTCGGTGACTGAGAACGGAATGGGATCCAGATCGACGAGGCGGTCGCCGCCGCGCGCCAACTCGATGACATCGCTGGCCACCGAGCTCAAGCCAAACGCTGCGCTGTAGATCAGCCCTAGCTGCCGCTCCTGCACCACGTTCACCGCCCCGCTCCGGCCGCGTTGTAGCGTCTCGGCCAGAAAGAGAATGGAAGTAAGCGGCGAGCGAAGGTCATGTGCCACTTCCACCACCAGCTCCAGGCCGTCGGGCCCGGAGAGTCGGTCGGTAAAGTGCTGCGACCAGTCGGCCTCGAGATGCTGAGCTATGCGCTCGATGGCGTTGAGGACCTGCAGCAGCTGAGTTGAGTCGGAGGCGGACAGCGCTGCCACCCGCTCCAGAAAGGCCGTACGAATTAGGCCGAGCCACCGGCGGGACAGAGCGTTGCGGGGTACGGACGTGGTATCCGCCGGCTGGCCCGAGGCTTCCTGCCGGATGGCGGTGCACAACTGGGCCAGATGGGCGGTTGCCTCTTCGACTCCAGAGGCGTGCTGCAGGACCCGCTCCCATTCCGCCTCGGCCCAGAGCACCGCCTCCCGCAACGCGTCCCAGATCGCCGGCGCAAGAGAGCCGCCGCTCGGCCCGTTCGGGTCCCACGCCCGTGCGGACCCGGAGGCTTCCTGCATGACCCGCCGGCGCTCTCCAGTCGAACCGGTGAGCGCAATCTCAGGTGTCACGCAGTCGATCCCGAGGTCTCGTCCCTCTGGAATTCGTGTTTGTCCATCAGGCGGTATAAAGTAGTGCGGTCGATGCTCGCCAGACGGGCCGCCTTGGACATGTTCCCCCCGGCTCGGTTGATCAAACGAGTCAGGTACTCCTTCTCGAATTGCACCACCACGCGATCCTTGGCGGGATGGTACGCTTCGTCCATGACTCCTGGCGGGGTGACGCTTTCGGCCGGCCATTCCGCACCCTCGTCGTATACCGGGATGTCGTTTGGCTGGATAGTCTGATCCGGCTCGGCCAGCACTGCGACATGCTCCATGACGTTCTGAAGCTCACGAACGTTGCCTCGCCAGGGACGGGAACGCAAGAAGCCCACACTCGCCTCACTCAGGCGGGGAGGCCGGTCACCCATCTGGCGGTGCCGCTGCCAGTAGTAGGTAAGGAAATGATTGGCGAGGAGGGGGATGTCCTCGAGGCGCTTCCGCAGTGGCGGCAGTTTTATAGGAACCACGCGGAGCCGATAAAAAAGGTCGCCCCGGAGCACCCCTTGGTCGACCGCCTCCTGGGGCTCACGATTGGTGGCGGAAATGAAACGAACGTCAACCACCGCGTCCTGGGTCTCACTGCCCACCCGGCGCACCACCCCGTCCTGAATGACCCGGAGAAGCTTGGCCTGCAGCGGCATGGTCATTTCCGTCAATTCGTCGAGAAAGAGCGTGCCGCCGTTGGCGGTTTCCAGGAGACCCGGCTTGTCACGGTCGGCGCCGGTGAACGCCCCCTTCTTATGCCCAAACATTTCCGACTCCAGCAACGGCTCCGGCAGTGCCGCGCAGTTGATGGGTACCAGGGCGCGCCCAGCCCGGCGGCTGTTCTGATGTATGAACTGGGCAATGACCTCCTTGCCGGTCCCGCTCTCGCCACTGATGAAGACCGATGCATCGGTAGCGGCCACTTTGCGGGCCAGATCCACGGCCTTTCGGAATAGTGGTGCGATGCCGATCAGAGCGATCTTGTCGCTATGGCCGTTCTGCTTCATAAGCTGCACGCGCAGGTCCTGAGCTTCGCGGGACATCATCACGGCATGCGATGCACGGCCGATCAGCACTTGCAGATGGGTGGCTGAGAAAGGCTTCGGCAGGTAGTCCCAGGCGCCGGCGCGAAGCGCCTCAATGCTGCTGGTAACGCTGGGATTACCGGTCATGACTACGACGATTGTGTCCTTATATGCTTCCAACGTAGACTGGAGGATCTCGAGGCCGGAAACCTGCGACATATAGAGATCCACGAGGATGACATCGAACTTGCGCCGGCGCACCGTTTCCAGGGCCTCCTCACCCCGGCCGATCAGCGTAACGTTGTACCCATCCATCTGCAGGACGCTGGCGCAGCTCTCACGCAGGGTCCGTTCGTCATCGACAACGAGAACCCGGATGCTCGCCTTCACCTCGCTGGGAATGGAAAGGGGATCGCGCGTCATACTGTCGGAGCCGGCTGGAATCTTCCGGTCCTGCTGAGCGAGAGGATTGACCATCCTGCAGACTCCCGGGGGGGACCGCGCTGCGCGGTCAGTTTAACTCAGACCTGACTCATGCTGAGCCAGACCGGCGGCGAGCTCCGCTCTCCGCAGTCGCTACAGGGTACAGTAGCTTTTCTACCACAGAGTGACGCTTTTGTCAAGCAGGTGAGGACTGGCAGCCACAGCGCCAATCCGGCAGAGCTGGGTATTCGTAGGTTGACCCCTACAGCTGTCTCAAGTTGGGGTCAGATAGGGTAGGTAAGCGGGGTTTGGTCGTATCCACGGACCTGTTCGGTGTTACTGTCGCGTTTCAGGTCCCGCAACGCGGTTGTGGCGCGTAGCAGAAGCTCAACGGCATCCACTGGAGACTCGGCGAAGTCCGGCACGGCGCAGTAGCCGGCCTTTACCCGTAGCGACCGCTCCCCACCCCGCACCGGAACGGTCGAGGACTCGATGCTACCCCCGAGCCGGCGGACCAGGCGCAGCACACCTTCGGTTCCAGTGGCCGGGGCGATGACAGCAAACTCCGATTGTCCGAGACGGCCTATGGCATCGGAGGAGCGTCCTACTCGCTTCAACAGCTTGCCGACCTGCTCCGCGATCCGCTGTAGCTCTTCGTCCGGCGACTCACCCTCAGCCGCTCCTTGTGGCTCAGGGGCAAAGACCACGCAGGCGAGGGGATCGCGCCGCCGGAATGCGTCGGCGCCGATCTCGTGAGCCCGGCGAGAAAGCCCTCTCATGTTGTATAGACCAGTTCCCGGATCCAGGAGACTCTCATCTCGAAGAGCGTCGACCTCGCGCTTACTCTGCAGGAAGGTGACGAGCTTCAGGAGCAAAGCCTCTCCATCAACCGGCTGACCCAGAAACTCCCACGCACCTGCCCGGTAGGCCTCGAGGCGTTGCGTCCGCCCCGAGGGTCCTGAAGTCGTGATAATGATCGGGGTGGTTGCGCTGAAGCGAGGGTCGCTACGGAGCTCGCGGCATACCTCGAACCCATGCAGGTCGGGCATCTGCGCATCGAGGATAATGATGTCGGGCCGAGCAGTGCGGACCCGTTCAAGGGCTTGCTGCCCGGTATAAGCCCGGACCACAGAGTACCCGCTCGGTCCCAGAATACTCTCGAGGGATCGGGCCGACCATTCCTGGTCGTTGGCGATGAGGATGAGAGGCGCGGAAGGAGCCTTTTCCCGGTTAGCCATGCGCGTTTGCCAGAGAGATGAGAAGCACAGATAAGGGCGTCCTGGGCAGGAGAGCAGGTCTTGTGCGCCTTCCCTTCGAAGTCATAACGGTTTACCCCACAATAGGTTGCCATTCATTCTGCGGCTCCAACAGTGAGGAATCGCGGGGAAGGCGCCACACTTTGGATGCTGTGATGCCACGGCACTTGACACCGTGCAGATTGTGGCAATCTAGCCTTGGTCGGTGTGGTTTCCCAGCAACGCCCCGGCTGGAGTCAACCGGGGCAAGAAAGTTGTTCATCCGACGTAAGTCGAAGAAGATGTTGCGCTTACGATCGATTATCAGGGGCACCGCAGCCGAGCGGCGGCCAGCCGAATTCGCGGCTCCATACTTGAAGCTGACGGCATCCCGAGGTCGAAGCGAACTTCTTTTGGAAGCTGACGCCGGATGCCGAGCGAATCGCTGCACCCTACACCTGTTCCACAAGATGACGTCAGCGCTGGTAAGAGTGCGAACCAGGACGAGCAGTCTGATGCCGCGTCAGCGGCCAAGCTCCCCGGCGAGCTCTCACAGTTCAGCCAGCGGTTAGCGAGTTTCGGCCTTGGGGAAGCCCCAGATCCGTTGCTCACGGAGTTACGCCCCCCAAGTAAGCGGCGGCGACGCACCTGAGCATCTTTTTCGCGCAAGCACCAAGTGAGTGGGGTCACAGGGAACTTTCCTGGGCGGTATTAAGGTATTTCTGAAATAACCCCGTTATAATGTCGGACGTGGCAAAAGGGCGCCAGTCGGTGGAGTCTCTGTTGCAGTCGGTGAAGTTTCTGTTGTTGGAAGGCACACTGTTCCCGGGTCCATTTTCTTCTGCTGAGTGTGATGATGGGAATTGCAATGTCCGGAGTACGCAGTAGCCGTCCCTCACTTCCCGCAATCCAGCTCGACCCGTCGCTGCCTCGCCAGCACTATCGTGACTGGAGTCAGACGGGAACATGGTACGGCCCTTCGCGCTCTTCGGAGTGGTCTCGTCGCGGGGTCAATGTAATTCTGGCGCTGGTGGCCCTGGTGGTCATGATGCCGATCATGCTCCTGATCGGGGTGCTCGTGTGGCTGACCTCGCGCGGGCCTATCCTCTACACTCAGGTGCGGGTGGGGCTCGATCGGCGTGCCCCCGCCAGCGGCTTTCAGAACCACAGACGTCAGCTCGACATTGGAGGTCAGCCGTTCACCATCTATAAGTTCCGCACCATGCGGGTCGACGCCGAGCACGCGAGCGGCGCCGTCTGGGCCCAGCAGCAGGACCCCCGCGTCACCGCTATCGGCGGTGTCCTGCGC
>Ga0136617_10002466_pt1 | contig 16439 bp, 15 predicted proteins | sample AntDrymUQ3222106_2_FD_129672 | JGI IMG/M metagenome (GOLD analysis project Ga0136617, IMG submission 129672) | Polar desert sand microbial communities from Dry Valleys, Antarctica - metaG UQ322 (21.06) | ecosystem: Environmental > Terrestrial > Soil > Desert | place: Antarctica: Dry Valley...
CAAAACTTTCGGCGAATAATTGTGCGTTACGAATATCATTCGGATAACTATTTGGGCTTTGTTTTACTGGGCTGTATGCTCATTTTGTTGAGAAACTATTTTTGAGATAGCTTCTAGTAATCAACCATCTGTAGAAACAACTATTGAGACCAGGAAGGATGAAAATTCAATCAAAGACGCAAAAGGCTTACTCGTCTTAGCTGAGGGATATAATAAACCGAACGATTTCATACGATTCTATAATGAAGATGGAAGTCTTTGGTATGAATTCACTTTTTATTATGATGACAGTGATGGAAAGTTTGAATACGAAAACAGCGAGTTTAGACCATATTCTTTTCACTCAGACTATTTTGTTTTGGCTCTCAAGTATGTTGGTGAAGATTCAAATCGCTTTAAAGTAATTGTAAATGAAGATACCGGACTTAAAAAACATGTTAAAAAAGCTGATAAAAACCTAGAATTTGAAACTTGGGAAAAGCATATTCTAAAAACTTTTGCTATTGAATTTAAGGAAAAAGAAAATCCATTGCGCGAAACTCCGAACGGTAAATTGAAAAAAGTTGAATTTTCAAAGATTGAATTTTTTCGTGCCGTTGAAATTAAAGACGAGTGGTTAAAAGTGAAATGGGACATTGAGCCTAACCCCAATAATGACTCTAAGAAAACTAATTTCGGTTGGATAAAATGGAAAGAAGATGGAAAACTTCTTATTGAATGGTTTTATTTTGCGTAATTTACAACTCATTTAATCTACTTCCCAAAACAGTCTCAAACAATTCTCTATTAAAACAATTTTTCAGCAAACAAATAAAAATTCAATTAACTGAAAATCAAGATTAACCAAAAAAGAAAGCGCGCTTTCTTCACCTCAAAACCGAAGCCAAAATTACAATCAGCATAATCAAAACCAAAACAAACGCCGCGATTTTCAGCCAGCTATAAGGTCTCGCGCCCTGCACTTCGCCGGTTCTGCCGTTGACGACGATTTGGAAGGTTTTGCCGCCGAATTGATACGCGCCCGCGTAGACGGGCAGTAGCAGATGTTTGAATGTGATGTCGGAAAAATCGGTTGAAACGTCGTGAATGCGCTGTTCGTTGCCGCCAATGTTGCGGCAAACATCGGTTAAAATTACGCCGCTAGCAATTTCTTTGAAACGCTCAAAGCCTTGCGGAAGCGCGATTTGGTAAGTTTGCGCTTTGTGTCCCGATAGAAATGCCGGTTCGTAAGATTTGAGTTCGGCGAAATCCCAAGGCTCGAGTGCGTCGAGATAATTTTGTGGCAGCGACGTAGTTGCCGGAACGGAAACGTCGTCAAATTGACGTTCAACCGCGCCGCTCGCAGAATACCAATTTGTATGCCGGACTTGCCGCGATTTTTGCTCGCCGTTTTCTTCGTAATAGATGGTTTCGTAATAATGCTCGCCGCGCTCGCCGTCGTAAGCGGTGCGCGAAAAAGCGTCGTAAGTCCAATACGGAATATAAATGCTGCTGATTTTGTCGGGACGCGCGAAGTCTTTTAATTTCGACGGCGCGAACCAGCGCGAAGAAATCCAGCTTTTCAGCGCGGCATTTGCCTGCGGCGTCGTGACAGAAAACGGCAAAACGCCTTCAGGCGCAATCAACGGGTCGGCGGCTTTCGGTTGGGCGACGATTTTCGCGCCGCAAAAATCACATTCGCGCGCCGTCTCCGGCGGCGTAAAATTGACAATCGCGCCGCAGCTTGAACAACCGACCTGCATCGCGTCCGTCGCCATCGGCTGCAACTGCATCGCTTCAGGTCGGAGAAATTCCTCGTAAGACTTTTCTTCAACCGTTCCAGCGGCTTTAATCTCTTGCGCGTGACCGCAATAGGAACAAGCTAATTGCCCGTTTTGCGGATTGAAAACCATATTCGCGCCGCACGCCGGACACAGAAAACGATTGATGTTTTCGCGGTTTATTTCGGGAGCGTTTTGCATATGATATAGAATATAATTAACTGATTTAGCGGGCGCAATTTGAGAAAGGGAGAAAATTGTCGTTGAAAAAGAATATAGACGATTATCGCGCGGGCGCGGTCGGCGCGTTGATGGACGAATACGAACGGGCAGCGTTTGAATTAAAATCCGTTTTGCAAACGCTCGGCGAAGGGGATTACACGCGCATCGCCGACAGCGAGACCGAAAACGAAGATTGCCGTTCGATTCAAACGATTATGAATCACGTTGTCCGCGCCAGTTACGGTTATGCAAATTACATCCGCGAACAATTTTTAATGAAGGACGAACCGCCTGAAAACAAATCGTTTGCTCACCAGGAAATTGGCGCGGAAATTGATAAAATGCTTGCCTACACAATCGAAACTTTGGACGGAAATTGGGAGTTGAGCGAGAAAGAAATGAATAAAATTGTTATCCACTCGGCGGAAAACTTTACCGAAACGTTAGAACAACTGCTCGAACACGCGATAGTTCACATTCTCCGGCATCGCCGCCAGATTGAAAAGTTTTTGTTGAAATTTGAAACGGAAAGTCTCGCTGAATGATTGGAAAAACCGATTGTAAATTCGCCGCTTTCTTTAAATTATAACTCTAACGAAACGATGAAATATCCATTCCGAATCGTTCCTTCACATATTCTTCCTGCGCCTGATTTAAATTTCGCAAATTCGCCAAACGGCGTTCCGATTTTTTGATAATTGTTTTTGTTCGCTCTGCCATTTGCTTGAGCATATTTCTGCCTTCGAGCATTTCAGCGCTGACTTTTTCGTGAAGCGTGAAAAGCTCTGACAGTTCCGCTTTCAAACGTTCTTCGCGCAATTCTTTCAAACGATTTTTAATCTGGTAAGTCTGCCGAATCGCGCGGACAAATTCGTCGCCGACTGAATCGCCGCGCACTAAATCGGGCGAATCTCGAAAATCTTCAACCAATTTATTCAGTAGATTTTGGTCGCCCGCCGAATAAGCGTCGTTCAGTCGTGCCATCAAACCGTGTCGCTTTTCTTTTTCGTCCGCGTCCAAAGCCAAATCGGGATGAATAATTTTCGCCAGATTGTGATAAGCCTTTTTCGCCTCGGCTGTCGGTTGCCATTTGAATGAGCAATTTCCCGCGCCTTCTGCGTCGGCGGCTGATTCTTCGGCGCGTCGGCGCAACTCTTCGGCGCGTTTTTTTATTTCCTCGTCGTCCGGCACGAGCTTTACTTCTTCTTCGGCAATCTGCGCTTCGATTTCGTCGAGTTCAGCGTAGAATCTGCCGACTTCCATTTTGTATCGCGCTTCAAATTGTTCGAGTTCATTGCGAAGTTCGGTCATCGCTTCTTCACGGAAAGCAAGCGTTTCTTTCAGGCGTTCAAGAACGCGCTTCTTTTTATTTAACTCGATTTCTTCGGGCGCTAAAACATTCATAAATCAATTTTCACTTACAGACTATCTTTGCAAAAACTCAAATGCCTGCAAGCGATTCGCGTTTGTCGAATAAAGCAAACCGACGGTTTCATCGGTGACAAATTCAGCGTCAGGCTCGCCGATTAAAACGAAACGCGCGTCCTCGCCGGTGTGGACGTTGACGCCGACCAAGCCTTTTTTATCAAACGGCTTCGGCAAGTCGGTGTAAAAATACATATAATTTCCGCGCAGTTCGGCAAGGCGTTTGCGGCGCAGGAAATAATCGGAAAGTTTTTCGATGCGCCGAATCGGGTCAAGTCGTTCGAGAAGATTTTCCCGCACTTCGCCGCGCGTCGGCGTCACTTTATCAATCGCTTTGCCGAAGATTTTTCCGCGAATGTTTGCAGCGTTTGGCAAACTTGATAAATTTGGCGCGTTAATTTGTAACCCATTGACCCGATTCAAAAAATTCGGCGTTCGCGCCGCGATTCCGTAAACGCGAATCTGCCGTGAAACATAATTTTTCGTCTGATTGCTGGCAAGCGTCGTCAAATCAACCGAAGAAAAACGATTTCGCAAACCCGACCAGCGAAACGAATTAACTGTTTGCGCGAGATTTAAACCGCCGCGAGCCAAGTTCAAAGCCGAAGTCGCCAGTCCGCCGTAACGAAAATAAAGCGCCGTCGCCCGCAGAGCAATTCCGGCGACGGTTCGCAAAACTCCGCGCGACGGCGCTTTGTGTCTCACGCGCCAAAGGGCATTAGTCTCAAGTTTCAAGTCTAAAGACCCAAGTTGTTTTTCGTTTTTAGCGTTTAACTTTACATTTTGAAACACTGATTTACTTGAGTCTTGAGACCTGAGACTTGAGACTCCGAACGCTGCGATTTCATCGCGTCCGCCGACAACCGCGTCGCCGCGTTCGTTTATTAAAACAAACTGCGCTCGCTCGATGTCGTGTTCGATTTTATTTAGACGTTTGCCGTTTCGCGTGTCAATGGAAATTAAATCGTCTTTGTCGGCAATTAAAATCGTGTTTGCATCCGCGAAAACAAAATTTGTCAAGCCTTTGTCCGCGCCTTTGTAACGCCACAAAGTTTTACCGTTTTTCGTGTCAATCGCCGAAACGCCGAACGAGCCTTTCTCGACTGTTTCGCCGTCTTCAATGCGTGTAAATTGTCCGCCAGTTCGGACATATAAAACGCCGCCGACAATTGCCATTTCCGGTGTTACGCCCAAATCCTTTGCTTCCCATTCGACTTCGCCGCTTTTGCGATTGACGGCGCGCACTTTTCCTCTGCCGGAAGTGTAAACGAATTTGTCGTCAAAAATCGGGTCGGCTTCGGTCAACGCCAAACCGTCTTCGTTTATTTTGAATTTCTCGCGGTTTTTCTCTTTCCCTGTTCTGGCGTCGTAACTTGTCGCGCCTTCGTAAAAAAGAAAAAGTCTGCCGTCCAAAATCAAAGGTGCGCGGTAATTATCTAATGTAAAAGAGATTTCGCCCAGATTTTCGCCGAGGCGCGACGGCATCATTTCAATTTCGTTGTCAAAATCTTTTTTCCAAAACTCTTCGCCGGTTGAAAGCTGGAAAACGTGAACGACAGGCTTGCGTTTTAATTTTTCGCCTGCTTTTCCACGCGCGTCTTTGACCAAAACAGTCGCAATCAAATCGCTTTCCGGTTCAACCGCCAATTGCAAAACATCACCTTTTACTTTTTCGCTTTGCCAGATGCTTTCGCCTGTCAATAAATCAACTGCTTGAAGGCGTGATTTTTTGCCTTCGTCGGTGGAAATTAAAATCAAATCAGTCGAAGGGATCGGTGTCACGGAAGTTTCGTTCAAACCTCTCGTCGCCTTGCGCCAAATTCTTTCGCCCGTTTGCCCGTCAACGGCGTAAAGCGAATTTTCCGTTCCGGTCAAAACAATGCCGAAATCGGTTGTTTGATAAAACGCCGGTTTGCTGTCGAGCCGCGCTTCCCAAACAGATTGGGCTCGGAAACTTGCTGCGAAAATGCACAACAGACACAAAAGTAAAGCTAAAACTTTCATACCATTATTTTAGCGTTATTTTGAGAAGTTGGAAAGATTTTTGTAGGGTCACGCCAAAGTGCCTGCCCAATGAGCGCAGCGAAAACATATTCGATTTAAATTCAAGTTGAATGTAAATAATGTTCGTTAGCGACAGAGCATCGCTTTGGGCAGGCACTTTGGCGTGACCCTACATTTATCGCGGGAAATTTTACTGAATCCGATACGCCTTTTCCTTCCAAACGATAACAACCGTTCCGCCGAGGTTCTCGGCAATCGAGCGCAAGCCCGAATCAAGTTTTTTATATTCGCTCGTGCCGCGCGTAATGTTTGTCGTCGCTTGTCCTTTGTAAGCCGCGTCAATCCAAATGCCGTTTGCGCGTTTGAAGGTTTTTCCGCCGACGTTTGCGGTTTCGTTATTTGCCAATTTAGCTTTTTTCGCATCATCGCGCGCAGATTCGGAAACGGCGCTGCTTCTTGCTAAGGCGGTTGGATGGTCTGATTTTGTTGGCGGCGCTTTTCTCGCCGGCGCGGGACTTGTGGCGTCTGTGGTAGCTGTAACTTCTTTGTCGTTGTTTTCCGCGCGTTTTCGTTCCGCTTCCGCCAGTTTTTCTCCACTTGCGCTGTCAAGCGAAAAACTTTCCTTGTTTTGCAGCGACGAAACATTGGCAGCGCGCAATTCTTCTTTCGGCGCATTTGGCGAAACATTAGATTTTTTTGCGCCTGGCGCGGCGTTTGAATTTACGGCAACAGAATTTATCAAACTGTTTGTTGACAATGCTGCCGAAGAATTTGCTATTGAAGCCGTATTTGAGGTGGTGTTTGCAAAATCGTTTGAAAAACTCGTTTCTGCCGGAGCAGCGTCGCCGTCTGAAGACATTCCCTTTCCCGTCGGTTGCCTTTCAGAGATTTGCGAAACCTCCGCGTTTCGTGAATCATTTTGCAAAACGACGAAAGCGATGAGACCGGAAAAAGCTAAAATCAACGCGCCCATTGTGTAAGCCAGATTCGGATAAGCGAAAAGTTTTCGATACCAAGGCGTCGGCTCGGCAACAACCGCTGCTTTTGTCGCTTCCTTTTCAGAAACAACTTCGGTTTCGGAATTCAACAAAATCACGTTTGAGAGAATTTTTCGGCAACGCTCGCAATCGGCAAAATGCAAAACATAACTTTGCCGCATTTTTTCCGGCAAAGCATTTTCGGCAAAAGCTGAAATCGCATCGGCGTCCAAATGCGGATTGCGGATTGCAGATTGCGGATTATTCGCTGCAAATACAGTCTCGCCTTTCGCCGCTTGCCGCAAAAGAGCGTCTATTTCTTTGTCGAATTCAAATTCCATTTTTTTATTTCACCACAGAGACACAGAGTTTATTAGTTAAACACAAGTTAAAATTATTATCCTGTTCATCCTATCTATCCCTGTAAATTTTTCTCTGTGCCTCTGTGTCTCTGTGGTAAAGATTTCCCAAACTAAAGAACGCATCGCCAAAAACTTTCTTGCAAAAGCGCGAAAACCAGCAAAATCGCAAACAATTTTTCAAAGCTAACGCCGAGTTTTGATGCCGTCTCCGACAGAAAGCGTTTGACTTCTTCGGGCTGCCAGCCGTGCTTTGTTTGCAAAATCTTTTCAACCGATTTTCTGATTTCCGTCTGCACGCGGACGAGTTTGCGGCTAGCTGTCGCTTCATGGAAACCGAGTGTGTTGCCAATGTCTTTTAATTTCAAATCGTCAAAATAATAAAGTTTCAAAATCAATCTGTCTTCGCCTTCGAGCGCGGCAATCGCTTCTTTCAAAGCGTTTGACACATCTCGCTGCGCTTCGGTTTCGCTGAAAATTTCTTCCGGGTTTGCGCTATGCGATACAACTGACTGGTTGTCGAATTTTTCCGAAGATTCATTCGCCAGATTTTCAAATTCCCTGTTTTCCTCAATCTGCACGAGGCGCGATTGTTTTCTGAATTGGTCAATCGCCAGTTGTGAAACAATCGCGCGAAGCCAACCGCCCAAACTTCCGCGACCCGAATAATAGGAAAGTTTTGATTTTACCTTTCCGTCTTTGTCGTTTTTCAAACCGTAAAGCTCCGCCCAAATCGAGCTTGCCAAATCTTCCGCGTCTTCCGCATTATTTGAAATTTTTCTCGCCGCTGATTTTACCGTTGAATCGAAATTTTTAACCAAATCGTTCCACGCCGTTTCATCGCCTTTCTCGCAAGCGATAATTAAACACAAATCGTCTGCCCGAAGAGCGTTAACAAATACCTTTAAATCCGCATGCAAAGCATTTTCGCTATCCCGCAAAAGATATTTTTCCAAAGCCGAACCGACGCGCGAAGACAAATCCTCAATCTGCAAACCGCGTGAGTTTTCCGCCCGTGAAAGAAGGCGCGCGACAGATTCTTCAATAGAATTTTTATGTTTTTCAGCAAAACTCATCGGAAAAAGGTGCAAGAAGTTTAGCACAATACTGAATTGAAAGAGATTATTTTCCCCGGAAAGCACAACCTCAATTTTGCGGGCGAGCAAAAAACATTTCTTCCATTCTGAATTTCATCACTGCCTTCTCTTTTTGAATAAGAATACGTTGTAGCTTTTTTGTTGACAATAAGGTTAATTGATAGTTAAAATTCGACAGATTGTTTATAAAAGTTTATAAAAAGGAAAACCTCTGCTCAGAAACAGATTTTGTTTTTCTGTTTTTGTCTTTTAGAGACGAACCATTTGAAAACCGGCGTTTAAATAATTTTGCAGATTCAGGAAATAGAAAATGAGAAAAAATAAATTTCGTCAAATTAAATCAGTCATCCAATTAGCATTTTTCTTGCTTTTGAGCGTAACAATTTTATCCGGTAATGCGATTGCCCAGCGCGGCGACGAGTATCGGGGTTTTTGGGTTGATACGTTTAATACTACGCTTAACAATCACACTGATATACTTGCCGTAGTCAATAATGCTAAAGCGGCAAACTCCAACGCGATTTTCGCGCAAGTCCGGCGGCGCGGCGATGCGTGGTATCTGAATTCGCTTGAGCCGAAGCCGGACTTTACGCCGATTGCGGCAGGCTTTGACCCGCTCGCGGATTTGATTGCGACGGCGCACGCCGAAGGCATCGAGGTTCACGCATTCGTCATTATGGGCGCGGTTTGGAACAAGAACCCGAATTTTGCGCCGTCGGCGACTCTGGGTCCGCCGACGAATCCGAATCACGTTTTTAACCTTCATGGTGGTTATAATTCGACAACCAAACAAATTGTTCCGGGTCCGAATAATTGGCTGACGCGAACGCTGCTTCCCGATAATTCTGTGAACGGTATTACTTTTCAAGGACATCGCTTCGGCGCGGAGTTTTGGCTTGATTTCGGTCATCCCGATGCTGAGGCTTATTCGGTTGACGTTTTAATGCAGTTAGTCAGAAATTACGACATTGACGGATTGCACCTTGACCGCATCCGCTATCCCGAACTTACCGCTTCCGGTCAGACGCCTTCGACGGGCGCGAATATCGGCTACAACCCGACGAGCGTCGAGCGTTTCCAGCGTCGTTACAACATTCCGGTCGATTCGACACCGCCTGCTCCAGGCGATGCAAATTGGATGCAGTGGCGACGCGACCAAGTATCGAATCTCGTGCGCCGCGTTTATCTCAATGCGATTGCTGTTAAACCGCAATTGAAGGTTTCGGGGGCGCTGATTGTTTACGGCGGCGGTCCGACGACGGAAGCCGGATGGAGATCGGCGGAAGCCTACTGGCGCGTTTATCAGGATTGGCGCTCTTGGACAGAAGAAGGAATTCTCGACGTTGCAATTCCGATGAACTACAAACGCGAAACAACGCAAGCCGGACTTTTTGACACTTGGAACGAGTGGATAAAAAATCATCAATATAACCGCGCCGCGCTCATCGGGCTTGGCGCGTATCTAAACTCGATTGAAGGCACGCTGCGGCAGACACGGCGCTCGCTCGCGCCGTCAACTACTGGGAAAATTGCGCCGGGCGTAGTGTTTTACGCAATGGCAAACACTAATGATGCTGTTACCGCCAATCCGTTTTCGATTCCGCCGGGACAAAACACGCCGAAGCGTCCGTTTGCGGAATTTGCGTCGGGTTTAACTACCGGCAAATCCGTCAGCGGCACAACGTTTTATGAAGACCCGGCAGCTAATCCAATTCCGGTTTTCAGCCAACCGGCAAATGTTCCGGTCTTTTCGTGGAAAGCCGCGCCGACTAAAGGTCATCTGATGGGTTTTGCCAAGCATGACGACAATACGACATTGGATACGGCAGACGTAACCATCGAAAATCTTGATACGCCCGACTCACGCTCGACGGCGACAGACGGCGGCGGATTTTACGGTGGCGTTGATTTAACGCCCGGGCAGTATCTCGTTAAAGCCCGTCTCGGCAATGAAACTTTGTATTCGTGCGTCTCGAATGTTGCTGCCGGAGCTGTTACAACTGCTGATTTGCACACGGAAATAATTGCTCCGACGACTACGGCAATAACCAATCCGTCAATGCCGAACGGCGCTAACGGTTGGTATACAAGCGATGTTACGGTTAATCTTTCGGCTTCCGACGATTGTTCTGGCGTGGCGGTGACCGAATATTCAACCGACGGCGGCGCAAATTGGATTGCTTATACAAACAGCTTTTCGGTTAGCAATGAAGGCATTACGAACATTCAATATCGCTCGACCGACCACGCGGGAAACATTGAAACAATCAAAAATATAACAATCCAAATTGACAAAACCGCGCCGACCTTCAGTTTAACGGCAAATCCTTCGACAATCCGTTCGCGGAACGGCAAACCAGTTACCGTTCAACTTCACGGCACGGGAAGCGATGCTGTTTCCGGCTTGGCGAGCATCAGCTATACCGTTACTGACGAATACGGCACGCCGCTTAGCATTCCGACCAGAACTTTAAGCGGAAATTCAGCCAGTTGGACTGACTCGATAGCTTTGGAAGCAAGCCGGCGCGGAAACGATTCGGACGGACGGCTTTATCGCGTTGTTGCAACGATAACTGATGTCGCGGGCAATACTTCGACCGCAACCGCAGATATAATTGTTCTGCACGACCAGAGCAATTATTAATTGATGCTGAATCAAAGGAAACAAAAAGGGCAACTTTAACAGTTGCCCTTTTATTTTTGGATTACAGAATAGAACCAACTTAAACTTTAACGTAAATGCTTTCTTAAATACGAAACAATCTTCCAGCCGTCGAGATAAACCCAGGGCTTTTCGCCGAGCGTGTAATGACCGCACGGGATTTTTACTGCGTCGTGTTTGATGCCGTATTCGCGCAAGGCTCGCATCATATCGCGCGACAGATTTACCGGAAAGGTTAAATCGTAAAGCGTGTAAATGTAGCGTTGCGGACGCGGCGGCATTTTCGAGAGTTTTTCCATATAAACCATCGGCGAAATCGGCAGCCAGAACTCACGCAGTTCATCCAAAGTTATATTGTCTTTCAAACCTTCTTTGACGTGATAGGTCGAAAGACCTTGCCAGATTACATCGGCGACGTAACCGGAAACGTGATTAAAGACCGCGGCGTCAATCTGTAAATCGTGCGCGAAGGCGAAAAATCCGACGCACGAACCGATACTCGTTCCGACAATGCCGACCTTTTCGTAACCTTGCTGTTTCAACCAGCGAACGGCGGCGCGTGTGTCAATTACCGATTGCCGCAGAGATTGCAAAGTTCGTCCGACATTCGGCGCTACCAGATAATCGGCGCGTTCTAATTCAGGCGGCATTCGCTCTTCGTGATACGGCAAAGTTAAACGCAAAGCCGAAACGCCGACGCGGTTAAAGACTTTGCACAAATCGAAATATGTTCCGGCTTTCGCGTTCCAGTGCGGCAAGATGACAACCGCCGCTTTTTTATCTTTTTCGTGCTGGAAAAATTTGGCGCGAGCGGTATTGTTTTCCGTTGAGGTGGTTTTAATTGCGCTTGTCCAAGTCAAATTTTGAATTGTTAATCGTAAATCGTGAATTTCATTTTGCAATTCATAATCCGAAATCTCCGGCAAATGAAAAAATTCGTCGCTATTTGCCAGAACCTTTTGCGTGTATTGGCGGAAAAATCGACGCGGGTCTTCGCCGTTGGCATTCTCTTTGATAAATTCGACGCCCCAGCCGAACGGATGCACAATTCGATTGTCGTTTAGAAAGGCAAAATAGCGTTCGCGTTTGTGCATCCAGCGTCTGAGCATACTTAATCAGTGAAAAGTGAATAACGAATAGTGAAAAGTTAAATAATAATAAAGTCAGATGAAAATAGAAAAGACTGCCGAAGAATAATTTCGACAGTCTGAACTATTCTCTATTCATTTTTTGTTATTCACTTTTTCAAATCTCCCAATCGCTCGAAATTTTTGTGTTATAATTCGGCGCAAAACGCTTTATTAATAAATTCATAATTAGTAGGAGATTTCACGATAAATGTCTGTTGACTTTGGTAAAATTCAAAAACTTTTAGGCGACGAAGTCGAAACGCTTTTAAATCACACATCAAAAACAATTTCAAAAGATAAAATACAACTTCCGGGCTCGGATTTTGTTGACCGCGTTTGGATGCAGTCCGACCGCAATCCGGGCGCTTTGCGTTCTTTACAGACGCTTTTTGATAACGGAAGGTTAGCAAAAACAGGTTATCTTTCGATTCTACCGGTTGACCAAGGAATCGAACACAGCGCAGGTGCATCTTTTGCGCCGAATCCTGAATTTTTTGACCCGGAAAATATTGTCCGGCTTGCCATCGAAGGCGGTTGCAATGCGGTAGCTTCGACCTTTGGCGTGCTTGGTTTAGTCTCACGCAAATACGCGCACAAAATTCCGTTCATCGTCAAAATAAACCACAACGAGCTTTTAACTTACCCGAACAAATTCGACCAGGTTCTTTTCGGGACAATCGAGCAGGCAAAAAACATGGGAGCGGTCGGGGTCGGCGCGACAATTTATTTCGGCTCGGACGAATCAACCCGCCAAATAACGGAAATTGCCGAATCTTTTGCTTATGCGCACGAACTCGGAATGGCGACAATTCTGTGGTGTTATTTGCGTAATCCGAAATTTAAAACCAAAGAAGGCGATTTTCACGCGGCGGCTGATTTGACCGGACAGGCAAATCATTTGGGTGTAACGATTCAAGCCGACATTATCAAACAGAAACTGCCGACCAACAACGGCGGTTACAACCAATTAAATCTCGCCAAAGACGCGCCTTATGGTAAAACAAACAGGCTGGTTTATGAAAAGCTGACGAGCGATAATCCGGTTGACCTTGTTCGTTATCAAGTAGCGAATTGTTATATGGGACGCTGCGGTTTGATAAATTCCGGCGGCGAATCAAAAGGCGAAAGCGATTTAGCGGATGCCGTGCGCACTGCCGTCGTTAATAAACGTGGCGGCGGAACCGGCTTGATTTCCGGGCGCAAAGCGTTTCAACGTCCGATGAAAGAAGGTATCGGACTTCTTAACGCAATCCAAGATGTATACTTAAGCAAAGAAATTACGATTGCCTAAAACACTTTTTTACTTTGTATTAAATAAAAAAATCACACGGAACAAGACTTTCGTGTGATTTTTTTATTTATTTTGAAACCGTATCGCTTATTTGAGCGAAATCTAAAGCAAGAGGTTATAAACCTTAAATCTAATTATAAGGAACAAGTGAGGGTTAAATAATATGAAGAAATTAATTTTAGCAGTTTTTGCGATGGCGGTAGTTTTTGGTTTCGGTGTTGACAGTGCTTCGGCTCAAATGTCGAATGGTAATCCGATGGTTGGCGGCGCGGCGATGTATAAAACAAAAAACATCGTTGAAAACGCGGTAAATTCGAAAGACCATACGACGCTCGTCGCCGCGGTTAAAGCCGCCGGTTTGGTCGAAACCTTGCAAGGCAAAGGACCATTCACGGTTTTTGCGCCGACAAACGCGGCGTTTGATATGCTGCCAGCCGGAACGGTTGATACGTTGGTCAAACCGGAAAACAAAGCAACGTTGACCAAAATTTTGACGTATCACGTTGTTGCCGGAAATATGGACGCCAAAAAGATTATGAAAGCCATCAAAAAAGGCGGCGGCAAAGCGATGTTGACAACGGTCTCAGGCGGAATGCTGACAGCCACGATGAGCGGCAAAAACGTTATGGTGACCGATGAAAAAGGAAATATGGCAACGGTTACGATTGCCAACGTCAAACAATCAAACGGTGTTATTCACGTCGTTGACAAAGTTTTAATGCCTAACTAAATTATTTAGTTATAAAAATAAAAAGCCGCCGAGTTTAATTGCTCGCGGCTTTTTTATTTTTTGATTTGTTTCTATTTTTTTGGATTTTTCATACTTACTGAATAGCTATTGTAAACGGTTTCAATCCAGCGGTCGGTTTTGATAAAACCTGTTCCCCACTCTTTATACTTTTCGGGCAAACCGGCTTTTTTTATTTCTACGAGCGATTTGTTTTGCCCCATTGCTTTTCGCACAATGTCGGTCGTTTCAATCAGCGTTTGGTGATAATTTTTCAAATCTGCGAGCGTCGAAACCGCGCCGTGTCCGGGAATAAGTTTCGCGTCCGAGGGAATTTGTTTGACGAGTTCGCCGACGTTTTTTATCAATCCGGCAACGCTTCCGCCACTGTCTAAATCAATGAACGGAAATCTTCCGGCAAAAAAATCGTCGCCGAGATGAACGACGTTCGAGCCGGTAAAGAAAATCACCGTGTCGCCATCGGTATGACCGTTCGGATAATGGACGGCGCGAACTTCTTCGCCGTTAAAATGAACCGACAAACCCTCGTTGTAAGTAATCATCGGCAAACCGACAGCGGCAATCGGCTGAGTAGTATTTCCCATCACGGTTTGCGTGGTCGAGAGACGTTTTCGCACATTTAGATGCGCGAGAATAATCGAGTCTTTGCCGAAAACCGGATTTCCGCCCGAATGGTCGCCGTGCCAATGCGTGTTGAAAACAAAACGCGGTCGGTCGCTGCCGAGTTCTTTAAGCGCGGCTTTTATTTTGACGGCAAGCGGCTCAAACTGGTCGTCAATCATCAAGATTCCGTCTTTGCCGGATGAAACGCCGATGTTTCCGCCTTGTCCGAACAAAACGTAAACGTTTCCCGCTACTTTTTCGGTTTTTATTACAACGTCTTGCTGCGTTTTATGAGCATGACTGTCTTTGATTAAAGATGTATGCGCCCAAGAAATGGAAGCGCAAAAAATTGTTATGGTAGCAACAAAAAAACTTTTTCGCATAATTTCTCCCTTTTGAAAGTGTAAAGTGTAAAGGGGAAAGGCGAAAAGCTAAGGAATTATTTTTTTACTTTCTCCCTTCGCCTTTCCCCTTTACACTTTAAAGAAACGGATTAGTCGCTCGCTCGCGTCCGATTGTCGTATCCGCGCCGTGTCCGGTGTAAACCTCGAAATCATCGCCGAGCGGTAAAATTTTATCGTTTATCGAATTTATTAAATCGTTAAAATCGCCGCCCGGCAAATCCGTTCTGCCGATTGAACCCGCAAATAAACAATCGCCGCCGAAAAGTTTTCTTTCCGCTTCTTCGACGAACACAACGTGACCCGGCGTATGTCCGGGACAATGTAAAACTTTAAAACGTAAATTCCCGACCGCGTAAATTTCGCTGTCTTGCCAAAATCTTGAAATTTGCGGCGGCGTTTCGTATTCGAGACCGAGCGCTTTTAATTGATGCGGCTCAATGCCCATAAAAAGCGGTTGCTGCGGCAAATTATAATATAAATCTTCGTCGCCAGCGTGCAGAAGGATTTCCGCTTGTGGAAAACTTTTATGCAAAGCCGAAACGCCGCCGATGTGGTCGAGATGAGCGTGCGTCAGCGCGATTGCCTGCAAATTAAAATGGTTATTTTTAATAAAACCAATTAGTTCCCTCGAATCATCGCCCGGGTCAATGCAAATCGCGCTTCGGGTTTCTTCGCAAGCGACGACGCGCGTGTTTTGTTGAAAAGGCGATAAGACAAATGTTTCGATAATCATTTTTTCAGATATCAGTTAATTGATTTAGATATTTTTCCGCGTTGAAGTTTTCGATTTTTCTGTCTTTCAAAACAAATAAAATCGCGTCTCGATAAGTTTGCGCGTCGGGCATTCCGTTAAAACACGGCGTTTCGATTTCCGAAAGACTCAAATAAATAATCAAACAGCTTAAAAGCATCCACAAGAGGATTTCTTCCTCGGTTCCAATCGGATTATGCTTACAAATCGTCGCTCGGTCTTCCCTTATGCCTTCACAAATTCGCGCAAACTCGCGCTCGCTGATTTTATTCATCAAAATTATATTAAATTAAACGAATCTATTCGAATGTTTCTTCATACATTAAATAGTGCGATTGATTCATTCCGAGTTTTTCATATACTTTTTGCGCGTTGACATTTTCTTTTTCCACATATAGCCGAAAACCGCAAACGTCTTTTTGTTGTTCGGCTTTTTCTTTTACAAATTCGTAAAGAAGGCGATAAATCTTGCGCCCGCGATGGCTCGGTAAAATATAAACGCTCTGAATCCACCAAAACCAACGGCTGCGCCAATCGCTCCATTCAAAAGTAATCATCAAGCCGCCGACGATTTTGCCGTTCGCTTCGGCGACGGCGTAAAAACCTTTCTTATCATCGCGGAAAACCGCTTCGACGCCGCTTCGCAGAATTTCCGAATCAAGTTTTTTTCCTTCGGTTTCGAGCGCCATCGCCTGATTAAAACTTACCAAATTCGGGATGTCCGTCGTCTTTGCAATTCGTATAAAAATTTGGTTGTTCATCATTTATAAATTACAAAAATAATTTTTGTCTTTCCGCTGTTTTATTAGATTTTGCGCTTTTTTGCTTGACGATAAATGTTTTGACAACTACTCTGGAATGTTTTGTTCAACGAACAAATCTCTTCTAGAAGCTATCTCAAAAATAGTTTCTCAACAAAATGAGCATACAGCCCAGTAAAACAAAGCCCAAATAGTTATCCGAATGATATTCGTAACGCACAATTATTCGCCGAAAGTTTTGCAGC
>Ga0136617_10002467_pt1 | contig 16439 bp, 19 predicted proteins | sample AntDrymUQ3222106_2_FD_129672 | JGI IMG/M metagenome (GOLD analysis project Ga0136617, IMG submission 129672) | Polar desert sand microbial communities from Dry Valleys, Antarctica - metaG UQ322 (21.06) | ecosystem: Environmental > Terrestrial > Soil > Desert | place: Antarctica: Dry Valley...
CCCGGCGCTTGGCTCTCGTAACGCATTACGAGGGGATCGAGAACACGTCCGGATACGGCGAGATGCACGTTGAAAATGATGGCTACGCCGGAATCGCTCCGGTCGGCAACGGTGCAGTGAATGTCGCAGTGGTTATTCCCGCACGAGTTGCTGGCGCTCTTGCAGGCGATCGCGCCGGATTTCTCGGCCGGTGGATAGCGGCTCGTCCGCACCTGGCCCCTCGTTTCCGCCACGCGCGCCGTATTACGCCAGTGCATGCGACGGGCCCATTCGCGTCACACGCCCGTCGCGCGTGGGCGCCGGGCGTCGCGCTTGTCGGGGATGCCGCCGATTTCTTCGACCCGTTCACCGGCGAAGGAATTTACGCCGCACTCCGAGGCAGCGAGCTGCTTGCGCCGGCTCTTATGCAATCGCTGTCAGCGTCTTCCCACGTTCAAGCGGATGAAGCCCTCCGACGCTATGATGAGTCGCGCGTGAGGGAGTTCAGAGGCAAGTGGCGCGTAGAGCGGTTGATCGGCGCCGCCGTCGGCATCCCGTTGCTCATGAATACCGCTGCCCGCTCGCTTTCGCGCCGCAAGGAGATGGCCGACCTGCTCGTGGGCGTAGCCGGCGATTTCGTACCGCCCGGCGAAGTGCTGAAAGTCGCTTTCTTCGCGCGTCTCCTCGCTGACTCTCTATTCGGCGGCGGCCTGCTTGAGCGGCGTCGCAGTGCGCCCACAGCCAGCCCTGAACATGTTCCAGCCGCTCCCACGATCTGACACATGCCCTTCGATCCGGCAAAATTCCGCAGCGTGGTCGGCCGATTCGCCTCCGGAGTTACCATCCTGACGGCGTGCGACGAAGCCGGCACAGATCACGGCATGACCGTGAGCGCATTTTGCTCCCTGAGCCTCGAGCCACCACTCGTACTCGTGTGCGTCGAGCGCATTGCCGAAATGCACGATGTTCTCGCGAGCGCTTCCCAATTCGCGATAAATATTCTGGCGAGCGGCCAGGAATCCATCTCCCGTCGTTTCGCTGAGCGCATGGAGGATCGGTTCGATGGAATCGGATTCGCACGCGGAGTAAGCGGAGCTGCCCTTTTGCATGGGACACTCGCCCACGCCGAGTGCAGTGTGAAACAGAGATTGAACGGAGGCGACCATAGCATCTTCATTGGCGAAGTCATCGACGCGGAAACGCGCGACGACCGGCCGCTGCTTTACTACCGTGGCGGCTACGCCCAGCTGGAGCGGTGACGTGCAGGCGCTGTTGACCCCGAAGCGCAGGCGCGGCGTGGAGTTTCTGGACGAGCCCGGCGTGGATCCTCAAACTATCAGACGTTCAATGCAGGACGTCGCCCTGTCGAACTCGCTCTTCGGGGGTACGAGAGCGGTTCTAGCCGAACTGCGGGAGGTACTTGTTACGGCTGGAAGTCGCCCGTTGACGCTGCTCGATGTCGGGACCGGTACTGGCGATATTCCGGAATGCGCACGCGCGGCTGCCCAACGACGCGGCGTAAGTCTCCAGGCGTTCGCTGTGGAAGCCAGCGAACCCCTGGCGAGCGCGGCGTCAGCGCGAGGTCTTCCCACTGCCTGCGCCGATGCGCGCAAGCTGCCCCTTCGAGATCAGAGTGTGGATATCGTCATCTGCTCGCAGCTTCTGCATCACTTCGAGCTGGATGAAGGAATGTTATTGGTGCGTGAGATGAACCGCGTGGCACGCCGGCTGGTCATCGTTGGCGATCTGAGAAGAAGCTGGATGGCGGCCGGAGGTATCTGGCTTGCGTCCTGGGTACTTCGTTTTCATCCAGTGAGCAGGCACGATGGAGTCGTGTCGGTCCTGCGAGGGTTCACTCCGGGCGAGCTTCAAGATCTGATAGCCCGCGCGACTGGCGTGGTACCTTTGGTTCGACGGCGCGCGGGATTTCGCGTGTCAGCGTCGTGGCGCCCCGAGAGGAGCGAATGACTGCCCGTCCTCCAGCATTGCGCGCGGATTACAAGCTTGGTGCGATGCCGCTCGGCCGACCCATGGAGACGGTTGATGAGCAGGTCGTGCGCGCGCCTCTGGCAACCATCTTTGCACTCGCGCTTGAAGTGGAGCGCTGGCCGGATCATCTGCCTCACTACGGCTCCGTACATTTCCTCGAGCGTACGCGTGATGGCGGCGGCATTGTGGAGATGGCCGCGTGGCGCCCCTTTGGACCAGTACGCTGGCCCACATGGTGGACCTCGGAGATGGCCGTGGACCACGGCACACCAGCAATCCGTTATCGTCACATCCGCGGCATCACCAGCGAGATGGACGTGGAGTGGACATTCGAAGCTGTGGATAGCGGAGTTCGTGTGCGCATCGTGCATGCCTGGAACGGGCCTCGATGGCCGTTGATCGGCGTGACAGCGGCGGTTCATGTGATCGGACCCGTTTTCGTTCATGGCATCGCGTCACGCACCCTCGCGGGTCTTGCCGCGATTGCGGAAAGCAATCCAGATGGAAGTGTCGTCAAGGAGGATATTTGTGCAGGATAGACGTCGCGTGGTCATTACAGGCATTGGGGCGATTACCGCCATCGGACTCGAACGGCAGGGCTTGTGGGAAGGCATACTCGCGCAGCGCTCCGCGGTGCGAGGCGTGACCCGATTCGATCCGACCCCATTTCGCAGCCACAACGCCGCGGAAGTACCCGATTTCGACGCCGGCAACTTCATGGAGCGCAAACGCACGCGCCGCCTCGACCGCTTCGGGCAATTCTCGGTGGCTGCCGCCAAGATGGCTATAGTTGACGCGTCACTTGAGTTGAGGGCGGAAAACCGCGAAAGGGTGGGGGCGATGATGGGCACTGCGCTCGGAGGCGTAGGCTATGCGGAGGAGCAGTGCGGTCACTATTACATGAATGGCGTCAAGGATGTCGATCCTGCTTTGGCGCTCATGGTTTTCGGAGGGGCTTCGAGCTGCAACATTGCGATCGAGTTCGGCGTCCAGGGACCCAACAGCACCAATGCAATGAGCTGTGCATCGGGCACTATTGCGATAGGCGATGGCTTTCGCCAGATCCGCGATGGCTATGCCGACGTCATGATCTGCGGGGGCGCTGAAGCGCCACTCTGGCCGCTGTGCTTCGGAGCCTTCGCAATCATCCGCGCAATGTCTACGCGGAACGATGATCCAGGGACGGCTTCCCGGCCGTTCGACAAGGACCGTGATGGCTTCGTCATGGCGGAGGGAGCCGCGGTGCTCATTCTTGAGGAGCGGACACGAGCCGTTGCTCGCGGCGCCCCTATATACGCGGAGGTGTTAGGCTACGGGGTTTCCAACGATGCCTACCACATGACTGCACCATTGCCGGATGGCGCACAGGCCGCGCGCGCGGTCGAGCGCGCGCTTGGTGATGCGCAAGTAAGCGCTGGTGAAATCGACTATGTGAATGCCCACGGCAGTTCCACGCCTCTCAATGACGCTACGGAAACACTTGCTATCAAACGCGTTTTCGGCGATGCGGCCCAGCGGTTGCAGGTAAGCGGAACAAAGGGATATTACGGCCATGCGCTCGGAGCCTCAGGGGCGATCGAAGCGGCGATCTGCGCGCTCGCATTGCAACACGACTGGCTCCCACCAACTGTTAACCTTCAGGCAGCTGACGATTCTTGCGATCTGGACTATATCCCGCGCACAGGGCGAAAAGCTCATGTGGAGCACATTGTGACGAACTCGTTCGGCTTCGGCGGAATCAACGCGGCGCTGGTTATTCGGCGTCACAACTGACGTACCGCTTTTGGATCGAATAACCTTTCTGGACAGTGTCCCAAAGGACTCTTTCGATCGTGTAGCGAGGCTCGCGGCGACCTCGCTTGAAGCTCCCATAGCGTTCGTCTGCACGGCTGTTGGTAGCCGAGTGGCAATCCGCGGAAAGTTCGATGTGGCAGGCGCATCTTCGCCACACAACGAAATTGCCGAACAGGACAGCGTGCGTGTGGCGCATGCGATTGCGCTTGGCAGGATCGCGCTCATTCCGTCAGGCGGCGACGGATCGGGCGCTTCCCCCCTGATTGTCGTACCATTCGCGGCTGAGCAGGATGGCGCCGTTCTGGGCGCCTTGTGCGTTATGGGCGGCCCTGAGCGGAAGTGGAGCGATCGTGACGTGGCGGCGATTGCCGGTCTCGTCGAGACACTGTCGTCCGAGCTGACGTTGCACAGCGCCATTCAGGAGAGAAAGGAGGAGGAGGTAAAGCTCAGGCACACAACGCTGCATGACGCGCTCACCGGGCTGCCCAACCGAACGTTGTTCATGCAGCGCACCGATCAGGCTATTGCACGCGCGAAGCGGTATCCCGATCACCTCTTCTCGATCCTGTTCCTCGATCTCGACCGCTTCAAGGTCGTGAACGACAGCCTTGGTCACCAGGTGGGCGACGAGCTGCTCGTCGCTGTGGCGCGACGTCTGGAAGAGTGCCTCCGCACCGAAGATACGGTCGCACGGCTTGGAGGGGATGAATTCGGCATTCTTCTGGACCGAATCAGAAATATCTCCGACGCCGCCCGCGTCGCCCAACGCATTCTCAAATCGCTGTCAGAGCCTGTGAACCTCAGCGGATACGAGGTCTACACCTCCGTCAGCATCGGGATCGTCGACAGCGCCACCGCGCATGGATTGCCGGAGTACATGATTCGTAGCGCGGACATGGCAATGTATCGCGCCAAGGGTGCAGGCAAGGCACGCTACGAAATGTTCGATCGCGCGATGCATGCTGAGGCGCTCGCAAGGCTGCAGCTCGAGACCGATCTCCGTCACGCCGTGCAGCGCGAAGAATTCGTCGCCCACTATCAACCGGTCATCTCGCTCGAGACCGGACAGATCGCGGGCTTCGAAGCCCTGATTCGCTGGAACCACCCCGAACGTGGTCTGGTGCCTCCAAACGATTTTATTCCGCTCGCGGAAGAGACCGGAATGATCCTGCCCATGGGTCAGTGGATACTGCGCGAAGCATGCCGGCAGATGAGCGGCTGGCAACAGGCTTTTCCCCGGGCCGAGCCGCTTTCAATTGGAGTGAACCTTTCCGTGAAGCAGTTCGCGCAGCCCGATTTGAGAGAGCAGATCGCGGATATCGTAGCAACGACTGGAGTGCTACCCAACACCCTCAAGCTCGAGATAACCGAGAGTATGATCGCCGGAAACCCTGACCACGCGATAACGGTCCTCGACAGTCTCAAGACTATCGGCATCGAGATCTACATGGATGATTTCGGTACAGGTTATTCCTCGCTGAGCTATCTCACGCATCTCCCTATCGACTGTATCAAGATCGACCGTTCATTTGTGAGCCAGATGGAAACAAAGGACCGGCACTTCCAGCTCGTTCGCACTATTCTCACGCTGGCACGCACCGTCAACTTGCGCGCAGTGGCGGAGGGTGTTGAAACCACACCGCAGCTCTTCGCGTTACGGAAGTTGGGATGCGAATTCGGCCAGGGCTATCTCTTTTCGCGGCCGCTTCCCTCATCGGACATCGAGGCGCTTCTGGCGCGGAATCCGAGTTGGTAAAAAGAACTGCGAACTGCGAGCTGCGAATCAAGTGCGCCGTAACTGTGAAATCGAAGTACGTAGCGGTGCGCCTGCCGGCAAGTCTCCCAGATGCGTGATCGCGAATTGTGATTTGCAGATCGTATCGCATGACGCAACACGCCGCTCCTTTCGCAGTTCACAATTCGCAGTTCGTTTTGGTTACTCCCTCGCCCCGATCCCCGCTTTCCGCATGGCGGCGCGCACTGAGCGCTCCAGCTGTGCATCATCTGCGAACGCATGGTCCTCTTTCCACGCGGAGAGGTCGATCACTGCCTTGGCCATGACCGGATGGCCGCCGGCGCTCCCGTAGCGGCCAAAAAGAAGACGCAGCCGCGCGCCGAGCCTGGCGTCGGCGTTCAGCGCACGAGTGCTCATCACCAGCCGTCCTCCAAAGACCCCTGAGACAGCGCTGACCTCAGCGCTCAACATGCCAAGACAGAACTCGGCGAGTTGCGCGACGATGTGCTCCTGATCCTTGGGGAGCCGGCCGAGGTGGACGTAGGCAAGCCCATTGCGCACCCGGGCGGTTTCCAGTGCCCGGCCGAAGCGTTTAAGAGTGCGAGGTTGATACGACGGGTGTTGAATTCGGCGCAGCACCGCATGGTCCGCAAGCGGAAATAGCTGAGCGAACATTTGGAGATCTTCATCACTGGTCGGACGCGAGAGCGATTTGGTGTCCGTGATGATTCCATACAGGAGCGCGGTCGCAAGCGGTCGCGTTAGTGCAGCGGATCCCCGTGTGAGCAGATATTCGGCGGCCATGGTTGCGCTCGCTCCGTAGGAAGTGCGCACATCTCGGTATCGCGCTCGAAACCTGCCGGTGGGCGGATGGTGATCGATTACAGCCGCTACGTTCTGCAATGGCATATTGAAATACGGCGGTTGCACGTCGACAAGAATCAACGGACCAAGCGTTGCCAGACGCCGGCCAGCCACATGCTGAACTGTTTCCTTGAGCTCGGCGAGCATCCGCCGATTCTCAGGGCGGGTGACCCTGCCACAAGTGACGATAGGTGAATGTGCCGCGTCCAGGTCCAGCGTAACGCGCAACGCGAGCGCGGAGGCGATCGCATCGGGATCAGGATCGTGCTGGACCAGAAACGCGCAGTGATCCGATCCACGCAACGCTCGGCGCAGGCCGTCTACGCGCTTCCGGTCCTGTACCCGCTTCAACAACAGATCCATGGCATCGGCGAGCAGTTCTCCCTCGTCGATCCAGGTAATTCTGCCCCGACTGCTACTTCGTCTCCGTTCCGCGCCCCGGGCGATCGCCAGCACCGGCGCCGAAGGCAGCGCTCTCCGGATAGCGGCCGCCACGCGTGTCGCACGGTCACGGTCCACCACATCTACAACAGCCAGGAGATCCCCTGTACTCAGCTCGGCGTATGTTCGAGACGCCGCCGGGTCGCCGTGTACGGCGCTCGCCCAGGCAGGAGCATCCATTTCTTCGGGCATCCACAAATGCACTTCCCGGCCGGAGAGCGCACTCCGACGAAGCGCATCGAATCTGGCCGGCACATCGCTCACAAGCAGGACAGGTGGCTTCACCGCGACATGCCTTGATTCGGCGGCGCGGAAAGCCTACTCTCCCGAGTGGCCGGGCCAACCGTTCGAGCCGTTGAGCGTTTTCCCCTTTCCATCAGGAATTCAACATGCGTGATTCCCTACGCCATGCGGTCGCGGAATTCATCGGAATATTCGCCCTCGTCTTTGTTGGAAGTGGCGCGCTGATCGCGGCACGCACGGCCGAGAATAACATCGGCCTGATCGAACTCGCTTTGGCGCACGGACTGATCCTCGCCGCGATGGTCACGGCAACCATGCGCTTTTCGGGCCACCTCAATCCTGCAGTGACGATTGGCTTTCTCGTCACACGCCGGATAGCGCCGTTGATGGCAGGCATATTCATCGTCGCACAGCTACTCGGTGCCATGAGCGCCGCCTACGTTCTCAAATCTGTCTACCCTGACGCAGTCTTCATGGCCGCGCGCGGAGGAGGTCAGTTCGTGGCGGAAGGAGTGACTTCTGGACATGCGTATCTGCTGGAAGCGATTGCTACTTTTTTTCTGATGTTCGTGGTTTTCGGAACAGCCGCGGATCCCAAGGCGCCCAAGGTGGGCGGCTTGGCAATTGGCTTCACCGTGGCGGCCGGTATTCTGGTGATCGGCCCGCTCACCGGCGGTTCGATGAACCCTGCCCGGTCCTTTGGTCCGGCGGTAGCGTCCGGTTTCTACGAAGGTCATCTCATTTACTGGATCGGACCGGTGCTGGGCGCGATTGCCGCCGCTCTGTTATACGACACGCTTTTCCTGCGCGCCGCGCGGGAGCCGGCCGACCATGGCGTGGTCGATCCAGCCGGAGCGCGAAGTCCTGAACCCGCAAGGAGAGACTGATCACCAACCCGGCTGCGAGAACCATTTCACGGCCCCACCTTGAGGTACTTTTCAGCGTACCGGACAATGGAGTCCATTATCACCTGCATCGCGACGTCGCTCTTCCCCCAGCCCACAGTCTGCACACGCTTGCCTTCAAGATCCTTGTAGATGCGGAAAAAGTGCTCGACCTCTTTCAGATAGTGCTGCGGTATGTCGGCTATGTCGAAGTACTCGCCGTAGAAAGGATCGTTGCTGGGCACGGCTAACACCTTGTCGTCCGGATCCCCGCGGTCCAGCATTTTGAGCACGCCTATCGGCCGGACGTCTATCTGGCAACCCGGAAAGGTCGGCTCGTTCAACAGCACGAGGACGTCGCATGGATCGTTGTCCTCTGCCAGCGTGCGCGGAATGAACCCGTAGTCGCCGGGATAGTGGACCGCGGAATACAGAACGCGGTCGAGGCGAATGAGTCCCGATTCCTTGTCGAGCTCGTATTTGTTCCGGCTGCCGCTGGGAATTTCAACTACCGCTGTGACGACGTCAGGCGGATGCTGACCTGGCGCGAGGTCACGCCACGCGTTAATCATGCGATGCCGGGCTCCGCGTGAACCGTTCGCGAACGCGACGCGCGCGCCACCAGATGCTCGCCACGTAGAGAGCATAGATGACCACGGCCGACGCGTACGCCGCGTGGTAGTAGCCGGCGTTGTCAGGCATCACCACCTTCCTGGTACGCGAGAGCACCACGGGCTTCCGCCAGGCGATACCGTGCTCGGAGGAGAGCGACGTACAGCAGTGTAAACGAGGCGAACGCTATCAGCAGCGTCACCAGCATCTCGCCTGGTAGCGACGGCGCGCCGGGCTTCATCACGATCGGCTGCGGGTGGAGTGTGCGAAACAGGTAGACGCTGAGGTGGATGAACGGGATGAGCAAGGCGCCAAGAGCGCCCAGTACCGCCGAATACCGCGCGCGCTGCTCCTGGTTGTCAATTGCGCCACGCAGCACCAGATAGCCCGCGTAAACGAACCAGAGAAAAAGAGTCAGAGTGAGGCGCGCATCCCATGTCCACCACGTTCCCCACACCGGCCGCCCCCACATTGGGCCCGTAATGAGCACGACTGTGGTGAACACAACCCCAACCTCCGCCGAACTTTCGGCGAAGCGGTCAAGACGCGGATCCCGAAGCCACAGGTATAGCAGTCCGGAGATTGCCACCAATCCGAAGGCGAGGAAGGCAACCCACGCAGCCGGCGCATGTATGTAAAAAATCTTCTGAGCTGGTCCCTGTCTCATTTCAACGGGTGTGAACGCTACCGCGCGGACCAGCGTTCCAACCACTGCGGCGCTCGCCGCCACAAGAAACCAGTCGACTACCGGCGCGATCCCTGTTCGGGTACGCGACCCCGGCGTATCTCCCACAGCAACGGAACCAGTCATTCCTCGATCGTAAAGGGAAATGCAAGCATGCACACCGCCACGAACACGATGTCGAACGCACCGAGGAGGCGCAACCAGACTGCGACCTCGGCCATCGGACGGCCGTTCAGCAACTTCGCGGTGGCTTGCGCCGCCGGAACCACTACCGGTACAAAGAAGGGCAGCGACAACATCGGCAGCAGCAGCTCGGCAAGCCTCGTGTTGACAGCCATTGAGCTGAACAGCGTACCAATCGCTACAAGCCCCACCGCGGCAAGCAGTGCGACAGCAACGAGCGCCGGGGCCACCGGGATCACTGCCACGTTGTAGAAGAGTGCGACAGCGGGAATAGCGACTATCTGGATTCCTACGACGAACACCAGATTCGCCAGCGCCTTACCCAGGTAAATCGCCTCGCGAGCGACTGGGGCGCTGAGCAAACCGTCGATCGCACGGTCCTGCTGCTCGACACCAAACGATCGATGCAGGCCGAGTAGTCCCGAGAACGTAAAGATTACCCACAAAACACCGGGAGCCAGATCGCTCGCGGGTACAGCGGTTGGATCCCACGAAAAGTAGAAGATCACGATCGCAAGCAACGCAAACAGGAGCGCCGATAGAAACGCGGTGCGCGTCCTGAGTTCAATCGTGAGATCCTTGCGAGCTATGAGCCAGGCGCCGCTCAGCGCATTAGGCGTCATGCGACAGCAACTCCCTGTAGTCGTTCTGGTATCGCGTGGCATCGATAGCGGAGCGTTCATCACACCGCGCGAAGCGCCCCTCGCGCATCACCGACACATGCGTAGCGAGTGCGAGGCCCTCCGCCAGATTGTGGGTCACCAGAACGAGCGCCGCTCCGCCGTCCTTCAAGGTGGTGAGCAACATCGTGAGCGCTGACGCGCCGGCGTCGTCCAGTCCTGTGAAAGGCTCGTCCAGCAGGATGACCGCTGGCGCGTGCACAATCGCCCTCGCGATCGCCACGCGCTGCTGCATTCCCCGGCTAAGGGCGCGGACTGGCGCCGATGCCCTGTTGAGTATACGCATCTTGTCCAGTGCGGCCGCGGCCGCATCTCGATAGTTTCGAACTCCGTGCATGCGCGCCGCAAACTCCACGTTCTCTCGGGCGGACAGTGCGCCGTACAACATGGTTGCATGCGCGATCAGTCCCACCGCGCCGCGCGCCTCATCGCCCGCGGGTAAGCGCACTCCTCCCACCACTGCCGAACCTGCCGTCGGCTTCAGCAACCCGCCCAACAGCCTGAGCAACGTTGTCTTCCCCGCCCCGTTCGGGCCGAAGATCGCCATACAGTCTCCAGCATGAATTCGCAGATCCACACCATTAACCGCCATCCGCCGGCCAAAAGCGCGCTTCAGGCCCTGGGCCTCGACCGCGTGTCCGGCATGACCAGGCTGCCGAACGATGTGCGACGCCGCCGCTTCACCCGATTGCAAGCTGGCGCCTGCACCTTCCGCGCTCACGAATGGCGCACGGTAGCGAGATATTTGGCCGCATGACGCGGCGAGTGCTGCCGAAGGGCAGCGCGCAGGTCAGATACGTTGGCGGCTCGCGAAACCATGTGAGCTGCGTGCGAATGCCGAAGAGTGTGTGGTGTGATCGCGCTCGCTATTTCTTCGCCAAGCCCTGCCAAACGCGCGAGTCGTTTGATACGATCCCATGCACGCTGCCGCGATGTGTGCAGGCGCGTGACGGGGTGAATGAACACAAATGTCGCATGCGACTCACGTTTCGGCTTCGGCCTGACGGCGAGCCACTCTGATAGCCACCGCGCGGCATTACCCTCAATCATTACTCTGCTCTCTTCACCCCGGCGTCCCACCACATCGAGCTCCATGGCGCTCCTGTCTCCGCGTACGCGATCCATGGTCAATCCGATCGCTTCGCTCACAAGCAGCGCGGCGTGGTAGCAGAGCCCGTACAAGGCAAGATCCATTCGATCGGCGGCGCCCGCACGACGCGCAAGAAACGATAGCAACGCATCCACGTTGCCTTCCGAGATAACATGCGGAGAGCGCGGCTCGGCGACATGTTCCGGTAGCGCTTCCGCCGGGCCCGGCGCGCGTAGACCCTCCTCACTCACCAGGTATCTGTAAAAAGCCTTGATCGCCTGCAAGTGACGCCTGGTGGTCGCGCCCGACCACTCATCAGCAGACGCACGGTCGTTCAGATAGGTAGTGACATCCGTTGGAAACAGGTCTTCGGCAGGACGCGGAGCGAACGCGTGAACCAGATCCGCGATATCAGCATGGTACGCAGCAACGGTCGCTTCCGCGCGTCCCATGCGCTCAAGCCACGCTGAAAAGCGATGCAATGAGTCGAAATCGGGCTCGGGATGCACCTCTGGATGCAGCACCCTGTCGGTACTCTGCATCTGCGCTCAGCGTTTCAACGCGTTAAGCATGGGGGAACTCTAGCAGATTGTATCGTGTTGCGAAATCGGCTGCTCCAGATTCGTATTCTGGTGACGATTCCTGCAGCACACTCCCAGTTGTCCCGCGATTGGGCGACGCGAACCACTGCGTGGATATATGGGCCTGCTGGACTGGGCGCGCACACCGCGCTAGTGTCTTGCGTCGCCAGCGAAAATACAAGGCCGCCGCGGACTTGTTTCCGCAATCCGCAATCCGTAATCCCTTTCATTCATGACTGACATCGACGTCCTTTTGCAGGAGCACCGGACTTTCGCCCCTCCAACCGCTTTCGCCGAGCGAGCGAATGTACGGGACGCCGGACTCTTTCAACGCGCCTCCGCTGATCCCGAATCTTTCTGGGCGGCAATGGCGTCCACAATGCAGTGGAGCCGTCCGTGGGAGCGGGTGCTCGAATGGAACCCACCGCACGCGAAGTGGTTCGTGGGAGGGCAACTGAATGTCTCGGTGAATTGCGTCGACCGGCACATAGCGAGTCCTCGCCGCAATAAGGCTGCGCTGATCTGGGAAGGTGAGCCTGGCGATCGCAGGACACTTACCTACTGGGACCTGTATGTGGAGGTGAACAAGTTCGCGAGCGCGCTCCGAAAACTCGGCGTCAAGCGAGGCGATCGCATCGCGATCTACCTTCCCATGATTCCCGAGGCGGCGATCGCAATGCTCGCGTGCGCACGGATCGGTGCAATTCATTCCGTGATTTTCGGCGGATTCTCCCCCGACTCGTTGCGCGACCGCATTAACGACGCTGAGGCAAAGGTGCTGATAACCGCAGATGGCGGTTATCGCAGGGGTCAGATCATTCCCCTCAAGCGAAACGCAGACAAAGCTCTCGAGGAAACCCCCAGCATCGAGCACGTCGTCGTCGTGATGCGACGGGCCGGAGCTGGCGGCGATGAATCGTTCGCCGAAATGCGCGAGGGACGCGACCACTGGTGGCACCGCCTAATGCTGCACGCGCCCGCCCGCTGCGAGCCCGAGGCCATGGACGCAGAGGACGTTCTATTCATCCTTTACACGTCCGGCACCACGGGCAAACCCAAGGGAATAGTCCACACTACCGGCGGTTACCTCACGGGCGTCACGGCTACCACGCGCATGGTCTTCGACCTCAAGGAAGACGACGTTTACTGGTGTACCGCCGATGTTGGCTGGGTTACCGGACACTCATACATCGTGTACGGCCCTCTCGCCAACGGCGCCACGTGCGTCATGTACGAAGGAGCCCCCGACTGGCCCGAGAAGAACCGCTTCTGGGACATCTGCGAGCGTCTCGGAGTCACGATCTTGTACACGGCGCCAACAGCGATCAGAGCCTTCATGAAGTGGGGTGCGCAGTTCCCGGCGGGTCACGATCTCTCCCGCCTCCGCCTGCTCGGTTCAGTCGGAGAGCCGATCAATCCGGAAGCCTGGATGTGGTACAGGGAGCACATTGGCGGAGGTCGCTGTCCGATCGTCGACACATGGTGGCAGACCGAGACGGGCTCGATCGTAATCTCCCCGCTTCCAGGCATCACCACCACGAAACCTGGCAGCGCGACGAATACACTTCCCGGATTCGCCGCTGATCTGCTCGACGCCAGTGGCAAACCTATCGCCGTTGGCGGCGGCCTCCTGGCGCTTACGCGCCCGTGGCCTGCCATGCTCCGAACGATATGGGGAGACGACCAGCGCTACGTGCAGACGTACTGGTCCAAGTGGCCTGGCAGGCCGGATATTTACTTCCCGGGCGACGGCGCGAAGCGCGATGACGACGGCTACTTCTGGATACTCGGCCGCGTGGACGACGTGCTGAACGTCGCGGGACACCGCATTGGGACGATGGAAGTAGAGTCAGCTCTTGTAGAACACCCCGCGGTCGCCGAAGCGGCGGTTATCGGCAAGACACATGAGCTCAAGGGACAGGCCATCGCTGCCTTCGTCTCGTTGCGCACGGGCCACTCACCCAGCCCCGCACTCCGTGACGAGCTTCGTGAGCATGTTGCCCAGAAGATCGGAGCTCTCGCACGTCCGGACGATATCTTCTTCTCCGCAGACCTTCCGAAAACCCGCTCAGGCAAGATCATGCGCCGTTTACTGCGCGACATCGCCGAAGGGCGCACGCTTGGCGACACGAGTACGCTCGCGGATCCCAGTGTGGTAGCGAGTTTGAAGGAGCAATACGAGGATAGGGAGTAGTAGCGGGAGGCGGGAGGCGGGAATCGGGAAACGTGAATCGCGAATCGGGAATCGGGAATCGCGTGGACGTAGGTAATACGAGAAGCGTCGAACGTGCAGAACGAACGGCGAAACGCAACGGGGCGAGCGCCTCCCGCCTCCCGCCTCCCGCCTCCCGTCTTTACGCTCTCCTCACCGCCCTGCCCTTTGCATCCGACGCATCATTGAGACGAAGGGCGGGACGTTGGTCGTCCTCCGCGTTTTCCTGCGCGCGCCGTCGATAGGGCACCAGCTCCTCGCCAAGCACGACCAGCGTGCGCGTGACAACCGTGCTGGCCATCGGTTCAGGGATGCCCATCACGCGAACGTAGCTGTCGAGCGCCCGGTCGAATGACATGTCTTCCGCGAGCGTGTCCACGAACATGAGCGCATTGTCTACATGGGCCCGAATCACTGACTCCTCGGCGCGTGCCTGTGCCAGGCGGAGCCGCTTCTCCGCGGATGGGCTCAGCTTGCGATTGAAAATCGACTCGGGGAACCACTTTCCGAACATCTCAGTATCCAGGGACCAGGGACCAGGAACCAGGAATCAGGCAGTGCCGCCCGAAAAACGCCGTATGACTGCTCAAATGATCCCTGCGGTTTCCACTTCGTTGTCCCTGGTTCCTGGTTCCTCATCCCCCGCCTCCCGCCTCCCGCCTCCCGCCTCCCGCGTTCGCAAATCGACCAGGCTCGCTATAAAGAGAAAGGCGACTATTATCGCCGAAATCACGCAGTACATGCATATGGCGTGAATTACAAATAGCTCCAGATAGGTGAGCCACAGCGAAAAAAGCAGACTCCACCCCGATATGGCCACCAGCGCCCACGATATGGTGCGCGATTCCTCCAGTGCCGGATGGATGCCCGCCAACGCCAGACACAGCATGACGATATAGGCTCCAAGCCCCCAGGCAGCCACAGGAAGACCCAGAAAAACCGCCCACTGGCTGGTGTTGACGGCTTCACAGGATCCCACTGAGCATGACAGCTGCCCGATAACACCGACTTTGTAGAGTGTGAGGTACAGCGCGACAAATGTGCCCACCAGCGAGAGGAGCGCGATCACCATCCGAGCCTTCATGGCGTGCTAGTGCTGTCGGCGACGGCACTCTTGGGGTCGATTCTGACTTTGGCACTGTCGTCGAGATTTCCCCCGGTTTTGGCCGAGACTTCCGCGGTGGCACTGTCAACGTAGGCCTTGATTACATCGTATGGAAGCGAGCCCGGTACGAGGCGGCGCCCGATCACGAACGAAGGTGTTGATGACACACCCCTTCGCTCTCCCTCGGCACGGTTTGCTTCAATTCGGGTCTGATGCCGGCCATCCTCATAGCATTCTTCCCATTTCCCCACATCAAGCCCGATCTCCTTGGCATAATCCTCGAAGATTCCCTTGGGATTTCTCGAAGCCGCCCAATCGTTCTGCCCCGAAAAGATCCGGTCGTGCATCTCCCAGAACTTGCCCTGGTCGTTCGCGCAGGCGGCGCTGTTGGAGGCCTTCATCGTGTGCCTGTGCTGCGGCAGGGGAAAGTCAAAGAAGCGGAAGCTGGCCAACCCGGCCTCGACGATACGCTTGCGCACGTCAGGCTCGGTAATGGTCGAAAAATTGGAACACGCGGGGCATTCAAAATCCGCGAACTCCAGTATTTGCACCGGCGCGTTTGCGTTTCCGAGCAGGTATCCCTCCGCCGCGAGAGGACCGGTGGCGTCAGTCACACGAGCGCCCTCCTTGGGCTTCATGTACTGCCATATCAGAAAGGCGCCGCCAGCGACGACTACCGCACTTAAAGCGAGATAGAAACCGCGCATGGAGCTCGCACGGCGCTGCCGCTTTACCACGTTGGCTCGTCGTCCTGATCCGGTTTCCACTCGTTGCTTTCCCATTTACTCTCGGATGGTCGGGTTGCTTCGTCCACGATGCGCCGGTTCTCGGCGATATCGGGCGTGTCGTATGTGGCTCTCACTTCATAGTGGAAAAGCTCGCTTCGAACGTCGCCGATTAGCCGCGTCAGCTCGCTCGCGTGCCGCAGAAGTTCTGCACTTGCTTCCAGTTCCCGGATTCGCGCGGCCAACGCGCGGAGAAGCTCCTCGAGATTCCGCGCACGGTCATCGTCGTAAGTCTGGTCCGACATGATACTACCGCCCCCGATACGCGGAAGGAGAACACTCAGCTGCTTCTTGAAAGCTAGAGGAGAGCGTAAGTTGCGCAAGCGAAAAAGCAAGGAGACAGGCAACCACAACAACAGGGATTGGGCCGCTTTGTGTTGCTGCCTCCCCTTTGTTTGGTTTCTGAAGCTCGCCCGTGCGGCTGGTTTTCGGCAGCGCTGGTTTCGGTTTTGTGTTTGTCGGGGCGGATGCATCTCGGCTCGCCGTCCTCATATCCCCGCTCCCTCTCATGGATTCAGATATTCTCCGAGTACCTGTTGGCCCCGGGTCACTTCACGTCGAGCGTTACGGTCAGGGC
>Ga0136617_10002468_pt1 | contig 16438 bp, 16 predicted proteins | sample AntDrymUQ3222106_2_FD_129672 | JGI IMG/M metagenome (GOLD analysis project Ga0136617, IMG submission 129672) | Polar desert sand microbial communities from Dry Valleys, Antarctica - metaG UQ322 (21.06) | ecosystem: Environmental > Terrestrial > Soil > Desert | place: Antarctica: Dry Valley...
TGCGTTTTCCCTTTATTTCGACAACATCTCCTGTAGATGCACTCAATGAATCCATAGAATCATAATCAATTCTAGCAACTCCACGGCCTACATCTCGCGTATAAGCTTCAAGCACCTTTAGAGTTGTGGTGTTTTGGCTCACATATACTACTACACTATAACTACTTATAACTTTATTATCAAAATCAAGCGAAAATAAAAGATTTAGTTAATTTTTACAAACTAATAGATATTCTGTAATACCGATAAGAAGATAAAATTATTCTTAAATGCTAAAGAAATGTTATGTTAAAGAGAATAAATTTAAAAGCGGGTCTAAAGGTTTACTATTAGATATAATTGGGGAAAAGGACACTAGTAAGAAGAAGAGGAAGAGGAGGAAAGCAATTTAGAGCAATAATAGTTGGAAAAATCGCTCCCACTAAATATCCAAATTTTAAGATTAACGAACTTCATACTGGAGTTGTAATGGATATAATACATGAACGTGGAAGAGATGCACCAATAGCTAAAGTTAAGTTTGATGATGGGCTTTATTCATATGTCCCAGCACCAGAGGGTACAGTGGTTGGGAATAAAATAGAAGTCGGAAATAGTGTAAAGCCATCTTCTAAAAATATTCTTGATTTAGAATCCATTCCAGATGGAACAATCATTTGTAATATAGAAAAAAATATTGGAGATGGAGGAAAGCTTATCAAGGCTGCAGGTTCATCGGCAATAGTTTTTTCACATTCAATGGATATGGTGAAAATAAAATTTCCATCTGGCACTATACTAAATATGAATCCCAAATGCCGTGCAATGATTGGAGTTATTGCTGGCGGGGGCAAAAAAGAAAAGCCATTCCTCAAAGCTGGAAATAAAGCAAAATACATGCAATCAAGAGGAAGGCTATATCCAATAGTAAGGGGAATAGCACAAGCCGCAGTATACCATCCTCATGGAGGAGGAAGACATCAACACATTGGTCATCCCTCATCTGTTGCAAGGAATACGCCACCAGGAGCAAAAGTAGGTATCATAGCACCCAGAAAAACAGGTCGAGCAAGACTAAAAAAGAGACAATAGAACACAAACTTTCTTTTTATTTTTTATAATATGGCATATTTGATAAAGATACTTGAAGACATGGAATATGCTTTAAAGAATAATACATTTTCAAGATCAACGGCTTTAGAACACCTACAAAAACAAGAAGAAGGAAATCCCTTTAAGGTATTGATTGGAACGATCCTTTCATCTAGGACAAGAGATGAAAATACAACTAATGCATTAACAAAATTATTTACAAAATATAAAGATTCAAAAGAAATTGCAGATGCAGATATAGAAGACATTAAAAAAGCCATATCATCAGTAGGCTTTTACAACATAAAAGCAAAAAGAATAAAAGAAGTCTCAAAAATCATAAATGAACAGTATCAGGGTAAAGTGCCAAGCAATATCAAAGATTTGCTAGATTTGCCTGGTGTTGGAAGAAAAACTGCTAATTGTGTATTAGTTTACGGATTTGAGATTCCAGCCATCCCTGTAGATACTCACGTACATAGGATTTGCAACAGGCTGGGAATAGTAAATACAAAAGATCCAGATAATACTGAGGAGAAACTATCAGAAATTTTAGATAAAAAATATTGGATTAAATTGAACTCCATAATAGTAAGGTATGGGCAAAATATTTGTCTTCCAGTAAAACCTCAATGTAATTATTGTAAATTAAAAGAAAATTGTAACTATTATAAAGAAAAAGATAGTCAAGTAATAGTAAAATCAATATAGAAAGTAACGTATTATATTTGGCGCCTTTTTTTAAATACCAATAAAAATATTACCAGTCCTCCAACTCCCACTATCATTATAAACGGTAGATAGTATAAAGGAGATTGAGAAGGATTTCCAGATAAAACCTCAAAATTAACATATCCACTTGACGCACTATCTGGCAATTGGGATTCATCTTTTCCATAAACATCGATAGAGCCGATTTTAAACCCATTTAATGATAATTTATCAATAACAGTTCTTTTACCATTACTAACAGACAATCCCTGAACATTAGCATGAGTTAAAACAACAGGATTATCTGCAAACCAACCATTTTCCTTATTTTCATATAATCTCATGTATCCAGTGTCATTGGTATTTGCAGCTACAAAGAATTGTTTTGATTCATCACCAAACATTGTTATTTCAATAAATTTTTCACTTGGAGAGGGTTCTTTAATTTGTATCACGGTTTTTGCTTCAGGGTTATTAGAATAGGTCAAATTATTATTAATAAATAATATCCAATCATTTTGTATAGGATCTTGAAATTTATATTCTGTTGAGTTTTGTCGTTCTTGATTAGAAGCAGTATAAGGAAAAGTAAATCGTTCATTATTATTTTTTTTAAATATTTGAAATTCTTGGGTTTGATTTAATTGTGCAAAAATTAAACTAGAATTATATACAATACTAAATGTTATAAACAAAAACAGCAAGAAAAAGCAAGAAAAGTAAGTTGATCTGTCTATGAGCATCTAATATTCCTTTTTAAAAGAAGTATATATTTGTAAAATTATATAGTATTGGAAATATTTCACTCTACAAATGGATTCTGATATGATGATATAACCTGGGAGATTTCAGGACGCATAAGATGAATAGGTGGCACTTCTCCAGACAAAAACATTTTTCTCATTTTGGTACCACTTAATTCCTCTTTATAATTCTGGTCATGAGGGCAAGTTCTTTCATTTGCAAAGTTTATACATTTTTTACAATAATAAAAAGCAGGGAAAAATATCGGTTCTATTCCAAGGTCAGGATAGGCTTTAAAAATATCATGAGCAGCAAATGGAGTGTAATAACTGCTTACTCCAGCGTGGTCTCTTCCTATTATAATATGAGAACACCCAAAGTTTTTGCGCATAATAGCATGATGAATTGCTTCCTTTGGTCCTGCATATTTCATTTTAGTATGTAAAGTAGAGAAAATAATTTTCGGTTTTGGGTAATAGTTATCTATTAGAGCATGATATGTCTCCAAAATTACCTCATCTTTAAAATCCCCAGTCTTTTTTTTTCCTATCAAAGGATTAATAAATAAACCATCATAAATATTCAGTACAGATTTTTGTAGCATTTCATGTGCTACATGTGGAACATTTCTAGTTTGAAACGCAACAATACTTTTCCAACCGCGATTATAAATTTCCTCTCTAACCTTTGAGGGGGTTAAACGAACCTTATCATCCAAATCGATATTATTTAGTATTTTAACTTCCCCTTCGACAAGAGTATCCTTCATTGTTAGATACCCATACACCCCTGGGTGAGAAGGGTCATCTGTTTGAAAAATTGACTTTGCCGCTTGGAGTTTATCAATAGAAAATAAATCCTTTACATATAATATTCCAAATATTTTACCATTATTTCGCAATGCAATTTCTGATTCACCCCTAACTTTTTTGGCAGACTCATCATCAATATCTAACATAATAGGAATTGTCCAAGGTAAACCGTTACTAAGCCGTCCTTCTTTTAAAATACTAAGAAAATTCTCTTCACCTATAAAACCCTTTAAAGGGCTGAAAACACCAAAAGAAAGATTCTCTACCTCCTTTTTTAATTCAATATCCACATCTAATGCAAACAAATCATCATCTATTTTAGATGAATCAATAAAATTATTTACAAGATTACCACCATGTGGTTTTATCATTCATATTTACATCATATGATAAGGTTATTTCTTTTTTTCTAGTTATGTTTATTTTTTGGTCCAATGCAATCCACACTCTTTATGTAGATTATTTTCCCACCACCATCGTCCAGATCGTAAATCATCTCCAGACAATATTGCCCTAGTACATGGAGCACAACCAATACTAGGATATCCTGCATCATGTAATTTATTGTAAGGCAAATCATTCTGTTTTATATAATCCCAGACCATGTCATTTGTCCAATCAGCTAATGGATTAATTTTAAAAATATTATTATTGGATGAATCTATTTCAATTTTTTTTGTATTTGCTCTTGTAAAAGTTTGGTCTCTCCTTAAACCAGTTATCCATGCATCCAAAGTTCCCAGAATTCTTTTCAATGGATGGACTTTTCGGATTTCACAACAGAGTTTTCTATTTGAAACACTTTCATACATCAAATTTATTCCATTTTCATAAACCATTTTTTCAACTTCCAAGTGATCTGGAAATAATGTCTCTATAGGTATTTGATATTTTTTTTGTATTCTATCCATTACCTCATAAGTTTCGGGGTTGAGTCTACCCGTATCCAAAGTAAAAATTCTAGCATTATTTTTATCAATTTTATTCATCAAATCAATTACAACTACATCTTCAGCACCAAAACTAGATGCAAATGCAATTTTTGGGGAAAATTTTTCCATGGACCAAGATAAAATATCTTTAGCATTTTTTGTTTCCAATTCCTCAAAATGTATAGAAACGGGTTTTATAGAATTAGTTTGTTTATCATGATTTAACATATTATTAGTAATGATTTTAACTTCTTATAACTATTGTTGCAAAAAAGCCAAATGATCTAGAGTCTTTTAGAAATATTAAATAAATAGTTATACCAAAGTTATTATAGTTTATTAACAAGTATAGAGAAGTTATTAAATCTCGTGGTGAAAAGTCTGGAATTAGAAAATAAATGGAAATTATTTACAAAATATCATGATCTTGGATTCGATCCTTTAAGATGGTTACCAGAATGCTCCAACGAGTTAAACTATGACAGGTTAAACATTTTATCTGAAGAACTTAAAAGAAATAATTTAAGAATACATCCAAACTACTATAGTTATTTTTTCTATCCTGAAAAAAAAAATGTAGAAATAATTAGAAGAGTATACAAATCAAATGAGGAATTAAAATCAGAGGATCTAAAGACAAAGAAAGCCATTTCAATACTGAAATGGGATAAGAATATAGTTTATGATAATACCGTGTTGATAGAAAAAATTAAAAGAATTTCAGAACAATTAAAAACAAAAATAGAAATCGAAAGAATTTCCATAATACCAACAAATAGTAAAGAGGAGTATCAGTTTACTTTATTCGATCATATTAAAACTCAAAGAGGAAATAGATCCGGTTATACTGTCGTTACTAGTTCCAATACACAAGCTACAGACATTAACCAAAACATAGAATCGCCAATTCATATGGAAATATCACTCACAGAATCCATTAATTTACTGAATTCATTGGGGTGTTCAATTGACATAAGGCTTTTTCCTATTTATGATGCACCTAACGACGATATTCTTGACAAGATAAGAAGATATATTGACAACTTTACTATAAAATATAATTACTCATTTGAAGATTATAGTTCGTTAAAATTAGGAAGCCTTTTTTTTGGTACTACTGCAACAGGCAATATGCACAAAGAACTACCAAACAGATACGACTTGGTTAAAGAAGATGCGCAAATAATAACTACGGATAAATTGGGTCTTTTAGCATGTCTTAGTTTATACACAATTGCAATTCTGGATGACAAATTATTTGAAAAATTAAATAAATATGGCATACAAGAAAGCAGATTAAATCAATTAAAAGATCTAGCTATAAAAAATCTAACCGAACCAAAAACATCCCTAGGCAAACTTATCACAAAGTTTTTACCGGACTTTGAAAGCGAATTTGATTTTCAATCACATATAATAATTTCACACCCTGTATCAAAAAATGGAGTTTTATCTTTATATGAAATATCAAAACTAACCAATAGTGAACTAATTATAGATGATATTCCCGTAATTGATAGAGACATTACTAATTTTGTGTCTAAGGAGTATTTGATATCTAATCCCACAGCATCAACCTCCAATACATACATGTTACTAATGTCCAGAGAAATATCTTCAACAGTTATTGATGAATTAAATAAAAATAAATTTAATCCCACGGTAATTGGAAAGATTGGAAAGATTGGAAAGATTGGAGTCTCTTTTAATAGTAAATAAGAATTAGCAGCAAAAATTAGTTAATTTAGTAGATACATTGATAAAATATAGAAGAGATTTTTTCAGACATATTAGTTAAATTATACAGATTATTCCCAAGTTGTGCCCTTTAGTTTAGAAAATTTTAAAAATGCGTTATTCTTATCCAAACCATAAGTATTAGCACCAGTCAAATCAGCCTCAACAAATATTGTCTTATTTATAATACTTCCACGAAGATCAGAACCCTGTAATTCGGCACACATAAAATTAGCGTTGTCTAGATTACTTTTGGTAAGAAAAGAATTTCTCAAGATTGCATACATCATTAATGCATTGGATAAATCAGCACCATCAAATTTAGAATTTAATAAATTTGATTGAACCAGATTTACAGCTCTGAGTTTGGAATTTGAAAAGTCAGAATTATTAAAAGAGACTCCATTTAGATATGCATTGGATATATTCCTATTAGAAAAATCCTTTCCATCAAATATTAAACTTAGAGTAAGATTATTCATTCTCCATTCATTGAATTCACCAATAAGCTCATTTTGGAGCAATCGCAATCCTTCATCCTGTTTTGATTCAGACATATTATAATTTTTATAATATCAATATTAATTTGTTGATTTCAAAATATGTAAAAATAAATTATAACATGACAGTTGAAATTATAAAATAAAAAAATATTAACCACCTGTCATTTTTGTAAATTTATTATTTCGTTTTACATAAGAAACATAATCCAGGTTTGCAAGAGCTACCATAGCTGATTCTCGTACTTCTTGTCGTTCATCATCTAAAGCTTGTTTTAAGATATTACGAGACTCTTCAGATCCTATAACACCTAAAGCAATAGCTGCTTCGTGTCTTACAAAAAAACTTGGATCGGATAAAACTGCTTTGGACAGAAAATCTATTCCACTAATATAGCCTAGTTGACCAAGTGAGAAAGCTGCTTCGTGTCTTACTAAACAATCCACATCATTTAATAATACATCTCCAATCAAGTCAACTGCCTTTTCATCAGAAATATCTGCTAGAATACAAACTGCTCTTGTTCTTACAACATAATCCTCATGTTTCAGTAATTTTTTGAAAAAGACTTCATCTTGGACATCAAAATGTTTTTCCATATCTAATAATAATTGTATTCTATTATTCAATGGGATTATCAAAAGAATGAATCATTTATAATGTTTTGTAAAACATCTTTACAAGTATTAAATATAGCTATTGAGTCATAGAGATTTAATGCGTGTAAGATATTGGAGGCTCAATTTCGATGATTTAAGGAATGGTGAATACCCCATAGAAAACGTCAACCATTGGGAAATAAAATGCTTACAAGGAGAATACGAGCATTTTGGGATATTTTGGTATAAATACGGAACTCCATTTGACAAAGAACCAGTTAATGGAATATGTTTCTATTATAATGATATACCTTTGGATAAGGTTGAAGATATTGCTAATTTTCTCAAATCAAAGTATGGAGGAAAAATAGCCTACAGGCAAACACGTGTATTTTTGCAAGGTTCAAAAGAATTTGCAGACAAACAATCAATCATAAACTTGGCAGAAGAATTGAGTTCAAAATATAATGCACCTATCGAAATAACAATTGAATTTGAAAAAATAGAAAAAGAGACCCAGGACCAAGTTATAACGCTTCCCCAAAATAAGGGATTGCCTATAGTAGGTCCAGACTAATAATGCAATTAACGGTTATAGGCATCAAGATACCTATATATTATTTGGGTTTTACCGTTTAATACACCTTACAACCATGAATAACAAAGGTAGTCTTAATGAAAAAAAATTGAGGGGTTCAGGAGGATATACTGTAGCCAAAATCAATGATACCGAGCAAAAAATGGCTAACCTAGGAGGCCCAGAACTATTTTTAGCTGGAATTGGAAGATTAGAAACGGATAGGTTTGTTAAACACCATTGCAATAAGTGTGAAAAGGATTATGAGGGGGCTCCTAACATTCAATATGAAAATCCTAATGAAGACCTAGGGGAAAATATAATTTTAATTGAAAAAGGAGAATATAAATGCAAATCATGTAACTCAGTCATAGCACAATATAGAAAATTTAACGATGTTAAAGAAAATAACACACATTTACCAGATAACAAAGACGCAGAAGTGAAAACAGATATTAAAGAATCAATGAAAAAATCAGAATTAGACAATAAAGAAATAATGACACAATCGGTGAATAATAATTCTAAACCTATAGATTTAGGACAGGAAGAGAAGGAGGATTATAGTCCAATTGAGAATATAATAGGTCTGTCGGCTTATAACAACAATGCTCAATTAATAGGGAAAATTAGCGAAATAGGTTTAAGAAAAATTTCTGAAGGAAAAGTTCAATTCAGTTTTAAAATAACCAACGGTTTAAAGAAGGAAACAATTGAGGTTGCATGGGACAATATCGATAAAATTGGAGATATAGTTATTTTACATGGAAGTTTTGATAACGCACCGTCATCATATAATGATAAAAATAATGCTAATAGTTCAACAAACCAAAATTATAAAACATGTATCAACTGCAGCTATCAAAACGATACCGAGGCGTTATTCTGCGAGGAATGCGGTAAAAAGATAGAATAAAAGGCATATGGATTATTTAATTCCAATTCGTACGTCTGCCACTCTTGAACCTTTTCCTTCTTCTAGAACTAGTAACGGATTTATATCGAATTCTTCAATTTCCGAAAAATCAATAACTAATTGAGATAATCTCAATAAACAATCAATTATAGAAAAGAGATCAGAAGGTTTTTCTCCTCTAGCACCTTTTAACAAACCAATAGTCTTTATTGATTCAACCATAATTTTTGCTTCTGATTCAGAAATAGGTGCAAGTCTGAAATTTACATCTTTTAAAATCTCCACATAAATACCACCTAGACCAAACATCAATAAAGGTCCAAACAATTTGTCTTGTTTAGCTCCCAGAATGGTTTCTCTTGAATTAGTTATCATCTCTTGTACGAGAATACCATTAATATCCGCATCAGGGTGATGTGTTTTCACACTATGCAAAATCATGTTAAAACCATTTTTTACTTCGTCATTATTTTTCAATCCAACTTTTACGCCGCCAGCATCTGATTTGTGTATTACATCTTTGGACGATATTTTCATAACTACAGGATATCCAATGTTATTTGAGGCGCTAATTGCATCATTTTCATTATTTACAAGTATACTTTTAAGAATAGGAAAACCATATGCCTTAAGCACTTCATAACCTTCATCTTCCAAAAGATTTGAACGACCTTGTCTTTTTACATTTGACAGAATAGTTCTAACTTTATCTTTATCTACAGAAAATGTTTTTATATAATCGTTTTTAACATTTAACCATTTACTAAATCTGTACATAGACTCAAGTGCTCGTATAGCAGGTTCAGCATACATAAAATGCGGTACACCGCCTTCTGACAATATTTGTTTATTTTCCAATCCCTCAGCTAAACCCATCAGAGCTGCTAACATGGTTTTCCCCGTATTTTTAGATGTCCTAATTATTGTTTTAGCTAATTCATTATAATCCAAAGTTGCAGAAGGAGTGCACATTGTAACTACCGAACCTACACTAGGATTAGATAAAACTTCTCGAAGAACCTTTTCAAATCTGTCAGAATCTGCATCACCTACAATATCAACAGGGTTTTTTGAAGAACCATGAGGAGGAATGACTTTTGATATAATATCTCTAGAATTAGAAATATCTGCCATTTGTATTCCATATTTAGAGCAGGAATCCGTTGATATAATTGCAGGTCCACCCGCATTAGAAACAATAACAACACCTTTATCACTTCCAGGTAAAGGTTGTTTTGAAAAAGCAGTAGATAATTCAAATAACTCTTGCATAGTATCGACGCGAATTACCCCTGACTGTTTAAAAACTGATTCATATATCTCATCTGATCCCATCAATGCACCAGTATGAGACATGGCTGCTTTGGCCCCTTCAGGAGTTCTGCCAGATTTCAAAACGATTATTGGTTTCCTTTTTTCAAAAGTAATTCTTTTTGCAATATTCATAAATCTACGACCATCATGAATATCCTCCAAGTACATTAAAATCACCTTTGTAGAGGGATCTTCTTCTAGTAATTCAAGGATATCATTTTCATCCATATCGACTTTATTTCCCATGCTGATTACTTTTGAAAAGCCTATCCCTTGAGCCATTGCATCCTCAACGGTAGCTGCACAAATAGCACCACTTTGAGAAACTAGAGCAATTTCCCCATATTTGGGAGTGATTTTTAAAAACGTTAGATTCACAAGATTTTGTTCTGTTAGGCTCATTATTCCAAGGCAATTTGGACCTATTATCCTTATTCCATAATGTCTTCCTATATCCCGGATTTGTTGCTCGAGCTTTGCACCCGATTCATCTACCTCTTTAAAGCCAGCTGAAACAATTATAGAAGCCTTGATTTTTTTCTTTCCTATTTCTTCCATAACAGATGGAACAATTTTACTAGGGGTTGCTACAACTGCCAAATCAACATCTTCAGGTATATCCAGAACGCTTTTGTATGCTTTTATTCCAAATACAGAAGAACTAGATGGTGTAATAGGGAAAATTTTTCCCCTATAGCCATTCAAAATATTTAAAAAAATGGCTTTTCCTACTCCAGGTTTTTCAGAAGCTCCTATTATTGCAATAGAAGAAGGCGAAAGAAAAATATTTTTTATATTATCAGTACTCAATAAAAAATTTAAGAGCAGATGGTTATAAAAATATTAACTAAAAATTTAGTTTTTATATAATAAATTATCAAATTAATTAAATGACTATAAATGATATTATTTTAGAAATTGATACTAGTAAGTTAATAAATGACCTTCAAAGATTAATCAAGATTTCAAGTGTTTCTGCAAGAAAACAAAACTTGGAAGAATGTGCCAGTGAAATTGTAAAAATTATGAGAGAGACTGGGATTTTTGCAGAACTATTATATTTAAATAAAAACGAGAAAAATGAAGCTCCACCAATAGTATATGGAGAAGTGAAATCAAAATCAAATCCAAATGGAAAAACAATTTTGTTTTATAATCACTATGATGTCCAGCCAGAAGAGCCATTGGATCTTTGGGAATCTAAACCATTTGAAGGCATCGTTAAGGGTAATAAGATTTTTGGGAGAGGCGCATCTGATGACAAAGGCGAACTAATAACAAGACTAAGTGCAGTTGAATATTTTTTAAAACATACAGGTGACGTACCAGTCAATATAAAATTTTTAGTAGAAGGTGAAGAAGAGACAGGAAGTAATAACATTTCTAAATATTTAAACAAATACAAAAACAAATTAAATTCAGATTTAGTAATATGGGAATTTGGATATATCGATCAAAAAGAGCGTCCTATAATAAGTCTAGGTATGAAAGGATTATTATATGTAGAAATGACTGCCATAGGGCCTTCAAGAGACGTCCATTCAAGTTTGGCCGTATTAATTGAAAATCCAGCATGGAAATTAATTCAAGCTCTGTCAACTTTAGTTAACAAAGACGGAATGATTTTAGTTAAAGATTGGCATAAAGAAGTTAAAACACTAACTGAAGAAGAAGTCAAAATGATAGAAAATGAACCGTTTGATGAAGAAAGTCTCAAAAAAGAATATGGGATAAAAAAATTTGTCAATAATATTAGTGGAAAGAACATCAAGAAGGCACTTACAAGCGAACCAACATGCAATATATCTGGATTGATTTCAGGATATATTGGAGAAGGGGCCAAGACAATTCTACCATCCAAGGCATCTGTTAAGATAGATTTTCGATTGGTTCCACATATGGACCCAAAACTTCAGTTTGAAAGATTAAAAAAGCACATGGAGAAAAATGGGTTTGTGGACATTCAAATTACAAACATCCATGGGGAAGCAGCGGGTAGAACAGAAATAAACAATCCTTATGTAAAGTTGATTCAAGAATCCGCAAACAAGGTCTTTGGAGATTCAATAATTTCCATATCTTCTGCAGGTACTGGTCCCATGTACGATTTTATAGACATACTAAAAATTCCATGCATATCTATTGGCGGAACATATATTTTTTCGAGAATTCATTCACCCAATGAATATGCCAGGATTGATTTATTGGAAAAAACGACAAAGTGTATTATTACAATTATTAACAATATTTCGAAAATGTAATTTTTATAATAACCTATTATTTTTGCTTATAAGTATGAAATGAGTTTTATTTGTATTGGGTTTTGAATATCATAACAACTACCATATAAAAGATTGGAAAAAAAATGTAGTAGAAGAAATAAATGAAAAAGAGAGCATAAAAGAAATTTCAGAATACGCATTACATATTGCAAGAATTATAAACTATCCAAATCTTAGTATTGATAATTACATAAAACAAATAGAAGGAATAGGAGTAGAATTAAAAGCAAAAATAAAAACTCCAAAAGAGATGAGACCTACACATATTATTGAGAAATTCAATGAATTTTTTTTTATGGATAAAAAATTTCAGCCAAACGTTAATGATTACTATAATCCTAATAACAATTATTTAAACATAGTATTAGAAAAGAAAACAGGAATTCCAATTACTTTGTCGATAATATACATTCATTTAGCAAGTTTTTTAAATTTTGAATTACAACCAGTAAATTTTCCTTCTCATTTCTTAGTAAAATACACTCTCGATAAAGAGTCTGAAGAATACATAATAATCGATCCATTCAATAAAGGTAGAATTATGGATGACTATATTCTTCAGGATTTACTAAATAAAGTAAATCCCAAATTGAGCATGTCTGTTTCTAATAGCATATTAGAGAAAGCAAGTACCTCTCAAATTTTGATAAGATTGTTAAACAACTTAAAGATTGGATATATAGAGGTAGATGATCTGCAAAAGATTGAATTAATAAATGAAATGATATTGTCACTAGACAGATTTAACCCTGAAGCAATAAGAGACAAAGGAATGATTTTATATAGGTATAAGAAATTCGAAGAATCTTTAAGAAATTTTTATCAATATATTGAAATAAATCCTGAAGCAGAAGATATCGATAAAGTTTTAGAATTAATAAGGCAGATTAGGAATACAATGTAAACGATAAATTCCAAATATCATATATACTACTTAATTAATTTATATCTAGTTCTTTAGCATCAAGTCTACATCTTTTAGAAGATGCAACGGGTTTTTAAACTTCAATAAATGGTTTTATGGTAGATAGTAATGAAAACTTTTAGTTGAGCAATAACAATTAATTAAATTAAATATTTTTATTTATTTTAAGGTATAATTCTTTAGCATTTTTTCTGGCTTCTTCAGTAATTTCCTCATTAAAAATGGTATTACTTAAAGAGTCCAAAACTATTTGCCATTCTTTTATGCTCAATAGAATACTCTTTTTATCAGCAGCATTACCCATACCAATTTTTTATGTTTCTGTTATAAAATTCTTTTACAATTACCTGCAACATATGTAATTGACAACAGTAGGTTAATCCAAAACAATTTTCTCTTTTTTAAATATAAAAACAGTTTTATAAGATTTTAGTTTGAGAGCAATACAATTTACCTATCAGAATCATATCCTTTTTGAGATAATATAAAATCCATGAGATGAAATAATTAATGCTGCTAAAGACATTTTGGTAGCAAACACCAAATTCCATGGTGTATGAGGATTCGGATAAGGCATATACAAGGCATCTAATTTTAACTCCCCTTGAATCAAATCGGCAGTAATTAATGCATTCCAGATAATAAAATTATAGAAGAATTCATAAATGGAAATTATCAATATAACTAGAACAACTAACTGAAGTATAGTTTTCATACTTTTTGGGATATCTTTTACCTTATCTCCACCCAATTTAGTAACGCAATACCATCCCACAACAGATACAATCATAAGGTAGGTTACAAGCTTTGCAAGTCCTTCAAAAGGAAATTCAGTACTTACCAATACTTCACCTATTATTACATTTCCGGTGTCCAAATATTCATTTAGACTTGTATAAATAGAATAAAACGTAATTACAGTCATTATAATGGCACAAATATAAAAGATGACAAGGTAAAATCGCCTAGAAAGTAATTCATCTCTTTCGATAGTTAGAGTCATTAATAAAATCGTTCAAATATCAAATATATAAAACTGTATTTGATAAGACTAAACCTCCCACATTGTTAAAAAAGGCATTTAATTATAATTAAAATCATTTGCAATTCTCAAATACTTTTAGTATTTTATGTAGATCATTTTCAGTTACCAAAGGATGAACAGGTAATGACAAAACATGATGCCAAGCCCAAATAGTATTTGGTAATACGTCAACAGAAAGAGAATCAGAATTATTATAATATGGTGTTTTATGAACTGGAGGATCATAATATACCGTAGCACCTATACCTTCATTAATAAGATGATTTTTAACTAGATCTCTTTGATTTTTATCTTTAAAATTAACAGTAAACAGATACCAATTAAACTTTTTATCCGCAGTTTCTTGGGGTAAATTAATAATAGACTGTATTTGTTCAAATTTTTTTAATCCATCTGTTAAAACATCTGCATTGTTTTTTCTTATTTTTAACATTTTATCTAATTTTTTCATTTGAATTTTCCCAACGCCTGCACTTAGTTCGGGCAATCTTAAATTCAGGCCAAATAGTGCGGTATCATATCCATGGATCATTCCATGGTTTCTAACCATTTTTAGTTTTTCAGCAACATCATCATTATCTGTAACAACAGCTCCTCCTTCGCCTGTAGTAATCACTTTACTTGCATAAAAACTAAAACAACCTATATCACCCAAAGTCCCTGTTTGTCTTTGAAAATAAGTAGATCCTAATGACTGACAAGCATCCTCTATTACATATATGGAATGTTCCCTTGCAATAGAATTTATTTCATTCATATTGGAAGGATGACCATAAAGATGAACAGGAATAATAGCTTTAGTGCTTTTATTGATCTTCTTTTCCATATCAAGAACATCAATAGTATAGTCTTGCTTGTTAATATCAGCAAAAATTGGTTTAGCACCAGCTGCCATTACAGAATTTGCGGTGGCCACAAAAGTAAAAGAAGGGAGTATAACTTCGTCTCCGGGTCTTACACCAATAGACAACAAAGACGCATGAAGTGCAGAAGTACCAGAATTAACGGCAATGACATGTTTTACATCAATATATTCTCGCAAACTACTTTCAAATTCTTGAACTCTTTTTCCCCCATTATTTGCAGGAGAAGTTAATATATTTTCTTCAAGTATATTTGATAATTCTTGTTTTTCTTCTACGCCCAACCAAGGTTTGTTTATCGGGATCATTAATTTAGTTATAAAGAAATAACAAGTATAAAAATTAGTAAAACGATTTAATTTTCTAATGTGGATCAATTGCGAATATCTATATTGTTCTTTTCAATTTGATTTTTATACAATATACCCATTTGCAAAATCAAGATATATAAAAAATTAAAATTATTATACAGATATAATTTTTTAGGGTCAATACTTAATTATTATGCTAAAAGAATATATTTTCTAAATATTTAGTACTCTTACAAAAAGGCACATGTAACAGATATACTAAAAAAATTGCAAAAAATCGGGTTTAAAGATATTGTTAATATGTTTATTCCTGTAGAGCTTTAGTTTAATATTGCCGCATTTTTATGATATGCATCAAAATATAATAGAGGGAAATAACAAGTAATTTTGGTGCAGATGTGGCAGAGTGGTCATCCTAAGTTAAAAATGCTAGGACCATAATATTGCGTCGGCCTTGAGTTAACATCGAGGTTGATTAAAAGTAAGCCGATTCGCCTATGGCGAGCAGGAGTTCAAATCTCCTCATCTGCGCTATAATTTTTATCTTTAAATTTATTTTCCACACTCTTTGAATGCAATTCCGTAATCTGTCTCTCTAATTTTTCAAGAACAGATTTAAAAGCTCTTAATGGATCATAATCATCAGAATGTGTATGAATAACCTGGGTTTTTGTGATTAGCCTAGTCCTAATTGAGCACAGTGATTTATGTTTCTCAAAATAAATTACAACAGATTGCATATCACTCAGTTTTCCCTCTATTTTTTTTACGAATTTCTCCATTTTTTGGATTATTTCGTTGCGAATACCCTCATCATCAAAATTGGCAGTATAAATTATAGAGTCAGTTTTTTTTGGGAGGGATGTCTCCAATATGTCTTTAGAAGTAACAATGCCTACAGGTTTATTGTTCGAAATAACTATCAATTCGTCATTGTTTTTAAATTTATCTATGTTATCTTTGATAATTGAACCACTTTCAATAGTTAAACCAGCTCTTACCATATCTTTTACAAGGACAGATCCTGGTGAACCTTTTTCATTATGAATTGAAAAAATTTTTAGTATATCAAGTAAAGAGATAACGCCAACATTAAAA
>Ga0136617_10002469_pt1 | contig 16436 bp, 17 predicted proteins | sample AntDrymUQ3222106_2_FD_129672 | JGI IMG/M metagenome (GOLD analysis project Ga0136617, IMG submission 129672) | Polar desert sand microbial communities from Dry Valleys, Antarctica - metaG UQ322 (21.06) | ecosystem: Environmental > Terrestrial > Soil > Desert | place: Antarctica: Dry Valley...
ATCGGCAAAGGCGGTCTCTACGGGAATGTCATTAGAACTGGCATGATGCTTAATTCGACGAAGGATAATGTGGATGAATTGATACGCGGTTTGGACGCCGGCTTGGCACTATGCTAGGTATTTTTCTAAATGAATCAAGTAATCGTTAGACAGGCGACATTGGCCGATCTTGACACGCTTCGCACATTTGAGCAGGGGTTGATTGATTTCGAACGCCCGCTTGATGAGACGATCAAGGGTGGCGATATAAGCTATTACGATTTGGAAAAGATGATCGCGGCCGAGAGTGCCGAGATCGTCGTAGCTGAATCGGCAGGTGAAATAGTCGGATGTGGCTATGCGAGTATCGAAGACTCAAAACCATATCTAAACCACCGCCAGCACGCATATCTTGGTTTTATGTACGTCGTCCCGGAACATCGTGGAAAAGGCGTGAATAGACTAATAATTGAAGAACTCAAACAGTGGTCTACATCGAAAGGCGTGACCCAGATGCGGCTTGAGGTGTTTGCGACTAATCCTGCGGCAATTGCGGCGTACGAAAAAGTGGGTTTCGCGGCTCGGTTGCTCGAAATGACTGCAAGCCTCAACGAAATTTAATTTTGGCAGTTGCAGGGTGCCAATTGCACCCAAAAAGGGAGGCTGCCTTTTCAGACAGCCTCCGAAATTCAGCCATCAACTGGCTAAACAGTGATTATTTGATCAGGCGAACTGCGGTTTTCCTGTCAACTTTGCGAGCGTCGTCGCTTGCACTTTCTTCAACAGTCGCAAATTGTTCGCCATAACCTTCGGCCTCGGGCACCTGGGCTCCAACGCCTGCTTTTTGCAAAGCAGCCTGCACGGCCTTGGCCCTGGTGTCAGAAAGCCTAAGGTTCGCGGTGTCATCACCTTTTTTGTCGCTATAGCCGCCGAGTTTTATTTTTGCATCAGGGAATGCTTTTAAAATGGCGGCAATGTTGTCCATCTGGCGTTTTGATTCAGGCGTCAACTCAGTTTTGCCAAAAACAAAGTTCAAATCGTCGAAGTTGAACCATTTGTCTTTCATTGAATCATTGGTTCCGGTTTTGTATTCGTCAGACTGGATAAATTTGACCAACTGATCTTCGATTCCGCCGGGATATGCCTGCAGCTTGGTGCCGTTCGGAAGCGTTACCTCGCTCAAGGTTCTTCCGGCACCCCCGGAGGCCGTATTGGCAATTACATTTGCATTCACATTCGTATTCGCATTTGCGTTTGCGGCCGGGAGCGTACGGTTGGCATTAGCGGCGGGCCTGTTTACATTAGCGTTTGCATTTAGGTTGCCCGCGGGCGTCGTTCCGCGTCCGCAGAACCAAAAGCCCAGAAGCCCAAGTCCAAGCAAAATCAACAGCGGAAGCAGCCATTTCATAATAGAGCCGCCGCCCGAATCCCCGCTGTGGATCGAATCGCCGACGCGCTCGACCGTACCTGAAACCTTGCCGCCGACCGGTGCCGACGTGCTGCCCACTCGGTCAGCGTCGCCGAAATTATCTGCAGCGCCGCGGATCTTGTCGGCCGCGCCGCCGGCCATCGCCGATGCGGCTCCAACGCCGCCCCAGTTTGAAAGAAAACCGCCGACCTTTGATAACAAGGTCTGCTCGTCTGGTACCCTGCCATCGGGTGTTAATGTATCGACCACGCCCGGAATCAGGCCCCCGAGAGCTCCGGCCGTGGTAGCTCGATCAACGCCGGATTGGCTCGAAATCGAGTCGATCGTATCCGAGCCGAGGGCTGATTCGACCTGTTCATCGGTTAGAGGCGTGTTATCACCGGTTGAAATCCACGAGTTGACGATATCACCCAGCCCCGCGTTTCTGAACTTATCGACAATCCCGAAAAGCCGCCTCCTCTCGGATCAGTGATAACGCCCAATAATGCGCCTAGCAGGCCGCCTGCCTTGTCGCCGCTTAAACCGGCTCGGTCCTTTACTCCTGCTACGATTGAATCGAACAATGCCATTAATTTTTCCTCCATTGTGGCCAAACGGCCAATCAGAACTAATCGACTTTCTTCACTCCCAATGATGGGTGGCCGTGACAAAAGCGGTGGACACGATTGTCAAATTGTTTACCAGTCTCCGTTCCGGTGTCAAGGTCACTACTCAAAAAGCTGGCCAGGGATATCCGGACTTCTTTAGGTGACGCCGCAATTTTTGCTTTTGCGGTAGAATAGGTCGCGGACTCACTTCAAGGCGACATTGCGAACATTATGAAAACATTGATCAATAACGGACGGATTATCACCGCCATCGACGATTACACAGCAGACATTTTTATTGATGACGAAATCGTGACCACAATCGGCAAAACGCTTAATATGGAAGCCGATGTTGTTATCGACGCATCGGGGAAACTCGTCTTTCCCGGCGGGATTGATCCGCACACGCATATGGAATTGCCGTTTGGCGGGACATCTTCATCGGATGATTTTTTTACCGGGACGCGGGCGGCGGCGTTTGGCGGGACGACGACGATTATTGATTTTGCGGTGCAGACTAAGGGCGAAGCAATGACTTCGGGCGTTGATGCGTGGCACAAGAAGGCCGAGGGGAAATGCGCGATCGATTATGGATTTCATCTAATAACGACCGAGTTCGAAGACGGCGACGAAGCCGAAATGTACCGTTTGATGGATGAAGGCGTGACGAGCTTTAAGCTTTTTATGGCTTATCCGGGCGTGTTTTTGGCGGATGACGCGACGATCTTTCGGGCGATGAGCGCAGCCGGAAATCGCGGCGGGCTGATCTGCATGCACGCCGAGAACGGCATCGTCATCAACGAAATCATCAAACGTTTCTTAGCCGACGGCCGGACGGCTCCGAAGTATCATGCACTAACGCGGCCGACTATCGCCGAGGCCGAGGGCGTTCACCGCGCGATAGCGATTGCCGAAATGGCCGAATCGCCGGTTTACATTGTTCACTTGAGCTGCACCGACGCTCTCAACCAAGTGCGACAAGCGAGAGATCGCGGCGTTCCGGCGTTTGCTGAAACGTGTCCGCAATATCTTTTTCATTCGATCGAAGACTACGGCGACGATTTCGAAGGAGCAAAATATGTAATGACGCCGCCGCTGCGTGAAAAACATAACCAGGCCGAGCTTTGGAAAGGCCTGAAAATGGACGACTTGCAGGTAATCTCGACCGATCATTGCCCGTTCTGCATGAAGGAACAAAAGGAATTGGGGGTTGATGATTTCTCAAAAATTCCCAACGGAGCGCCCGGCGTCGAAAACCGAATGTCGCTTATCTACAGCGGCGGCGTCGTTGAAAACCGCATCTCGCTCAACCGCTTCGTCGAGCTAACCTCGACCGCCGCCGCCAAAATGTTCGGCCTCTTCCCCAAAAAAGGCACCATCGCCGTCGGCTCCGACGCCGACATCGTCATCTTCGATCCGGAAAGGGAACACACCTTCGGCATCGAAAACGAACACATGAATGTCGATTATTCCTCCTACGAAGGCTGGAAAGTAAAAGGCAAAGTCGAAACCGTTATCTCACGCGGCTGCGTCATCATCGAAAACGGCGAATACACCGGAAAACAAGGTGACGGTAATTTCCTAAAGCGAGGAATTTGTGTAAATATCTAGCTGAATTTTAGAAATCTCCCACGACATCGACCGCTGTGAAACGATGCCCTGAATGCAGGAGGGACTACTACGACGACACGCTGCGTTACTGTCTCGACGACGGTAATGCGCTGCTCGAAGGGCCGGCGTCTGTGAATGAACCGATGACGGCGATTCTGTCACACCTGCCTGCGTCAGCAGCTGGCCTTAGTCGGCCAGTCGATTACGTCGTCGAAGCATCGACTGCTATATTTCGCATTGCCGAACCTCAACAAAATACTTCCAATTCGATTGCCGTCCTTCCGTTTGTGAATATGAGCGCGGATGAGGAGAACGAATATTTCTGCGACGGGTTGGCGGAAGAATTGCTCAATGCTCTGTCGAAGATCGAAGAATTGAAGGTGGCGGCGCGGACGTCGGCTTTTTCGTTCAAAGGCAAGAACGCGAACGTCAGCGAGATCGGCGAGAAATTGCGCATTAAGACAATTTTGGAAGGCAGTGTCAGGAAATCAGGTAACCGATTTCGCATTTCCGTTCAGCTAGTGAATGCGGCGGACGGATTCCATCTCTGGTCGGAGCGCTATGACCGTGATATGCAGGATATTTTCGAGCTTCAGGATGAAATTACTTTGTCGGTGATCGAAGCTCTAAAAGTAACGCTGCTCGGCAAGGAGCGAGACGTAGTGCTAAAGCGTTACACCGACAACGCCGAGGCCTATGAATTGTTCTTGAAAGGACGCTACTACCACTACAAATACACGGCTGAAGGATGGACGCGGGCAATTGAATTCTTTGAAAAAGCGGTCGAAAAAGAGCCGAATTATGCACCGGCTTACGCAGCAATGACTTCTTCCTGGGGCTGCCTATGGTTTTTCGGATTAATTCCCGCCGAGCAGGCAATTCCAAGAATGAAGGCGGCAACAATCAAAGCGTTGGAAAATGATGAAAATCTCGCCGAAGCTCATCTGTCCCAAGCGATGGTAAGTTTTTTCTACGAGTGGAAATGGAAAGAAGCCGAACAAGCATTCGAACGTGCGATAGCGCTGAGTCCGCACAATGCCGAAGCCCTTTCATTTTACGCGATGTTCCTTGCCTTTGAAGAACGCTTTGACGAAGCGATGCTTCAGGCTAAATGTTCGCTCGCGATCGATCCTCTTTCACCGCTCATCAATATGAATGCCGGCTGGACGTATTTCACTGGCGGCCAGATAGATGAGGCGATGGAACAGGTTGTCAAGATGATAGAAATAGAGCCGGATTTTTACGGCGCATACTGGTTAAAGGGAGCGGTCTGTCTGGTCAAGGGAAAGTACGAAGAAGCCATCAGCGAATTGAAAAAAGGTGTTTCTGTCGGCGGTCATCAAACAGTTCTCGCGGACCTCGGCTCCGCCTATGGCCTCGCGGGACGAAAAGACGAGGCCGAAGCGATTTTGAACCAATTGCTCGAAATGCGTGAACAGGAATATGTTTCGGCAATTTGCATTGCACGGGTTTACATCCGAATCGGAGAAAACGACAAGGCGATAGAGTGGCTGGAAAAAGCGTTCGAGGAAAGGAACGGCGAAATGCTTTTTCTGAAGGGAGAAATTTCCGGAGCTGACGAAGGCGATTCGTTAAACAGTCTCGGCAATGATCCCAGATTGATCGATCTTTTCCAGAAAATGAATCTGCCTTGAGGTTTTGCAAATTTACGCACAGCGAAAATAGGAGATAAGGAGAATACATGAATCTTTCGAACGAAGACAACTGTATCCGTGAAGCAATAAACGATTATTCCGAAGGAATGAGAACTGCCAATGTTGAAATTCTAAAAAGACCATTTCATCCTGCGGCGATACTGTGCGGTTATCTCGGCGACGAATTGATAGCTGCCCCGATAGAAGGATTGTACGAATGGGTCGATTCAAATCCCGCGCCCAAGGTTTATAAGCTTTCGATCCTGGCAATCGAAGTTACCGGCCGTGTTGCTGCTGCGACAGTTCGGGAAACGGATTCTCATGGCGACGTCATTGACTATTTTCATTTGTTAAAAGATGGCGACAGATGGTGGATCGTCAGTAAACTTTGGGATGCCGAGCCTGCAAATAAATAGCGGACTGCGGGAAACCGGTCATAAAAACGATGTCCTGAATGCAGGCGGGATTAATACGCGATCCGCTGAGTAAAATGAAATGACCATTAAACTTGCCGAACGAGAGTTAAAAACCAGGTTTGGAAACTTTTTAGAGATTCTTTATTACGACGGGCAGTCGGAATCCATCGCGCTTGTTATGGGGAATGTGGAAAAGCAGGAAAATGTTTTTTGCCGAATTCATTCAAGCTGCATTTCTGCTCATGTTTTTAATAGTATCGAGTGCGAATGTAGAGAGGAAATGGAAATGTCCCAAGCGTTGATCGAAAAAGAAGGTCGTGGCGTAATTATTTGGCTTGACCAGGAAGGAAAAGGAAATGGACATCTCGCATTGATGGCTAGCATAAAACACAAGAAAGCTGGACTTACCCAAAGCGAGGCATATATTAGAGCAGGCTATAAAAACGATGCCAGAAGCTATCGCCCTGCTGCTGAAATTTTGTCTGACTTAAACGTTAAATCTGTTGTTTTGCTTACGAATAATCCGGATAAGGCAGAGGATTTACGATTAGCGTCAACAATCGTTTCCGATACAAAACAGATCACGATTTCTATGACAGAAACCTAAGAATTTGTTAAGAACTACTACGAAGGCTGAAAGCTAAAAGGAGTCGAAAGTCCTATGGCGCGGGATACCGGTAGATGAAACATCGGCTACAAACGTAAAATAAGGACGGACGATTTATCAAACGCGGAACTTGTGGAAATATCTAATGATAGAATAATGACGAACGTAACGGCGGACCAGTTAAAATCGGGCATTATGTCATTATCGAATCCTGAAAAAAACTCCCAGCGGGCGGGAACCTGCCGGCGGCTGACGCTAATTTGACGGCAATCGAAAGGAAAAATCCAAACTCAAATTTGCATGACGATTTTTTCCGATAAATCTTTTTCACAAAAACTGGAACGCACCGAAGCGCGTTCGAATGCCGATTTTGTCGAAACACGGGCGCGGCTGTTTCCCGATAGTGGTGCCGAATGGATTGAGGTTGCAGGAGCTTACGCAATGTTTGACGGCGTCGAATCTCCTGTGACCCAAACTTTCGGGCTCGGCCTCTTTGATGAAATCACCGAAGCTGAAATCGATAGGATCGAAGAATTTTTCAGGAAACACGACGCTCCAGTTTTTCATGAAGTCAGCCCGATGGCGGCGGATACTTCTTTAATCGAATTGCTCAACCGGCGCGGTTATCAACCGATAGAATTAACGAGTGTGATGTTTCGCACTTTAGAGGAGCAGAAGACTTCCGGAACGTCGGCGAATACACAAATTACCACGCGGGTGATCGGAAAAGATGAAGTGGATATTTGGGCGCAAACATCGGCAAACGGCTGGAGTTCGGAAATGGAAGGACTCGCTGACTTTATGCTGCAGTTCGGGCGGATCAGCTCTCAATGCGCCGGTGCATTTCCATATCTTGCCGAGCTAGACGGAAAACCTATCTCAACCGGGATGCTTTTTATATACGGCGATCTTGCCCTGCTTGCCGGCGCCAGCACGGTTCCCGAGGGCCGAAGGCAAGGCGCGCAGATTGCTTTGCTGGAAGCCCGCTTGCGATATGCGTCTGAAAATGGCTGCACTATCGCGATAATGGGTGCGTCACCCGGCAGCCAGTCGCAGCGAAACGCCGAGAAAAACGGATTTCGTGTTGCTTACACGCGAACGAAATGGGAGTTGAAGAAGTAAGAACCGGTTTCGGCGAACGAGACCGTTCAATTGACCATCTCGAAACGGCTTTTCGGGAACGACGAACCGGTATGGTCTTTCTCAACGTCGAACCGACATGGGACAGCCTTCGTTCCGATCCCCGTTTTCAAGATCTGCTTCGACGAGTCGGCTTACCGCGCAGCGAATAGTCAGAACCGCCTGCGTAAGCGGGTGGCGAAACGATTAACCAAGATGTCCGAAACAATTCAACATGATGACGGCAGGGTCGAACTTCGAGACGAAGCGCGGGAAGAGATCAAGTCATCGCCGATATATAACGAAGACCTCGCGCCCGTACCGGTTGAGAAACGTAATTGGACGACGTACAACTACGCCGCGCTTTGGATCTCGATGGCACACTGTATTCCTACATATATGATGGCGTCGGGGCTGATCTCGGCGGGGATGAACTGGTGGCAGGCCTTAATTACCATTTTGCTCGGCAACATCATCGTCCTCGGCCCTATCCTTTTGAATTCGCATCCGGGAACGAAATACGGCATCCCGTTTCCGGTTTTTGCTCGTGCCGCATACGGGACGATGGGTTCAAATTTGCCTGCGTTGATGCGGGCGGTAGTTGCATGCGGGTGGTTCGGAATTCAGGCGTGGATCGGCGGACAGGCGATCCACATTTTTCTGGCGTCGATTATTCCGGGCTGGAACGAATTGTTTGGCGGTGCAATCGGAGGTCATACGCCGACTGAATGGTTGTCGTTTCTAATTTTTTGGGCAATGAATATCTTCGTTATTTTTCGCGGTATGGATTTGCTTAGGCGCGTCGAAAATTGGGCTGCTCCGTTCGTACTGATTATGACGGCGATTTTGCTCGTTTGGATTCTTTATCAGGCCGGCGGCGTAGGCTTTTTGTTGCACGAGCCGGACAAATTTCAAACTTTCGGCGAATTTTTCCCGATTTTCGTTCCGTCGCTTACCGCCATGATCGGGTTTTGGGCGACTCTCAGCCTGAACATGCCGGATTTTACCCGATTCGGCAAGAGCCAGCGTGAACAGGTTGTCGGGCAGACGGTTGCACTCCCAACAACAATGGTTATTTTCGCGGCAATGGGAATTTTAATCACATCGGCGGCCGTCATCGTTTTCCCAAATGCAAAAGCGGATGAGCTTTGGGACCCCGTAAAATTAGTCGAACAGTTTTCGCAGCCGCTTATCGTAGCGGTTTCTATGTTCACCATCATCGTCGCAACGCTTTCGGTCAATATCGCAGCCAACGTTGTGTCCCCCGCAAACGATTTTGCAAACGCGTTTCCACGCTGGATTTCTTTTCGAACCGGCGGTCTCATTACCGGGATCATCGGCATCCTGATGCAGCCGTGGAGGCTGCTGGCAGATCCGAGCGGTTATATTTTCTCGTGGCTGCTCGGTTATTCGGGCGGTTTGGGTTCTATAGCAGGAGTATTAATTGCTGATTATTGGCTCGTTCGAAGGAAAAATTTAGATCTGGGCGATCTTTACCGTACGCAGGGAAGCTATTCCGGTTGGAACTGGCGGGCCGTTGTTGCGACCCTCCTGGGTTGCTTTTTCGCGTGGATCGGGTTGATAATTCCGATGTTTCGCCCGTTATATGATTATGCCTGGTTTGTCGGTTTTGGAGTCGCTTTTCTGGTCCATTGGGGATTGATGACAATCGCTCCCCCGAACGAATTTTAACGCAGAGACGCAGAGATGCGGACGAAACGATTTAGAGAGACGGTTTACAGGCTTCGAACGGGAGTGTACTCTTTTTCGTTTGTATTTCTCCGCGTCTCTGCAGCTAAACATACATACTATGTCAAGAATAATAAAATGCGGTCTTATACAGGCGCACAACGTCGCACCTGCCGAGGAGCCGATCGATGAAATTAAGAAAGCCAATATCGAGAACCAGTTGAAACTGGTCGAGGATGCGGCGCGGCAAGGGGTTCAAATGCTTTGTTTTCAGGAAATCTTTACAACCCCCTATTTTTGCGCGGAACAGCAGACGCGCTGGTATGAAGCCGTCGAAAAAATACCGGACGGACCGACTGTAAAGATGATGCGGGACGTTGCGAAAGAGCATGGCATGGTGATGATCGTTCCAATTTATGAAGAGGAACAAACCGGCATCTACTACAATACCTGCGCCGTAATTGACGCCGACGGAAAATATCTCGGCAAATACCGCAAGACACATATTCCGCACGTCGCGCCCGGTTTTTGGGAAAAATTCTATTTTCGCCCCGGCAATCTCGGCTATCCTTGCTTCGATACGGCGTTTGCGCGGATCGGCGTGTATATTTGCTACGACCGCCATTTCCCCGAAGGCGCAAGATGTCTGGGCTTAAACGGTGCCGAAATTATCTTTAATCCATCGGCAACTGTGGCCGGACTTTCGGAGTATCTATGGAAGCTCGAACAGCCCGCGCACGCAGTAGCGAACGGATATTTTGTCGGAGCGATAAACCGCGTCGGCATGGAAGCCCCGTGGAACATCGGCGAATTTTACGGCCAAAGCTATTTTTGCGACCCTCGTGGCCAGATCATCGCCGAAGGCTCTCGCGATCAGGACGAACTGATTGTCGCCGATCTCGATATGGACAATATCCGCGAAGTGCGAAACACCTGGCAGTTTTTTAGAGACCGCAGGCCTGATGCGTATGGGCCAATCGTAGCTGATTAAACGGTCATTTCGATAGAGACGGATAAAGAATAAAAATGAAAAGATTAAAACTAATTGCTATGCTGATTTTGGTGACGACGGCTTTTATATCGGCTCAACCTAAGGCCGAAATGCCGTCAAAAAGCCCGAGCGCGAATGAAGTCTCGAATGTTAAAGTCCGGGACAATGGCCTTGTAGCGAATTTTTACCAGCCTAAATCGTCTGGCAGACATCCAGTTGTTATCGTTATTGGCGGGTCGGAAAGTGGCATATGGCTTGCCGATGCTTGGGGAGAGCCGTTAGCCAAGCGCGGGTATGCGGTTTTGTCCCTTGCTTACTTCGGCATGGAAAAGCTTCCCGCCCAGTTGGAAGAAATACCGCTTGAATATTTTAAGAAAGCTATCGATTGGGTACGCTCGCATCCTGCCGTTGACCGTAAGCGAATTGCTCTTGCCGGTGTTTCCAAGGGCGGTGAAGCTGCCCTGCTAATAGCTGCAACTTATCCCGAAGTGAAAGCTGTCATCGCAGGTGTGCCGAGTCACGTCATCTGGCAGAGCATCAACTGGCAGAGCCTGAACAAGTTAGAGGAGTACACGATAAAGTCTTCATGGACGCTCGGAGGCAAACCGTTGCCATTCGTGCCGTATGATACTACTCAAAAGATTACTTCGCTTCTGGATTTTTATGTCGGGAATTTACAGAACAAAACGGCGGTTGAAGCGTCGGTTATTCGTGTTGAAAGGATCAAGGGACCTATTCTTCTTGTTTCGGGCAAGGACGACAAATTGTGGCCATCGAGCCTTATGGCTGACCGAGTGGTTGAAAGATTGAAGAGCAAACGTTTCCGCTTTCCTTATGAACACTTGAGTTATGAGAATGCCGGACACACCATCACCGGGCCGCCGCGTGCTTCCAGTTCAGCAAGCATTTCGCCTGCAGCGACCATATCACCCTCCGCTCGGTCTGTTCGGGAAATGGGCGGGACGACGGAAGGAAATCTTATCGCCAGAACGGACGCCTGGGCGAAAATAATCAGTTTTCTGGACCGAAGTTTAAAGAAATGACTTCTTCGCAGTTAAGTAACGCATTGTGCATGAAAAGTCACCTCGGGTACGGTCCGATCGTGGCTGACTAAGGTTGTTAGAATATCTTCATGGAAGTTGAGAATAAGGAACAGGTTTTCAAACGGCTAAGCGAAAATCGAGAAGCTTTGAAGCGTTTTGGCGTTCGTCGCTTTGGCCTGTTTGGTTCCTTCGTCAAAGGCACACAGAATTCGAAAAGTGACATCGATCTGCTCGTTGAATTTAAACCCGGTCGTAAATCGTTTGACGGGTTTATGAATCTGGCATACCTGCTCGAAGAGTTGCTTGGACGTAAGGTCGATCTGCTTACACACGAGTCTCTAAGCCCGCACATTGGGCCGAAAATATTGGCCGAGGTCGAGTATGGCATTATTGATTGAGGAATATCTGCGGCATATTCTTGACGAGGCCGAGTTTCTGGCGGCAAAGACGTTGACGCTCGATGAGAATTCCTTTCTTCACGATGAAACGGCTAAACGTGCTTTTGTTCGAAGCATCGAAGTTATAGGTGAGGCGGTCAAGCATATCCCATCTGAGATACGCATGCAGTATTCCGACATTGCATGGAAATCGATAGCGGGTATGCGTGACAAGTTGATCCACGAATATTTTGGTGTAGATCACGATATTGTGTGGGACGCGGTGATCAATAAAATTCCCCAACTTGCGGCAACCGTTCGCAAAATATTGAGCGACCTTTATGGCGAATGAATACTGCACACCACTCGATATCACCCAAATCGAGAAGAACTTCGCGGAGATTAACCCTGCGATGACGGCCGCCGAAGCAGGCGTTGAAGCGAACCGCTGCCTCTATTGCTATGACGCACCGTGCATGCACGCGTGTCCGACGCATATCGATGTGCCATCGTTTATAAAAAAGATCGCGAGCGGCAATTTACTTGGCTCGGCCCGCGTGATATTCGACGCGAATCCGATAGGTGCAACGTGTGCCCGGGTTTGTCCGGTCGAGGTCCTTTGTGAAGGCGCATGCGTTGAAAAAACCCTGCTTCAAAAGCCTATCGAGATCGGACGCCTGCAGCGTTATGCGACAGACTACGCGATGTCGAGCGAAAAACAGATATTCGAAAAAGGCGAATCGAACGGAAGGTCCGTGGGCATCGTCGGTTCAGGTCCAGCGGGCTTGTCCTGCGCCGCATATCTGGCACGGCTCGGATATGACGTAACGGTTTATGAGAGGAAACCGCTGGCCGGCGGACTTGACACATACGGAATGGCTGAATATAAAATGTCGCAAAGCGTTTCGCTGGACGAGGTTGAGCATATTGCAAAGCTCGGTGTTAAGTTTTTACTCAACACCGAAGTCGGCAACAGGTCAGAACCGCCGGCGTTGACGGGTGGATTAAACGCAGGTAACGGTAAAGCTCGTATCGACGAACATCAAGCAACCGAGACGCATGCGCTCCAGTCAGTTTCCTTCTCCGATCTCGAAGAATGGCATGATGCGATTTTCCTCGGAACAGGTCTCGGACAAACCAATAAACTAAACATTCCCGGCGAAGAGCTTGAAGGCGTTATAGACGCATTGGATTTTATAAAAAAGATCAAGACCCGCGATTGGAAATCGGTCCCGATCGGTACAACTGTCGCGGTCATCGGCGCCGGGAACACTGCTATCGACGCGGTTACCCAGGCCAAGCGGCTCGGTGCTGAAAAAGTCGTTATGGTTTACCGAAGAACTGAAAAAGATATTTCGGCCTACGATTACGAATACGAATTAGCAAAAAAAGACGGCGTCGAATTTGTGTGGCAAGCCGCACCGATCGGCATTTTGTCGGATTCGGATTATATGAACGTTACCGGACTGCAGTGCGAGAAAACCGACGGCAGTTTAAAACTATTTGATATCCCGTGCGACATGGTAATAAAAGCGGTCGGCCAGACAAAAATGCTTTCCTTTTTCAAAAATGTCGCCGGTATCGCGGTTGATGAAAAAGGCCGCGTCACCGTAAACGAAAATATGCAAACCTCGAACCCAAAAATATTCGCAGGCGGCGACTGCGCAAACGGCGGCGCCGAAGCCGTCGATGCCTCGCAAATGGGCAAGCTTGCGGCGCAGGGCATCCATTTGGCTTTAACGGGAGAAAGTGTTAGCTTCGCAGGCGCGACAGTTTGAACAAAGGGCGGTTCCTACACTAAAATTAACTTTCAGGAGGCAGAAAAAGTGGAAAAAGCTACTCGCGTGTTCACGCGGCGAGAAATGTTGGAAATGTCGGTCGGGCTTTCCGGCTTGGCATTTACGGGCTCCATATTCGGTCAGACGCGCATGGTAACGCCCGAAGTTGAAATGGGGCCGTTTTATCCGGCTTTGAAACCACTCGATCAGGACGCCGATCTTACGATGATAAACGGCGGAAAGAAACGGGCCGAAGGTAAAATCGTGCACGTCGTCGGACAAGTCGTGAACGAAAGCGGCGCTCCCGTCAGCGGCGCAAGGATCGAGCTATGGCAGGCCAATACGCACGGCCGTTATACACATTCGGGCGATCCGAATAAAGCACCGCTTGACCCTAATTTCTCCGGTTTTGGCATCGTAACTACTGATACCGAAGGCCGCTATCGTTTCAAGACCATTAAGCCGGGCGCATATCCGGTTAGCGCGACCGAAATTCGCCCGCCGCACATTCACGTGGATGTTATGGGCAAGCACGACCGCCTGGTGTCGCAGATGTTTTTTCCTGGCGAGCCTCTAAACGACCCGGACTTTCTATTCAAAACGCTGGGGGCAAATAAACAGGCGGCGGTCGCAAAGGCCCTTGCAGCGACAAAAGAAATCGAGCCAGATGCCGTGCTCTTGAATTGGGATATTGTTCTTTATAAAGGCTAAATCTTCAACGGTAGTACGAAAACGAGGAAAAACGGCGATGGCGTGTGCGTTTTAATCGATTACAGCGCCAGCATGGCCGAAAGATCATATCGAACAACAACGTCTTAACCGAAACCGGTCGCGCCCTTGATGGCGCGGCCATCATCAAATATCTTGATATATCCATACATGTCGGTATAATAGTCATGGAGTTTGAATGGGATGATAACAAGAACGCGGAGAATATTCGAAAGCATGAAGGCATCTCGTTCGAGGACGCCGTCCTGGTTTTCTACGATAATTGGAACATCGAAGATATTGACGCGTCACATTCTGACGACGAAGAGCAGAGATTTACGATTATCGGAATGTCTGAATTTCAACTCTTGAGAGTGACATTACCGTGCGAAAGAATGCTGAAGGACAAGATGTTATCAGAATTATCTCGGCGAGGAGAGCAAAGCATTACGAAATAAGTGATTATGAACAAGCAAGAAACCGATTCGATATTTGAGGTTGTCACGACCCCCGAAGACCAGAAAAAAATGCGTTCGGAGGGTGTCTCCGAAGCCGAAATACCGCCAGTCGGGATACGGCGTTATCGTCCGTCGCGTTTCCGGGTCGATCCCCGTGATGCAAAGATAAAAATTTCAATGTATCTCGACGGCGACGTTCTCGAATATTTCCGAAAGCGCGCCGACCAGCCCAACGCCGCCCCGTATCAGACGCAGATCAATAGCGAACTGCGTAAAATCATGGAAAATGGATCAGGCAGTGCGGCAAGTGTCGAGAATGATATGTTGAATAATGAAAGATTTCTTAAAGCGTTAAAGAAAAAACTTGAGACGGTTTGACCGGCGTTGACCGTTTTAGAGGAGGAGAATTTATGAAAGGGGTGAGAGTCTTAACAAGACGTGAAATCCCGACAATGGCTACCGGTCTAGGCGGATTGGTTTTAGCTGAGAAGGAAATCGATAGAAGTTGAGTTAGAGTGATAATCATTTGATTATGTGTAACTGAAAGATTGAATTAAGGAGCGCAAACGATGGATATACAATCAACCGCAATAGAACAAACTTCCCTTCCGCCTCAAGCGGTTATAATGCAGATCGCCTGCGGCGCCATGATGACGCAAGCTCTGGGACTTGCAGCAAAATTGGGTATCGCCGATTTGTTGAAGGATGGGCCAAAATCCATTACTGAGATCGCTGAGGCAACCAGCACTCACGCACCCTCGCTTTACCGCATTTTGCGGAGCCTCGCCGGGGAAGGAGTTTTCCGGGAATCGTCCCCAAAGATTTTTGAGAACACGGACCTCTCCAACGTGCTTCGTTCTGGCGTGCCCGGCTCATTGCGGAGCGGCACGATCTTTATGGCGGAACCATGGCATTACAACGTCTGGGGCAATATGCTCCATAGCGTCCGAACCGGTGAAACCGCCTGGAAGAAGACGCATGGAGACGAAGTTTTCGATTGGTTTGCAAAACATCCCGAAGAATCCGAAATTTTTAACAACGCAATGACGGATATGAGTGCAAGCGTTGCTCCGGCCGTCGTGGAGGCTTACGATTTTTCGGGAATCGAGACCCTCGCGGACATTGCCGGCGGACATGGGTTTTTGCTCTCACAGATCTTAAAGGCAAATCCGGGTATCAAAGGTATTTTGTTCGATGTTCCTCCGGTAATCGCGGGGGCTGACACTCAACTTCGGAGGGAAGGCGTTGCCGATCGCGTTGAAAAAATAACCGGCGATTTTTTCATCGAAGTACCGGCCGCCGACGCTTACCTTATGAAGCACATAGTCCACGATTGGGACGATGACCGCTCAATCCAGATCATGAAAAGTATTTACACGTCAATGAAAGGCAAAGGCAAACTGCTTCTGGTTGAAATGGTCGTCCCTGAGGGTAATTTACCGCACGACAGCAAGTTACTGGACCTTGAAATGCTGACCTCGCCCGGCGGCATGGAACGCACGGCAGATGAATATCGTGAACTTTTTGGAAAGGCCGGGTTTCAATTATCTCGAATCGTGCCTACTAAATCGCCTTTCAGTATCATCGAAGGTGGGAAAGCATAACCGTGCGAAATTGAAATGGCGGATCTGAATGTAAATTTCGCGGGAATAAAATCACCCAATCCATTCTGGCTGGCTTCGGCGCCGCCTACTAATATGGGGTCGATGGTGGAGCGGGCGTTTGACGCGGGTTGGGGCGGGGCGGTTTGGAAGACGCTGGGCGAGCCGATCGTCAATGTTTCTTCGCGGCTGGCGTCGCTCGACCAGGGTGCGCTGCGTATGATCGGTTTGAATAATATCGAGCTGATTACGGATCGGCCGCTGGAGGTAAATCTCAAGGAGATTTACGAATGCAAAAAGAAATATCCGGGCCACGCGGTGATCGTTTCTCTGATGGTCGAATCAAAAAGAGAAGCTTGGCACGAGATCGTCAAACAATCGCAGGATA
>Ga0136617_10002470_pt1 | contig 16429 bp, 17 predicted proteins | sample AntDrymUQ3222106_2_FD_129672 | JGI IMG/M metagenome (GOLD analysis project Ga0136617, IMG submission 129672) | Polar desert sand microbial communities from Dry Valleys, Antarctica - metaG UQ322 (21.06) | ecosystem: Environmental > Terrestrial > Soil > Desert | place: Antarctica: Dry Valley...
ATCGTAAATGCCGACGACGTCTGGGCGTTAGGCTATGAGGGACAGGGCGTCGTTGTCGCTGGGGCGGACACGGGCGTGAGGTTTACGCATGATGCGCTGAAGAATCAATATCGCGGGTGGGGCGGTTCGGCGGCGACTTCGACTCACGATTACAATTGGAAAGACGCGATTCACGCCCCCAACTGGCCGCCCGAACCTGCGAACATTTGCAACCCCGGTGGTCCTACCGGCGCGGGGCAACCCTCACCGGAGCCTTGCGATGACGATGAGATCCTGGGCGACGGCCACGGCTCACACACCATGGGTTCGATGGCCGGTGACGACGCCGGACCAAACCGAGTCGGCATGGCCCCGCAGGCCAGGTGGATTGCTTGCCGCAATTTGAGCAATGGCGTGGGCATCATTCCTACTTACCTCGAGTGCATGCAATGGTTCATCGCGCCCACCAAGATTGATGGGACCAGCCCCGACCCGGCAAAAGCGCCGCATGTGATCAACAATTCGTGGGGCTGCGTGGAAGCCTGCCCCACGGACCCCAATCCGCTGCGTGACTCCCTCCAGGCAAGCCGCGCCGCGGGCATTGTCTATGTCGCCTCCGCCGGCAATGACGGCCGGGCAGGCTGCAACACGGTCTTTCATCCGCTAGCGCGCTATCCCGAGGCCTTCACCGTGGGCTCAACCACCCACACCACCGACTTAATCTCGAGCTTTAGCAGCCGCGGCCCCGCCGCCGCCGACCCGCAAAACCCGGGATCCCCGCTCTATCTCAAGCCCGATATCACCGCGCCTGGTTCGACCATCCGCTCGGCCTTGCGAGGGAGCGACACCGAGTATGGCAACCTGAGCGGAACGAGCATGGCCGGACCGCATGTCGCGGGGTTGGTCGCGCTCGTCATCTCGGCCAACCCGAGGCTGGCCGGCAACGTCGATCGCATTGAAAAGATCATCGAAGAAAGCGCCGTGAAGAAGACTACTACGGAAGGGTGCGGACTCGACTCCGCCACGGCCGTGCCCAACAACACTTACGGCTGGGGCCGGATCGACGCTTTGGCCGCGGTTAATATGGCGCTGGCGGAAGCGGTTCCGGTTCCGCTGGTTGGTATCGCTTCGCGCAAAACGCATGGCGCCCCCGGCACTGCCTACAGCGTGCCTTTGCCGCTCGCCGATCCAGTCGGGATCGAGTGTCGCATCGGCCAGCCTGCGAACGGCGATCACACGATTGTCTTCACTTTCGTCAATCCGATTGCGAACGTGGGCGGCGCCTCGGTCACGAGCGGGACTGGTTCTGTCAGCAGCCGGACGATCGGCGCTGACCCGCGTGAATACATCGTCAATCTCAGCGGAGTCAGCAACAGCCAGCGAATCACGCTTAGCTTAGTCGGTATCACCGATACCGCCGGCAACAGCACTCCGGCACTATCCGTCTCGATGGGCGTTCTGCTCGGAGATGTCAACGCCAGTCGAGTCGTCACCGGCGCCGATGTGAACCTGACGAAAACTCAACAAAGCCAGCCCGTTTCCGAGGCCAACTTTAGAACCGATGTGAACACCACCGGCGTCGTGACTGGCGCCGACGTAAACGTAATTAGACAGAACCAAAGTGCGTTTCTGCCTTAGCGAAGACGAGCCAGGATTATCCGCGCGACATCTCCGCACTTTTTGATCTTCGTCTCCTGATCGCCCCCGCCACCGACGCTGATGGTGAGGAAGCGATTTGCGTGACGCACATTCAGCGCGCCCATTCTCTCGTCGCCTATCCAATAGGCTTCCTCGCCCAGCCCATCGATCTTCCTGGGCGTGCCCGATCTGCGCGCTCCACTCATGAGGGGTTCGTGAGACGAAAAGTTCGCTTTCACGGCGCCCTCCCGGCTCCGTTCGATATCGATCTGCCGCTGGCGCGACCTGTCGGGATTGAACCGCGAAACGACGGCAGTAACGCCTATCAGGTCGTCTTCCGGTTTGCTAATCCAGTAACCTGCAGCGGCAACCTTGGAGCTCGCAATCCGGCGGTCCGGCCAATCCCGCGACCACGAGCACGAACGCGGCTGGGAACGAAGTCAGCGTGAACATCACGGGCGCGGCCAATCAACAGACGATCAACGTCAATCTCCTCAACGTCACCGCGAATGGTGCGCCCGCCACCATTTCTGTCCCGAAGGGTCTGCTTCTCGGTGATGTCAACGGCACCCGCGTGGTGACTGGGGCCGACGGCAATCTAACCAGGGCTCAGCAGAGCCAGCCGGTCGCGGGAAATAATTTCCGGACCGATGTAAATGTGACTGGTGTAATCACCGGCGCCAATGTAAACCAGATCAAACAAAAGCAGAACAGTTTTCTGCCTTAACACAAAACCCAACTAAAAAAATACATGAAACTACGCCCCCTATTCGCTCTTATCGCCGTCGGTCTGACCCTGCCGTTCTCGGCTGCCAAGTCCGACGTCAACCTCGTCTTCAGTCCAATCAGCTTCACTAACGTCCCCTCCAGCGGCTCCTTTAACGTGACCTTGAATCTGGTCGTAACCGCCGGGGAACAGGTCGTGGCGGTGAACTATTTTCTGCAAGAATTGTCCGCCGCGGGATTCTATATCATCAGTCGAAGTGTCGCCGGGAGCCCGCTCTCTGACACCTATTCTTCGGACGCCATGGTGGCGGTCCGTCCGGGAGCAAACCTCGCAGGTGGAGGGCCCGCAGCGGGGACAAACTCACTCGATCTCGGAGCTAATACCGCAACGCCTCAGACCACGACAGGGTCGGCTCTCGTAGCTACCTACTCGATTGGACTCGATAACGTCGCACCGGGTACTTACACGATCCAGACTTTCTCGGTACCGGGGTCTGGTTGGGTCGATCAGAATCAAATAGATCGGACATTCAATTCGCAAGCCAGTTTGACTGTGAGCGTCGTCCCGGAGCCAGCTACCTGGTCATTCATCGTGCTAGGCGGAGTCGCTGCGCTGGGAGTTAACCGTTTGCGCCGGACGCGCCGGAGCTAATCTTCGCGAGATCTTAGATCACGGGCTGGCTGGTAACGGTCAGCCCGTTTTCTTTGTTTGAGAGTTCGTCTATATCCTTGTGGAATCTTGAAACGATACCTGCCATTCGTGATCATTCTTGCGGTCGGCCTTGGTGCCATCGCCGCGGGAGCAATGCTCTATCGCGCGCAGCAGCGAGTCGCGCTCGCGCCCGCCACGGCTACGGCAGCTATCGAGACCACTGATACCAAGCGAGGCGCAAAGGCGCCACCGACCCGCGGCAACCCGCAGGCCAAGATCACGATTGAAGAGTTTGCGGATTTCCAGTGCCCGCCGTGCGCGGCGCTAGCGCATAATATGCACAAATTCGAGGAAGACTACCGTGGGCAATTACGCATCGTGTTTCGCCATTACCCCCTCGCGAACCACAAAAATGCGCGCCCGGCCGCGCTCGCGGCGGAAGCCGCCGGGGCGCAGGGCCGCTTCTGGGAAATGCACGACTTGCTCTACAAGGAGCAGTCTGCCTGGGCCGCCGCCGCTGATGCCGTTCCTTTGTTTAGCGCCTACGCGGGAACGCTCGGCCTGGACGTCGCACGGTTCACCACGGACATGCAAAATAAGCAACTGAGCGCACGCGTCGAGGCCGATCAGGCGCGCGCCGCCGCGCGCGGTGTTTCGCAAACGCCCACGGTCTTCCTTAACGATCGTCTCGTTCCAGCTCCGTCCCTGAACGCCGCCGCCATGCGTGCTCTGATCGAGACTGCGCTGAAAGGCGATCCAATCCCGTGAAGCAAAATGGATTGAAACGCGCGGCCCAGGCTGATCGCACCGCGGCTGCGTCACAACCGCGTTCGCACACGATCCTTTACGCCATCGCCGCCATGGTCGCCGTCGCGGGGTTAGCGGATGCTACGTATCTGGCGGTCTCGCATTTGACCGGCCAGTTTGTCGCGTGCGGTGGCTCGGCACAGTGTTCAGAGGTACTTTCGAGCAAATATGCTGCGATCGCAGGAGTGCCTTTGGCGATGGTCGGTGCGGCGGGCTATTTCGCGGCTTTCAGTCTCGCCACTTTGGCTGCATTTGGATACAGCCGCGTGCGAAAAGCGCTCGTGCTCGTGATCAGCGCGATGTTTCTCGGCACGCTCTGGCTTCTCTACCTGCAGGCATTCGTGCTCCACGCTTACTGCACATACTGCCTCTTGTCGGCGGCATGCACTTTTGTTCTGGCGGGGCTCCTCCTGGCCATCCCGCCGCGGAAGAATACAGCTGTCGCTTAGTCGATTTCCTTTTCCTCAACGCTCTCGCTCAGCCGCTTCAGCGAGTAGGTCGAAAGAAATTTGGGGTCGCGCCCTCGTGCGCTCACCAATGTTTGCGGGTCACGCTTCTCCGCAGGGAGATTCCATTCGTAGTTAAAATTCTTGATCGCAACATCGCCCGCCTGCCGGGCTTCCTTCAGATTACCGATCTCTTCGTAGCCGACGCGCTTTGCCTCCTTGTCTTCCCGCGCCACGGCCGTGACGTAACGCAGCCGCTCGGTCTTATCGAAGCCTACCACCAGGTGTGAGAATCTCTCGTCGCGCACCTGCCAGATCTCCTGTCGTTTCCGCTCGTCCCGCTCGAACTTCCCGATTTCCTGCAGACGCTTCTGGACCTCCGCTCGAGACATATCGAGATGTATCCCGAGGATGTTTCGTTGCGGCTTCGCCGGCGGAGCCGCCTCAGATAAGACTGCGAGGGCGCCAGCCAGCAACGCCGCGATACAAATTTTTTTCATGCTCACTTTCTCCCTCATAATTCATCAAGACACAACAGGCGTCGCTTTTCTTAGCCGACCCATCGATGGCCTCGACGAACCCTTCATCGCGTGAGAAGAAAACCCCTCCCGATGATCCTCTCACCGGAAAAACGCGTCGCTGGTCTTCTCACCCCGCTCTTCGCGCTCCGCACGGAGACCGATCTCGGGATCGGCGATCTGGATGGCTTGCGACAGTTTATTGATTGGGCTGCTGGGGTGGGATTCAAATTGGTTCAGCTGCTCCCGATTAATGAGACCGGTGGGGACAACAGCCCCTACAACGCGATCAGCGCGATGGCGATCGAGCCGACGACACTCCATCTCGCACCCGGTTCGCCGTCAGATTTAACGCAGGAAGACTTCGATGAAGTCAAAGGCCGTGTCGCGATCGGCCGGTTGCGCTCGGGCGCGGTGAAATACGATCGCGTTCGTCGCCTGAAGCGGCAGCTACTCGACAAAGCCTTCGCGCTTTTCGAAAAACGCCACCACTCCGCCTCGGCCGCCCCGCAGAGTTTCGCAGATTTTTGCGCACGCGAGCGGACGTGGCTGCGCGATTACGTTTTTTTTCGCGCGTTGATGGAGGAAAACGGCGGCTCTGAAGCATGGGATCAATGGCCCGTGGAACATCGCTCCGTTCCGGCCGCACGGTTGTGGCTGCAGGATCAGGCGGCAGAGGTCCAAGCGCGGTTCGCGCGGACGGAACAGTTCTTCCGTTACGTGCAATGGGTCGCTTATTCCCAGTGGATCGAGGTGAAAGCCTACGCAGGCGAACGTGGCGTCGCGCTCATGGGAGATGTTCCGTTTGGCGTCAGCTATTACAGCGCGGACGTATTTTCGCGGCCGGATCAGTTTGCGCTCGAGTGGTCGGGTGGCGCGCCTCCGGAGCCGTACTTCAAAGACGACGAGTTCACGCAAAAGTGGGGACAAAACTGGGGAATTCCGATTTACCGCTGGGACGTGATGCAGAAAACCGATTTCGACTGGTGGCGGCAACGGGTCGGAGGCGTGCAGCGTATTTTTCATGTTTTCCGGATCGATCATGTCCTCGGCTTCTATCGCATCTACGCTTTCCCCTGGCGCCCGCAGCGGAACGACGAATTCCTCCCGCTTTCGCGCGAGGAGATGCTGCAGCTGACCGGCGGCAGAAGCCCGCAGTTCTCGCCGCGCGACGATTCCACCTCGGAGAATTCCGAGGCCAATCGACGCGAAGGCGAAGCATACCTCCGTGTCGTGCTGGACGCTGCCGGGAGCACGCGCCTGGTTGGCGAGGACCTTGGTACCGTGCCGCCTTACGTTCGCCCGAGTCTGCATTCGATGGGGATCGCCGGATTCAAAATCCCCCAGTGGGAAACCGGCCGCGACGAACGACCGATTCGTGGCCGGGACTACGAACGCCTCTCCGTTGCAACCTATGCAACGCACGACCATAAACCGCTCCCTGCAATCTGGGAGGAAGCAGTCGAAAAGGAGAGCGCCACCCGAGAGCAGGCTCTCGGCGATCTCAGAAAAATTGCCGACTTTGCCGACATCGCTTCGCTGCCCGCGAACGCTGAATTCGACCGAGACTTTTACACCCCCACCATGAGAGCCCTCTTCGAAAGCGAAGCTTGGATGGCCATCGTCATGATCACCGATCTGCTCGCGCGGAAGGACCGCTTCAACGTTCCCGGGACTGCGGCCGATTCGAATTGGAGCAAGCGCCTGCATCTAACCGTGGCGCGACTGGGCGCGAATCGAGACGTGAAGCGGCGCATGAAAGTCGTGCGCACGATGCTTTCCGAGACCGGGCGCGCTTGAGTGCTCGGCGGCGCTGGGAATTTCGAGTTTCTTCCATCCCAATCTACGGCTAAACAAATTATATGACTTCTCCGATCAAAGTGGCGATCACCGGCGGCGCCGGACAAATCGGTTACTCCCTTCTCTTTCGCGTCGCTTCGGGTGCGATGTTCGGTCCAGACCAGTCGGTCCAGCTGCACCTGATCGAAATTCCACCTGCCCTCGATGCGCTCAAAGGCGTCGTCATGGAGCTGGACGATTGCGCCTTTCCCTTACTTAAAGGAGTGGTCGCGACCGCCGATCTGAACGAAGGATTTCACGATGTGAATTGGGCGCTGCTGGTCGGCAGTGTCCCGCGCAAGGCCGGCATGGAACGCGGCGACCTGCTTGGCATTAACGGGAAGATCTTCATCGGTCAGGGCCAGGCGATCGAGAAAAACGCCGCCTCCGATGTTCGCGTCCTCGTCATCGGAAATCCCTGCAATACCAATTGCCTCATCGCGATGAACAATGCCCCGTCTATCCCACGCGACCGTTGGTTTGCGATGACGCGGCTCGATGAGAACCGTGCCAAGGCTCAGCTCGCGCAAAGGGCGGGCGTTGCAGTAACCAAAGTCACAAACACCACGATCTGGGGCAATCACTCGGCCACCCAGTATCCGGATTTCTACAACGCGAAGATTGATGGCAAGTCCGCCGATAGCGTCATCGGCGACGAAACGTGGCTCAAGAGCACTTTTATTCCCGCCGTGCAGCAGCGCGGCGCTGCGATTATTAAGGCGCGAGGGCTTTCCTCCGCGGGCTCAGCCGCGAATGCAATAATCGATACGGTGCGATCGCTCACCTCCGATACGGAGAAGGATGAATGGAACAGCGTGGCTGTTTGTTCGGACGGCAGCTACGGCGTGGCGGAAGGATTGATCTCGTCATTTCCCGTGCGCAGCCGAGGTGGAAAGTGGGAGATCGTGCAGGACGTCCCGCTGAACGAATTTGGCCGCGCCAAGGTTGACGCTTCAGTCGCAGAGTTGCAGGAAGAGAAGCAGCTGGTCAGCGAGCTCCTTCCGAAATAAGTAGGGCAAGGGAGACCGGGCGTCTCGCACGGCCCACAGGGCGCTGGCTACAAACTGACCAACTCCGTGCCCGTCAGGTGCGTGAACGCTTCACGATACTTGGCCGAGGTTTTCTCGATTACCTCCGCCGGGAGCGACGGCGCGGGCGGTGTCTTGTCCCAAGCGAGCGTCTCGAGATAATCGCGCACAAATTGCTTATCAAAACTCGGGGGGCTTTTCCCAACAGAGTAGCTGTCCGCCGCCCAAAAGCGGGATGAATCCGGCGTGAGGCACTCATCGATCAAGAGCAGCTCACCATCCAGTAATCCGAACTCGAATTTGGTGTCAGCCACGATCAGGCCGCACTTTGCCGCGTGTTCGCGTCCGGCGCTGTAGATCTGGAGACTGAGATCTTTGACCTTAACTGCAACTTCATCTCCCAGAATCCGGCAACATTCCTCCCAATCGATGTTCTCATCGTGCCCCATTTCGCTCTTGGTCGACGGCGTAAAGAGCGGCTCCGGTAATTGCGACGCCAGCTGGAGCCCCGTCGGGAGTTTTTGCCCGCAGACTGACCCGCCCGCTTGGTATTCTTTCCAGCCTGAGCCAGCCAGATAACCGCGCACCACGCATTCGACCGGCAGCGGTTTTGTCTTGCGCACCATCATGGACCGTCCAGCGAGCTGGTCGCGAAACGGTTCGAGCTCTCCCGGCAGTTCGAATTGCACGGCGATCATGTGATTGCGAGTGAAGGTGAAACGCTGGAACCAGAAAGCCGAGAGCTGATTCAAGACAGCGCCCTTGTGAGGGATCGGATCGGGGAGAATGCAGTCGAATGCGGAAAGCCGGTCCGTCGTGACAAAGAGCAGAGTCTCACCGAGGTCAAAAACTTCCCGCACTTTGCCGCTGCGGAGTTTTGGAATGCCAGGGAGATCGAGCGTCGTCAACTGGGCGGGAGCCATTTGGCAGCAAACGTCGAACGTCGAACGTCGAACGTCCAACGCCGAAATCAGAAGTTGCGGCGTTCACCGTTGGACGTTCGACGTTCACCGTTCGACGTTTCGTTTCATGGCCGGTCTCGTCGTCAAACCCCGCGCGCGCATCCTGCACGGTCACGACTGGGTTTTCTCCGGCGAGGTCCTGAAGGTCTTCGGCGACCCGGCTGATGGCGACGTCATCTCAATCAAGGACGGCAAAGATCGCCTCCTCGGCAGCGCGATCTACAACAGCAAATCGCAAATTGTAGCGCGTCGTTTTTCGCGAAAACGACAGGAACTTGATCTGGATTTCTTCCAGCGCCGGATCGCGCAAGCCGTGGAATATCGCGCGCGGCGCGGCGTTAACCCGCGGCTCTGTCGCATGGTCTGGAGCGAAAGCGATGGCTTGCCCGGCGTAGTCGTCGATCGCTACGGCGACCACGTCGTGCTGCAGACGCTCACGCTCGCAATGGACCTGCGCAAAGAGTTGATCGTTGAGGCGCTCGCCTCGCCGTCGATCATCGAGCGCAACGACGCTCCCGTGCGCAGAGCCGAAGGTCTGGAGTTGCGCACGGGGGTGTTGCGCGGCGAACTGCCGGAGGGGATAGAAATCGACCTGGCGGGATTGAAATTCGAAATCGATTTGCGCCACGCGCAGAAAACCGGCTTCTATCTCGATCAACTGCCGCACTACGGCGAGGTCGCAGGACACGCGGCAAGTCGGCGGGTCCTCGATTGCTTCACGAGTCAGGGAGCGTTCGCGCTCGCGTGTGTGCGTGCGGGTGCAGCCGCAGTCACCGCAGTTGAGGGGAGTGCGGAAAGTGTGGCAGCGGCGCGCGGGAACGCGGAACGAAATGGATTGCGCGTGAACTGGATTGAGGAAGATGTCTTTCAGTTTTTGCGCGGCGCCGAGAAGGCGGAAGCGCAATACGACCTCATCATCCTGGACCCGCCTTCATTCACGAAGACGAAGGGGAAATTGCACGATGCCTTGCGCGGCTATCGGGAGCTCCACGTGCGCGCGTTCAAGCTGCTCTCGCGTGACGGCCTGCTCGCGACCTTCTCTTGTTCACATCATGTCTCAGAGGTGGCCTTCGCTCAGACGATTGCGGACGCGTTGGTCGATGCGCGCAGATCCGCACGGCGCTTGCGGCGCTTCGAGCAGGCGCTCGATCACCCTGTTCTGCCGACACTGCCCGAGACAGAATATTTCAAAGGCGTCTTATTGGAAATGATGCCGGGCCGGTGATTGTTCTCGAGCGCCCGTCTCCTTCTCCGCGATCGCAAAGAGGTGCGCGTGGAGCGGAACACCGTCGGGTGTGCGCAGCGGGTGCGCGCCATAACTGAAGACCTCCACCCGGGCGAAATACTTCCGGAGCAAAGCGTGCAGACTCGCGCGCGTGAAGAAATTCTTGTGATCTCCCTCGAGCAGATGCCAGGGCACCACGTGCCACGGGCTGAAGTAAGGGAGGACCTCCATGTTCGGCACGGAGAAGAGAGCTCGTTCGCGGATCGCCCGTGCAATCTCGCTCAGGAAAACGCCGACGTCGCGGATGTGCTCCAGCACTTCGATGCAGATGGCGCTGTCGAACTCCGCCTCCTGGACTGGAAGTGCTCGCGCCGTCTCTGCTACCTTGCGGAAGGATAAGTTCCGATTTTCAAGCAACTCCCAACAGACCGGGTTCACTTCCAGACCAAGCCACGTGTGCCCGTTCGCGCGCAACGGCGGACCGTAGGCACCAGCTCCGCATCCGACATCCAGGAGAGAACTGCGCGTGCGCAGGCATTGCTCAATTATTTGCAGGGTCTCCGGACTTGGTTCATCGACCGGCGGCCCGGATCCGTAAATATTTTCACGGTGTAACAATCGTTCCTGCTCAGGATGAACGACGTCCCCATAAGGGCGCTGCTCGAGTCGCGCGGGAAAGAGCTGCACCGGGCACCTCCCAATTTCATACCGCTCTTCCCGGTCGTCCCACGAGGCCGTGATCGTGATCTCTGCGGCGCGGGGATCATTACCGTTCGCGCGTGCACGCCCCAAAAGCCGAAAGCTGGTCGCAATTCCTTCTGGCAGGGACAAGGCTGCACAAACGTCGGCTCGCACCAGTAACAGATTCGTTTCGCCGATGAAGTCGTCGTCTATCCAGGCGCAGATCCGGCAACTCGCGGGGTCTCGGTTCTGTGCATAGACCCAGCCAGAGATCGTTACACAACTCCCGTAGACGGGATCCCCGGCCTGCGGCGAATCGAGATGGCTTCTGCTCCCGCTCAGTTTTCGCCAGCGCGGGGGTTTCGCTTCAAACACGCCAGGACCTTACGAGATTAGCGCCGCCCGGTGCGAGGCGCGTTTCAAACAAAGATAAAGTTTCAAAGGGAAATTTGTGGAATTCCGAAGACGGAAGTCTTATATCCCTGCACGGGAAACTCGACCGAATGTGTCCAGTCGCGGACTCCTGAAATACATTGTCATGGCTGAACGAATTCGTCCGATCGAACAGATGCTGGAGTTAAGTGAAGAGGAGGCGAATTCTTCGGAGCATCTCGATTCGCAAGTGCAGAAAGCGCAGGAGCAGTTGCTCCAGCTCAAGCGCCAGCAGGAGCAGATCGAGAAACAAAAGCGCGAGTTGGAGGAGCTCAGCCGGAGACAGGAAGAACTCGAGCGCGGCCGAACGGAGATGACGGACAAGCTCACGCGATCGCTCGTTGTCCTGGAGCGTGAGGCTTACGATTCGCAGAAGAAACTGGAGCAGATCCGCGCCACCCGCGAGAGTTTTGAACAGCATTTGGCGCTCCTGGAATCAATCGATCCGAAGAGCTGGAACTCAGCCGATCTGCATAAAGAGCTAAGCCGGTCGCTCAGCACGGTGGACGACGCGCGCGCGGAGTTCAGCCAGCAACGCAGCCGGCTTTCCGCGACGACGGGCGATGAATCCGCGGAAGTCGCACTGCCGGACGCAGCGCCCGATGTTCCTCTCGGCGCCGGTGGCAACGGATTCCTGCAGTGGATGCAAATCGGCTTCGCTCTCACGCTCCCGCTCATCATCGTCGGATTGCTGGCGCTCTTCGTCTTTCTCTGGCTGGCCGTACCCCGGCCGTAATTCCGCATGCGCCGCCGTCCGTCCAAATCCGGAACGCCGCTCAACGAGAAACAGGCAGAACTCGCCCGCCAGGAAACCCAGCTGCGCGACAAGATGCAGAAGCTTGAGCGAATGATCGCCGAAGCTCCGCTCGTTGCGGAGGAGACTACTCGCCGGCAGCGCGAAGAACTGATGAGCAGGGCCAGTGAAGGACGCGGTCGTCTTGATGTTTCGATCGCGCTGCAAGACAAGCGCTATGGCGACGGCGGCACGTATACTGGGCCCCGGGTCTCGTTGCGCAAAGAACGCCGGGAGGGGCGGATCGTTTTCCTTGTCCTCGTGATCGCGCTGGCTGCCGCGGTCATTTGGCTGCTGAGCCATCTGCCGTTCTGAACGGCACGCAACCTCCCAAGCGATGGCAAATTCCGACTTGGACGTGACGCACGTCGCCAGGCTGGCTCGCCTGAAACTCACGGACGCGGAGGCTCAGCTCTTTCAGGAACAATTGGCGCACGTTTTGCAGTACGCCGATAAATTGGGCGAAGTCGACGTGAGCGGAGTGGAAGCAGCGGCGCATGCTATTCCGCTCTTCGATGTCTTTCGCGAGGACGAAGCGCGCGATTGGTTCACGCCGGAAGAGGCTTTGCGCAATGCACCACGTCAGGCAAACGGTCTCTTTGTGGTGACGAAGGTCGTGGAATGACGCCTCGCGATCTGCCGGCGACAACAGTCGCTGAGCTGCAGGATTTGCTGCGCCGCCGCGAGGTCTCGTCCAGCGAGGCACTCGAATCATTGCACGTCCGCATCGAAAACATCGATGGAGGAATTGGCGCTTATCTCTCCAGAGATTACGAAACCGCACGAAAGGAGTCTCAGAATGCAGATGTGAATTTGCCACTCGGCGGCGTGCCGATCGCGATCAAGGACAACATCAACGTCGCGGGTCAGCCGTGCACCTGCGCCTCGCGGATGTTGCGCGATTATCGCGCGACGTACGACGCGACCGTCATCAGAAAGCTTAGGGCGGCCGGCGCCGTCATCTTCGGGAAAACAAATCTGGATGAATTCGCGATGGGTTCGTCGACGGAGAATTCCAACATCAGGACGACGCTCAATCCTTGGGACATCTCGCGCGTGGCGGGCGGCTCCAGCGGAGGCTCGGCTGCGGCGGTGGCGGCGGATGAGGCTTTCGCAGCGCTGGGCAGCGATACCGGCGGCTCCGTGCGGCAGCCGGCCGGGCTTTGCGGCATTGTCGGGATGAAGCCAACCTATGGCCGCGTCTCGCGCTTCGGGCTGACCGCATTCGCTTCCTCGTTGGATCAGATCGGTCCGCTCGCAAAAAATGTCCGCGACGCGGCGCTGCTCCTAAACGGGATTGCAGGCCCGGACCCTCAGGATTCCACTTCTCTAAACCAACCGGCCCCTGACTTCACCGTGCAACTCGGCCGTGATATCCGCGGTCTCCGCGTCGGTGTGGCCAAGGAACATTCGATGGACGGAGTCGATCCGCAGGTCGCGACCGCGGTGGCTGCTGCGGTCGATCATCTGGCCTCGTTAGGCGCGGAGATTGTCGACATCGCTTTGCCTCACACGGACTACACCGTGGCAGCTTACTATGTGCTGGCGACGGCTGAAGCTTCCGCCAATCTCGCTCGGTTCGATGGGGTACGTTACGGCCATCGAGCGGAGAAGCCGCACGGCTTGCTCGATCACTACGAGCGGACGCGAGCGGAAGGGTTCGGCCCGGAAGTAAAGCGCCGCATCATCCTTGGCACTTACGTTCTTAGCTCCGGTTACTACGACGCCTACTACTTGCGTGCGCAGAAGATTCGCCAGCTTATCCGCGGCGATTTTGCGCGCGTCTTCCAGCAGGTGGACGCGGTTGTTTCACCGACTTCCCCAGTTCCGGCATTTAAGGTCGGCGAACGCGAGGCCGATCCGCTGCAGATGTATCTCGCCGACATCTTCACCATCCCCGCGAACCTCACTGGTATCTGTGGGGTCAGCGTTCCCTGCGGTTTCGCGGAGGTGGACGGTGCGCGTCTGCCCATCGGTCTACAGTTTCTCGGCAATGCCCTGGATGAAGCTCGGCTCCTCCAAATCGCCTTCGCCTACGAACAGAGTACGAATTGGCACCGGGCTCGGCCTCCGCTTGCAGTTGTGCCGACCGAAGCAAACGCGTGAGGGCGCTTTCCGCCAGGCCGCGCCTTCCGTCTTGGGTTGAACGGCTGAATAGCGACGTCGGATTTCGGACCGCGATTTGGCTCTTTGGCGCCGTGCTCTTGGTCTTCGCGGCCATCCCAATTGCGAACGCCCTCCTCGGCGAGAGCATCAAGGATTACGAGCTCTGGCATGACACCGGCCGAAAAATCCTGCAGGGCGATCAAATCTACCCGAAGCGAAACACCAAGTTTCCCTTCATGTATCCGCCGACCGCGGCCCTGCTGCTCGCGCCGCTTAGTCTGCTCGGTAAGATAGGAGTAGTCATTGTGCTCGTGGTGGTGAACGCCGGAGCTTGGATCGCCAGCATCCTGCTTTCGGTGCGACTGGCCACGGGCGAATGGCGTCGGCAGCACCTTTTGCTTTACGTCGTGCCGAGCCTGATCGTCGCGGTCTACGTCTGGAGCAATTTTCACCTGGGCCAGCCGAGCGTGTTGCTTCTGGCGCTCATCCTGGGCGCATTCGCTGCGCTCCAGGAAAAGTGGAATGTGCTCGCTGGCGCACTCATCGCGCTCGCCGCCGCGATCAAAGCATTTCCTTTCGTTCTGATCGCGTATCTGCTTTACCGCCGCTCCTGGACGGCGGCCGCGTCACTGCTTGTGACGCTTGCGCTTCTGCTGCTCGTTCTGCCGACGCCGTTCCGAGGTTTTCCGCAGGCGCGGGCCGATTTGCAACGATGGACTGAGGGAATGCTCCTCAAGTATGACGACAAGGGTCTCGCGCAACGCCCTGGCCGGAGCAATTCCTGGAAAAACCAGTCGATCTTCGGCCTCGCGAACCGAATGCTCCGACACATTGATGCGGACGAGCAATACAACGCCCACACTCCGCGTTATGCGAACCTGGCGGACCTGAGTTTTACTACCGTGAATCGGATCATCGTAGGAAGCGCGCTTTTCCTCGGGTTTGCCTACGCGGCGGTCCTGCCGCGACGACGAGAGCGCAGCCGCGAGACGGACGCGCTGGAGTTCGCGCTTCTCGTTCTCCTCATGCTTCTCCTCACGCCGCTCGCGTTTGGTTATCTCTTCGCCTGTTTGCTCTTTCCCTTCGCGGTGCTTTCACGCCGGCTCTTGGAACAGCCGAGCCCTTTTCTGCTTATGAGTGGGTTGCTTGCGGTCTCGCTTCTCGCTCTCTCGATTCCCCTGCAGAAGACTGCGCAGACCTATGGTAGCACTTTCTTCGCAGCGCTGGTTTTGTTTATGGCGCTGGCGCTCGAACTATGGCGAAGCGGTGTTTCGGCGAAATAGCCTGCGGGCGGCGGCCGCCAACCAGCGGACGGCAAAAAGAGAGGCGACACCCAGACTCATTTTCGAAGAGCCGCGGGCGCGATCGCGAAAGGCGATCGGCACCTCCCGGACCCGCAGTCCTCGTCCACCGCGCACCATCACTTCGAAGGCGATTTTGAAGCCGGTGGCGGCGGGAGCCAGCTGCAGAAGCAATGTCTTGCGGATGGCGAAGAAGCCGGACATCGAATCGTGCATGCCCGTCAACGGAAAGGCCGCCGCCGCCGCGGTCCGCGACAAGAGCTTGCGGTAGAACGGCCAGCCTGGCGTGGCTGCGCCCGCGACGTAGCGGCTGCCGATGACCAGATCACAGTGCCCATCGCGCACCGGACCCACCAAGCGCGAGATTTCGTGCGGCGGATGACTCAAGTCCGCGTCCATCACGACAAGGATTTCGCTCTGCGCGGCGCGCGCACCGGCGGTGACGGCTCCAGAGAGACCAAGCGTGGGGTTGTCTCGCTCGACCAAGCGCACCGGCCATGTGGCGCGCAATGAGTTAACGCGGTCGCGGGTTCCATCGGTGGAACCGTCGTCCACGAACAGAATCTCGGCGCACTGCGGCATCGCTTCCAGGATCTGCCGTACGAGCGGTTCGATGTTATCGACCTCGTTCAGGGTCGGGACGATGACTGAAATGCGGTGCTCTACTCCAGTCGGCGACACGCCGAAGGATACGTTGCCCGATCCCGCCCGCTAGTCGATGCAGCCGCGCCGCCGCCGGGGGTTGGCTCTACGAAGTCGCGTTAAGACCGGCGCGCAACAGAATCCTGCGGTCAGCAGCGCGGCGACCATTCCCCCGGGTTCCGGCACGGCACTGATAACCATAACCGTATCCAAGGTGCTACCGCCGACAGTGTAGGTGGGATCGTAACCAGTCGGATAGTTCGACGTGTCGAGAAAGCGCAGGACTGTGGACGAAGAATTTGCGATGAAGATCGTGTTAAACGCTGTCCAATTGTGCGCGCTATAGGTGTCGCCGGTGTGACTGAAATTCTGTGTCCAGATGACACCGGACCCGATGAGCGAGGCCGTGAAAGTCGCCAGCGCAGAGGCCAGGTCCTCGTTGTTGCCGTAAAAGAAACTGAGCGCGTAGGACTGGCCGGGAGTCGTCGCAAACGTTTGTTGGATTGAAAACTCGGCTGAAAGCGGACCGCCGCCAACGAGATCGAGAAACTGAGTGCCGGCTTGCGGGTCCCGGGCTAAACCGTAAAGATCGACGCTGTGGCCGAACGTCCACCCGGGCACGACGTCGGGCTGCGGGATGTAGGCTAAGTCCTC
>Ga0136617_10002471_pt1 | contig 16423 bp, 16 predicted proteins | sample AntDrymUQ3222106_2_FD_129672 | JGI IMG/M metagenome (GOLD analysis project Ga0136617, IMG submission 129672) | Polar desert sand microbial communities from Dry Valleys, Antarctica - metaG UQ322 (21.06) | ecosystem: Environmental > Terrestrial > Soil > Desert | place: Antarctica: Dry Valley...
CGGTCGCGAGCGGGATCCGCGCCGCCGAGTACGGCGCCCTCGCCGACATGGTCACGATCTGCTTCTCGAAAGGACTCGGCTGTCCGCTCGGCGCGATTCTCGCAGGATCGGAAGAGCGGATCGAGGAGGCCTGGCGCGGCAAGTTCCTCTTCGGCGGCGCCATGCGGCAGGCCGGGATGGTCGCAGCGGCTGCTCTCTATGCACTCGACCACCACGTCGATCGCCTCGCCGAGGACCACGCACGCGCCCGAATGCTCGCCGACGGGCTCGCCGCGGCGGGCCTTCCGGTCGATCCCGAGGCCACCGAGACGAACTTCGTCGCGCTCGACGTCGCCTCGCTCGGCCTGACGGCCGCCGATGCGCGGGAGCGGATCGCCGGGCAGGGCGTGCTCGCCGGAACGCTGCGCCCGGGTGTCGTCCGCCTCGCGACCTACCTCGGGATCGAGGACGAGGACGTCGAACGCGCCGTGGAGGCGATCCCTCGGGCGCTGACCGACTCGCGAGCCCGTGTCGACGCCTGAGGCGCTCCGCGAGGAGCTCGTCCGCCGGCTTCGCACCGCGCAGGCCGAGCAGCGCGCCCCGTCGGTCAGCGCCGCCGTCTTCCGCGCCGACGAGCTGCTCTGGCAGGACGCGGTCGGCCTCGCGGACGTCGATGCCGGGACGGTTGCCTCACCGGAGACGCAGTACCGGATCGGCTCGATCACGAAGACCTTCACCGCGGTCTGCGTCCTCCAGCTCCGGGACGCCGGCGAGCTCTCGCTCGACGACCCGCTCGACAAGCACATTCCCGAGAGCGCCCACGCGCCGACGCTCGGTCGGATGCTCTCCCACGCGTCCGGCCTGCAGCGGGAGCCGCCCGGCGAGATCTGGGAGACGTTGCAGCCGCCCAGTCGCGAAGAGCTCGTCGCGAGGACGGGCGAGGCCGAGCAACCGCTCGCGCCCGGCTCGTGGTGGCACTACTCGAACCTCGCGTTCGCGCTCCTCGGCGAGGTGGTCGCACGGAGGACCGGCGGTAGTTGGGAGGACGCGCTCCGCGCGCGCGTGCTCGAGCCGCTCGAGCTCGTCCGGACGACCGCGGTCGCCGAGGCACCCGCCGCGCGCGGGTACTTCGTACTGCCCTACTCCGACGCGGCCGAGCTCGAGCCGGATCTGGACCTCGGCGGCACGGACTCGATCGGCACGCTCTGGTCGACGACAGGCGATCTCGCTCGCTGGGGCTCCTTCCTCGTCGCCGGCGACGACCGCGTGCTCGCGGCGGCCACGCTCGAGGAGATGTCGCACGTCCGCGTGATGGTCGATCACGAGCGCTGGACTCTCGCCTGGGGCACCGGGCTCGAGCTTTACCGACGGGGCGAGCACGTCTTCGTCGGCCACGGGGGCGGGATGCCCGGCCATGTGGCTGGTCTCGTCGTCCATCGCGCCAGCGGGATCGGCGCCGCCGTCCTGATGAACACGAGCGCGGGCGGCCAGCCGGAGGCGCTCGCGCTCGACCTCGCAGGCGCAGCGATCGAGGCGCTCCCGGAGACCTCGGAGCCCTGGCGGCCGGGCGAGCCGCCGCCCGCCGAGGTCGAGCCGATCCTCGGCCGCTGGTGGACCGAGGGTCACGAGCTCGTGCTCGCGTGGCGAGGCCGGCTCGAGGCGAAGCTGGTCGGCGGCGTGGCCGGCCGCGACGTCTCCGTCTTCGCACCGGAGGGCGACGCCTATCGCTGCGTCGATGGCCGCGAGCGGGGCGAGCTGCTGCGGGTCGTGCGGGACGAGCACGGCGAGGTCGAGAAGCTCTACTTCGCGACCTATCCGCTCCGCCGCGTGCCCTCGACGTTCTAGAGAATGCGCTCTTGACGCAGGAGCGGCCGGACGGCCGCGACGAACGCTTCCGCATCGCGCTTCTTATGCTCCCCGAACGAGACCTCGTCGCCGGCCGCGACGACGCGGAGGGTCGAGCCCAGGAATCCACGCTGTAGCCGCACGTCCTCAACCGAGTCGTAGGGCCACTCGAGCCACGTCTCGCCGAAGATCCGCGCGAAGAAGATCAAGCGCCTGTCGGTCGCGACAAGGAGCCCGGCGCGCAGCCCCTTTGTCGTCGAGAGGAACGCGAGCGGCAGCTCGCCCTCCTCGAGCCGCTCCGGCAGCAGCTCGACCTCCTCGTCGACGAGCAGGCGCCGCTTGAACGACTCGTCCGCCAGCTCCTGAACCGCGTCGACGCGCTCGGTCAGGGCGGGCTCCATCCGCACCGTCAGGCCCGGCGGGAGTGCCGCATCGATCGCGCGGATCGCGGCGCGCCCGTTGCGCCAGACCGACGGGTCGACGCCAACGAAGAAGCCGTCGCTCGTCAGCAGCGTGCGCGAGGCATCCGGGTAGCGGAGCGCGAGCACGCAGTCGTCGAAGCGCGCCGTCACCTGGCGCGCCTCGGCGACCCGGATCGTCACGCCCTCGTCCCCCACGACGAGCTGAGGCAGGCGGGAGCGGTGGAAGCCGAACCCGCGCGAGGGCAAGACGCGTCCACTGACCTTGGTGGTCGAGGTGAGCGGGTACTCCGCGAGCCGGTCGGGTCGCGCCGTCGCCGGCGGCGCGATCACGAGCAGCGTCTCGAGAGCCTGGGCGAGTGCGGCGGCGATCGCCTCCCGGCCGAGCTCCTTTCGCTGTCGCACGAGCTCCGCCGGCTGGACGAGCTCGGCGCCGAGCAGGTGCTGCGCCGTCGCGTAGAAGAGCTGCGCCGGGATCGCGGTCGGTTCGGTCAAAGCTCGATGGGCGAAGCGGCGCTCGTCGTCCAGCTCCTCGTCGGTCGGGCCGTCAAAGGCCAGCGTCTGGAGCACTGCGAGCGTCTCCTCGATCACGCGACCGGAGTTCGCCGCCATCGTGTCGATCGCAACGACGACGTGGACGAGCTCGGCGGTCAGCGGTACGAACTCGGCCGCGGGCGCATAGCTGAGCCCGAGCTCGTACCGGATTCGCTCCTGCACCCGGTGCTCGAGGATGCTCACCGCCGCGGCGAACGCGTTCGAGCGGCGGGCGAGAACCGAGAACGCGACCACGCCGAACGGGCCCTCGGGATAGAAGGCAGGCCACGCAAGGCCATCGAGCTCGCGCGGCTGGGGCGCGAGCTGGGCCTCGCCGTGCGGGAGCTCGACACCGAGCTCGTCCGGCGGGCCCGTGAGCCAGAGCGCGGCGTTCCCGTTCGCGAAGCGCGTCCGCGCCCACGCAGCGATCTCGTCGGCCTCGAGCGCGCGCAGACCGTACTCGTCGTAGCCCACGAGCCCGTGCTCACGCGGTCCGAAGCGGAGCGCGAAAGCGAGCCGCGTCGGGTTCGGGCCTTGCAGCGCCTCCTCCGCGAGGAGCACGCTGCGTTCTGTCTCGAGCCGCTCGAGCGGGAGCGCGCCGAGCCTCGCGGACGTCTCCGCAAGAAAGGGGAGGACGAGATCGGCGTCGCCGCTCGCCCAGAAGCTCGTGAGGATGTTGTCGACGCTGCCGTTCCAGTCGAGCGCGCGCCGCCCCGTCACCGGCAGCGCCAGGTGCTCGACGAGATGCGTGATCCCGCCGGTGGCCGCTGTCTCGTCGGCGCGCCCGACCCGGACGACCAACGAGCCGACGAACGGCGGCGGCCCGTCCGCGAAGAAGACCGGGACGCCTCCGATCGAGGCTCGTTCGAGCTGGGTCAACCTTGCCGCTAGCGCTCGCCGGCGACGAAGAACATCGTCGCAATCCCGATGTAGACCGCGATCAGGATCAGACCCTTGAGGCGACTCGATCTCCCGTCGGCCAGGAGCACGGCGGAGACGACGACGGAGACGCCCAGGGCGATGATCTCGACCTCGCGGAAAGCGAGGGCGAGCGGCTCGATCAGGAGCGCGAGCAACGCGACGGCGGGGATCAGGAAGACCGCCACCTGCGCGCTCGATGCGAGGGCGATCTCGGCTGCCAGCTTGATCTTTCCTCGTGCGGCCACGACGACGGCGCCACCGTGCTCGGCCGCGTTGCCCACGATCGCGATCACGACGGCGGCGAGAAAGAACTCGCTGACGCCGGAGTCGTCCGCAAAGGTGTTGATCGAGCCGACGAGGATCTCGGCGACGAGGGCCGTCACAACCGTTGCAGCGCCAAGCACGACGAGCGCCAGGCGGAGTGACCACCCCTTGATCTCCTCGTCGCTCGCGATGTGCAACGCCGCGTGCCGGCGCAACGAGTAGTAGGTCAGCCCGACGTACGCGATCAGGAGCACGATCGAGACGGGGATCGAGAGATCCGCGAGGGAGCTCCGCTCGGGGTCTCCGTCCCAACCCGGGATCGCGACGACCAGGAGAAGCAGCGTCGAGAACGCCACGAGAGCGAGCGCGAGGAAGCTCGACTGCCGATCGATCTCGCCGCGACCGCCGAACAGGAGCGAGAACCCGAGCACGAGCAGCAGGTTGCCGATCACAGAACCGCTCAGCGAGCCGCGGACTACCTCGAACTCCATGGCGTGGACGGCGAAGAGCGCGATGATCAGCTCGGGCGCGTTGCCGAAGGTGGCGTTGAGGAAGCCGCCGATCCCGGCGCCGGTGTGCTCGGCCGCGTGCTCGGTCGCCTCGCCGATCAGCCACGCGAGCGGGATGAGGGCGGCCGCGGCGAGCACGAACTCCAGCGTCTCGGTCGGGTGGAAGACGTAGTGGATGAGAATCACGAGCGGCGCGAGCGCCACGGAGGTGAAGAGGAGGCGGCGCACCATCGTCCCGGGCACCCTAACGACGCCGTCCCGATAACCGAACGGTTGCCCTCGCTCCCGCGACTGCCTGAAATCGCGCGAAATGTCAAGTCTTGCGGGCAGCTGTCGTCGCGCCCACAATCCCGGTGTGGCAGAGCCCGCGCAGGCCCCGGTCGAGCTCCCGCTCCGTCCTCAGGACGAGCTGGAGTGCCGCCGCTGCGAGATCCATTGCGACAAGGTCGTCTACCCTGGCGCGTGCCTCGAGCGCGCTTGCCCGTTCGTCTACGCCTACGAGGCGTGGGGCCACACGTACATGGGCTGCCTCCAGAAGGTGTACGAGGTCGAGATCGACCTCGACCTCTTGCGCGCGGCGGAGGCCCGGAGTGACGGCTTCGGCGCGGTTCGGGCGGCGCGCGGGCCGCTGCCCATGTGCAAGGTCGAGGTGGCGCCGTGCTACGAGTCGCGCGGCGACGAGCTCGGCTGCCGCAACCCGGAGTTCCACGAGCTGCCGCGAGCCCGCCCGAGCTTCCGTGTCTTCGCGCAGCTCACCTCCAGCTAGCCCGGCTCGTCAAGCACCGGCCGCGGGATACCGATACTCGGGCGGATGGCCGCTCGTCAGAGACTCGCTCGCAGCCTCCTCGCCGGCGCGCTCGTCGGTACGCTGCTCCAGTGCGCCGCAAGTCTCGGCGACCTCGGTGGCCTCGCCGAGGCCATCGACCGCTGGTACGCGCCGCTCGTTCCCATCCTCGGCGGTACGGCGCTCTGCCTGCGCGGCTCCGACGCGGGTCGCGGGAGGAGAGCGTGGACGCTGATCGGGATGGCTCTGATCTCGTGGGGAGCGGCCGATACGTGGTACTCGATCGCCTTCTGGAATCTTGCCGAGGTGCCGTTCCCGTCGATCGCGGACGCCTTCTGACTGCTCTTCTATCCACTCGCGATGGCGGGTGTGGCGGCGCTCGCCGCCGCGCAAGGTCGCGCCGATCGCACCGGCCTCTCGCTCCTCGACGGAGTGATCGGCGCGCTCGCCATGGGAGCGGCCGGAGCCGCAGCTCTTTTCGGACCGATCGTCGAGGCGACCGGCGGCTCCACGCTCGCGATCGCGACGAACCTCGCCTATCCGCTCGGCGATCTGGCGCTGGTCGCACTCGTCGTCGGTGTCATGCCGTTCCTGCGCTGGCAGCTCGGCCGAGCCTGGATCCTCCTCACGCTCGGAATCGTCGTCTTCGGGATCTCCGACAGCTTCTACCTCTTCCGGATCGCCGAGGGCACCTACGAGACCGGGACGATTCTCGATGCCGGCTGGGTCGTCGGCGCCGCCGTGATCGCCCTCGCGGGCTGGCAGAAGCCCGCGCTCGTGAAAACCGGGCGGGAATCCGCGCCCGCGTGGGTCGTCTTCGTCTTCCCCGTGTCATTCGGCACGATCGCGGTTGCCGTGCTCGTCTACGACCACTTCAGCCGAGTCCATCTCCTTGCGCTCGCGCTTGCGGCCGCCTGCCTGATCGCGGTGCTCGGGCGGATGACGATGATCTTCCGGGAGAACCTGGCGATGATCGCCCGGAGCCGAATCGAGGCCTCTACGGACTCCCTGACGGGGCTCGCGAACCGACGCCGGCTCGTCGCCGACCTCGAGGCGGTGTCGGAGTCGGCGACGCTTGTCCTGCTCGATCTCGATGGGTTCAAGGCCTACAACGACACCTTCGGCCACCTCGCAGGCGATGCGCTCCTGGAGCGGCTCGGGGCGGCGCTCGATCGCTCGGTGGGCGGTGCGACGGCCTACCGGATGGGCGGCGACGAGTTCTGCGTCCTCTCCCTCGGTGAGGCAGACGGGCTCGAGCTCGCGCGGATCGCAGCCTCGGCGCTGCGCGAGGGTGGCGACGGCTTCGAGATCGCGAGCTCCTTCGGGATCGTCTCGCTTCCGGACGAAGCGGAGGACGCGAGCGGAGCGCTTCGGCTGGCCGACTCGCGCATGTACGCGCAGAAGCAGCGGCGTCGCTCCTCGGCCGGCAACCAGAGCAAGGACGTGCTCCTACGAGCGCTCGCCGAACGCAGCCCGACGCTCGTCACTCATGTCTCCGACGTCGCCGAGCTGGCCCTCGAAATCGGCCGTCACTTGGGTCTCGCCGAGCACGACCTCGTCCAGCTCGGTCACGTGGCCGAGCTCCACGACGTCGGCAAGGTCGCGATTCCCGATGCGATTCTGGAGAAGCAGGGGCCGCTCGATCCGAGCGAATGGGCGTTCGTCCACCAGCACACGCTGATCGGGGAGCGGATCATCGGTGCTGCGTCTGCGCTGCTTCCGGTCGCCCGCATGGTTCGCTCGACCCACGAGCGCTGGGACGGGCTCGGCTATCCCGACGGCTTGAGCGGCGAGGCGATCCCGCTCGTCGCCCGCATCGTCACCGCCTGCGACGCCCTCTCCGCGATGGTCTCGGAGCGTCCCTACCGGGACGCCGTCGGGCTTCCGGTCGCCCTCGACGAGCTCGACCGCTGCGCGGGTATGCAGTTCGACCGAGACGTCGTCGCGGCGATCCGCTGCGTGCTCACGCGCTCGGACGAGCTGGCCGCCTAGAAGCCGATCCGCGCCCGAGGAACGCTTGTGTTGTTCCAACACAAGCGTTCCTCGCATGTTTCGGCACGGAGTTGTGACGAATGGGCAGGCGCAGGCAGCGATCCTGGACTCGTGCGCTTCTCGCTCTCCCGCAACGACCGCCGGATCCGCGACCTCGTCGTCGCGCTCGATCGCGACGACGTTTCGATGGCAGAGACCTGGCGTGCCGTCGGCGAAGCGGCCTGGAAGCTGGGGTTGCGACGTCCCGGCTATCACGTCGTGCGCGAGCTCGCTCGCGCTGAGCGGGCACGACGGGAGGCGCGCGGGCAGACGAGGCGGGCGGCAGCGGAGGCGGTTTTCTCGATCACCTCGCCGTACGTGGTCAGGATTCCGCAGGCATTCGAACGCCTCGAGGGCGCACGGTCGAAAGAGAGGCTTGTGTTGGAACAACACAAGCCTCCTTCCGCTCGCGATCCATAGTCCGCGCGGCCCAGGCGCAACGGCGAGCGGCGACGGTCAGGCGCGGGCGAGCCAGCGCGCGTGCAGGTCGCGCACCTTCTTCATCTCTCGGGCATCAGGGCCGTGCTTGTCTGGGCCCGGCGTCTCCATCACGGCCGGGAGGCCCTGGAGCGACGGATGCGAGAGGAAGACGCCGAGCTCCTCGCCGAGCTCGCCCTCGAGCACGTTCGCGTGCCGGTCGCGGTTCGAGCCGAGCGGCGTCGCCGCGTCGTTGATGTGCAGCGCGCGGAGGCGATCGAGCCCGATCGTCCCGTGGAGCTCGGTAAGCGTCGTGTCCAGCACCGCGCGGTCGGTGACGTCGACGCCGGAGACGTAGAGGTGACACGTGTCGAGGCAGACGCCGAGTCGTGGGTGCCGATCGAGCGCGTCGACGAGCGCCGCGAGCTCCTCGAGCGAGCGCCCGATCGTGCCGCCGGCGCCGGCAGAGTTCTCGAGCAGGAGCCAGGTCTCATCGGAACAGAGCTCGAGTACCTGCCGCAGCGCCGGGACGGCGCGCGCGAGGCCCGCCTCGAACCCCGTTCCGAGGTGGGAGCCCACGTGGAAGACGACGCCGTCGGCGCCGATCGCGCACGACGCCTCCATCGTCGAGCGCATCGTCTGCACGGACTTCGAGTAGATCGCCGGATCGGGCGCTGCGAGGTTGCAGAGGTAGAGGGCGTGGACGAGCACGGTTCCGAGCTCCGCCTCCGCCCGCCGCTCGCGGAACCGCTCCAACACCGCCGGATCGTGCTCGGGAAAGCGCCACATCCGCGGGCTCTGCACGAAGAGCTGGACGGCATCGGCGCCGATCTCGATCGCATTCTCGAGGGCGCCCTTGACCCCGCCCGAGCAGTGGGCGCCGAAGATCACCTCGCTAGGCTAGCCGGATGGCCGCTCCTGTCCGCGTCCGCATGGCTCCGAGCCCCACGGGCTTCCTGCACATCGGCAGCGTGCGCACGTTTCTCTTCAATTGGCTCTTCGCGCGCGGCCGGGGCGGTGAGTGTCTGCTGCGGATCGAGAACACGGACGTCTCTCGCGAGGTAGCCGCCGCCGTGGAGCAGATCCAGCGCTCGCTCGAGTGGATCGGGATCGACTGGGCCGGCGCCGCCACGTTCCAGCTCGACCGGATCGAGCGCTGCCAGGAGGAGGCGAAGCGGCTCGTGGAAGACGGTGCAGCCTATGAGGAGGAAGGAGCGATCCGCTTCCGGATGCCCGAGGACGGGACAACCGGCTGGGACGATGCCGTCCTGGGCCGGATCGAATTTCCGAACGCAGAGCTCGAGGACGTCGTGCTCGTCCGCTCGGACGGCCGGCCCACCTACAACTTCGCCTCACCCGTGGAGGACTGGCTCGACGAGATCACGCACGTGATTCGAGGCAACGACCACGTCTCGAATACCCCGAAGCAGATTCAGATTCTGACCGCGCTCGGTTCGGCGCTGCCCGTCTACGCGCACGTCCCGATGATCAATGGGCCGGATGGGAAGCCGCTGTCGAAGCGGCACGGCGCCGTCTCGACGGACGAGTTCCGGGACTCCGGGTATCTGCCGGAGGCTCTCATCAACTTCCTCGCGCTGCTTGGCTGGGCACCGGACGGAGAGACGACCATCATGGATCGCGGAGAGCTGGTCGATCGCTTCTCGCTCGATCGGGTTGGGGCGAGCTCGGCAACCTTCGACTACGACAAGCTCGACTGGCTGAACGGCGTCTATCTCCGTGCGCTCCCGCCTGCCGACTACGCCGACACGCTCGTCAGCTACCTGCGCGAGCAGGGAAACGACTGGCCGGAGGAGCGGATCCGCGATGCCGCTCCGCTCGTGCAGGAGAAGATCGGCCGGCTCGGCGAGTTTCCCAGCTTCGCGGGCTTCCTCTTCCACGACGTCGAGCCGGATCCGGCGCTCCTCGAGCGCGCCGTGCTCGAGGAGGCGGCGGCCGCCCTCGAGCGGGTCGATCTCTTCGAGTCAGGGCCGATCGAAGCCGCGCTGAAGGAACTCTGCGAGCGCCTCGGTGCGAAGCCGAGACAGGTCTTCGCGCCGATCCGCGTCGCGGTCACCGGCTCCAAGATCTCGCCCGGCCTCTACGAGAGTCTCGCTCTCCTGGGCCGCGAGGCCGCGGTCGCGCGCCTCAGGAGCGGGGCGGCGGCCGCAGCGGCTTAGGCGGCGCGAGCGGATCGAGCGCGCGCTGGAACTCGAGCCAGGCGCGACGACGATAGCTCGCAGTCGGGAGCGCGTCTTCGAGCCTGCGTTGCCGTTCGTGCGTGCGCGCGTCCTTCACTTCTCGGGGAGCCTCGTTTCTCACTTCTAGGAGCCAAACGACGCTTGCGCGCCAGGCGGTACGGCTACGGGCGGCGCGAGAGGCCGGCGCTCCCCACGACGAGGACGAGTCCGAGGAACCAGAGCGGCCAGGCACTGGTGAGGGCGCCACCGAGCACGAGCGCGACGCCCGCCCCGAGGAAGACGAGCGGCAGCACCTTTGGTTCGGGTGGAGGAGGCGGCTCCCCGTTGGTGGCGGTGTACTCGAGCCGCTGGAGCGCCAGTCGGACGCCGAAGAGCGCCACGCGCCACTCCCACAGGAGCGCCGCGGCGGCGGCCGGACCGGACTCGACGAGCGTCTCGGCGACATCGGCCGTCTCGTCGCGCGCAACCGAGAGGGCGTATTCCAACTCGTCGTACGCGCTTTCGTAGCCTCCGACGAGAGGCACGAGCGCCCGCTCGGCGGCGGCATGGAGCGCGTACTGGAGCGCCGGCAGGTCGTCGCCGAGCTCGTCCAGCGATTCGGGATCGGCGGCCGCCCGGTCGAGCGCGCTCAACGTCGGCTGGAGATCGCGGCGCAGCCGGTCGAGCGCCCGCTCGGAGCTCGCGATGCGACCCGATCCGGCGATCGGCCTCAAGAGCCCGAGTCTAACGGCTCGCGAACCCTGGCCCGGATTCCGCGGCTCGGGATGGCTGTGTCTACACTCGCACGCGATGAATCGCCCGCACACGGTGCTCGTCGTCGACGATGAGCCGTCCCTCCGCCTGCTCTGCCGCGTCAACCTCGAGCTCGATGGTCACCGAGTGTTGGAGGCCGGCACGCTGGCCGAGGCGCGCGAGCTGCTCGCCGTCGAGCAGCTCGACGTCGTCCTGCTCGACGTCCACGTCGGCGCAGACAACGGCCTGGAGCTTCTGGACGACATCGAAGGACTCGAGCTCCCGATTCGTGTCGTGATGCTCTCCGGGACGAGCGAGATCTCGCCGGCTGTGCGAGCGCGGGTCGCCGGGGTCCTGGGAAAGCCGTTCGCGCTCGAGGAGCTTTCCGCAGCGGTCTCCGACGAGGCCGTCCGCTAGCTCGGATGAGCACGACCGCGATCCGCACTCCGCTCGAGTACGAGGAGCGCCTGGCGCGCTACCTCTTCGAGCGCTCCGAGGAAGCGCGTGCCGTGCGGGTCGGCGAGAAGGAGACCTCGGATCAGGCGGCGATCGTGGAGCGTTACCGCGATCTCTTCACCCACGGGCAGGTGGAGGCGCTGCACGTGGCCGAGGACGACGTTCCCGACGAGGAGCGGGAGCGGCTCTATCGGCTTCGGAAGACCTGCGAAGCCGGGATCGTCGCGGCCGAGCTCGCCGGGCAGGAGGACGAGCTGGAGAACGCGATCCTCGCGGCGCGAATCCTCTGGCGCGGCGAGGAGCTGCCGCTGCGGACCGCCCAGGCCACGCTCGCCGTGCTCCCCGGCTACCGCGATCGCGACGAGCTCGGGGCGCTCCACAACGCCGAGAGCGCCCGCTTCAACGACGAGCGGCGCGCGTTGCTCACGGCGGGCGACGCGCTCGAGGCGGAACTCTCCGGCGTCGCCGACGCGATCGAGCGGTCCGACGAGGAGAAGGGGATCTCGCTGCGCGAGCTCGAGCGCGCTCTCGACGCCGCCAGCAGGAGCGGCACACCCGCCTACGACGACCTCCGCGAGCGCTGGTTCGCGAAGCTGCTCGGGCCGGAGCGCGAGGCCGTGCCGACCTCGAACCACACGAGCTACCTGCGTCGGCTATCACCGCTCGAGTCCACCTACACGAAGGAGCGCTCGGTCGAGGTGTGCGTCGAGACGCTGCGCCGGCTCGGCTTCGAGATCCAGTCGATCGCGGGAATCCGCCTCGACCTCGACGACCGCCCGCAGAAGTCGCCGCGCGCCTGCGTGATCGCCTCGGACCCGCCCAACGTCGTCCATCTGATCACGCGCGCCCAGGGCGGGTTGCACGACTACCAGGCGTTCCTCCACGAGGCCGGCCACGCGCTCCACTACGCCGGCTGCGATCCGGCGCTGCCCTACACCTTCCGCAAGATCTCCCGCGACCACGCCTTGACCGAGGTCTACTCCTACATCGTCGAGGCGATCTCGCGGGAGCCGGGCTGGCACGCCGAGCACTTCGGGCTCTCCGACGAGCAGGCCGTCGAGAATGCCGAGGCGACGACGTTCTTGGAGGCGCTCCTCTTTCGCCGCTACACCGCGAAGCTCCAGTTCGAGATCGAGTTCTGGGGCCGATTCCCGGACGACGGCGGCACCTCCACCGGTTACTCCGAACGGCTCACCGCGGCCACCGGGATCCACTATCCGGTGGAGAGCTTCCTCTCCGATATGGACTCGGGGTTCTACTCGGCCGACTACCTGCGAGCCTGGATCCGCTCGGCCCAGCTCCGGCGGCACCTGATCGCGGAGATCGGCGAGGACTGGTGGCGCAGACCCGAGACAGGGGAGCGGCTGCGCGAGCTCTTCCGGGAGGGGACGCGCCCGACGAGCGAGGAGATCGCGACGAGAATCGGCTCCGACCCTCTCGACGCCGAGCCCCTGCTGCACGAGCTCGGAGCCTGACCTCGTCTTCACCAGCCCTTGACACGCGACCTCCGGCCGTCGTACCGTAGACCTGAATCGGGTCTCAGGTTTAGATCATTCTTCACGGAGGTCAGGGAGATGCAGGGAACGCGCTTGAAGCTTGCAGTGCTGCTCACGCTCGTCGCCGCGGTGCTCGGCGGGCTCGCGAGCACGGCCGAAGCGAAGACGGAGGCAGGAACGGGGCAGGCGGTCGCTGCTTCGTACAAGGTCGGGATCGTCTATTCGCGCACAGGGTTGCTCGCCGCCTACGGCGCCCAGTACATCCAGGGCCTTCGCTACGGCCTCGCCTACGCGACCAAGGGCACGAACTCGGTCAACGGGCGGAAGATCGAGCTGACGCTCGCCGACGACGGCACCGATCCCGTCAAGGCGGTCTCGGCCGCGAAGGATCTGATCGGGAAGGGCTACAAGATCCTCGCCGGCAGCGTCTCGTCGGGCGTCGCGCTCCAGATGGCGCCGCTCGCCGAGCAGAACAAGATCCTCTTCATCTCGGGCCCGGCCGCGACCGACGCGGTCACCGGGATCAACAAGTACACGTTTCGATCGGGTCGCCAGACCTTCCAGGACGTGAAGACCGCGGCGACGTTTCTGCGGGGCGCCGGTCGCAAGGTCGTCGTCTTCGCGCAGGACTCAGCGTTCGGCGCGGGCAACTTCGCCGCCGTGAACGCGGTCGTCGGCGGCCAGGGCCACGCGGTGAGCCGGCTCCTCGTGCCGCTCTCGGCGCAGGACTTCACACCGTTCGCGCAGCAGGCGAAGCAGGCGAACCCGGATCTGCTCTTCATCGCCTGGGCCGGCACGACCGCTCCGGCGATGTATCGGGCGCTGACGCAGCAGGGCGTCTTCGGCGTCTCGAACAAGATCGTGACCGGGCTCGCGGAGAAGGCGACCTGGGCGAGCTACGGCGAGGCGGCGACGCGGATCGACTTCCTGTCGCACTACGTCTCGACCGCACCGAAGAACAAGGTCAACGACTTCCTCGTCAACGCGATGCGCAAGCGAGGCCAAGTGCCGGACCTGTTCACCCCGGACGGCTTCGTCGCCGGCCAGATGATCGTCCGCGCGCTCACCGAGGCGAAGGGCGACAACGTCGACCGGATGATCTCTGCGCTCGAGGGCTGGAACTTCGTCGGCCCGAAGGGCCAGCAGTCGATCCGCCAGTCCGACCACGCGATGATCCAGCCGATGTTCCAGGTGAAGCTCGTCCAGAACGGCAACCGCTTCACGCCGAAGGTGACTGCCCGGATCAAGGGCCAGTTCGTCGCCCCGCCGGAGAGGCGCTAACCGGCAACCCCTGACCGCCGGGATCGTGAGCTCTCCCTCACCGATCCTCGCCACGCGGGGCCTCGGGCTCGACATCGGCGGCGCCAGAATCGTCGCTGATGTCTCGCTCGAGGTCCGCGCGGGCGAGCTCGTCGGGATCATCGGGCCGAACGGAGCGGGCAAAACGACGCTCTTCAACCTGCTCTCGGGCCTTCTGCGGCCGACTGCGGGAAGCGTCGAGCTGCACGGTCGCGACATCACGGGCGAGCCGCCGTTCCGCCGCACGCGGGCCGGGCTCGGGCGGACCTTCCAGGTCTCGAGCGTCTTCCCGCTCCTGAGCGTGCGCGAGAACGTGCGTCTCGCGGCCGACTCGGCGCTCGGCGGGACGATGCGGATCTGGCGGCGCGCGGGCCGGATCGGGGTCGAGCGGGCCGAGCAGGCTCTCGAGCGGGTCGGCCTCGGCGGTCGGGACGCCTCGCCGGCCAGCCTCCTCTCGCATGGCGACCAGCGCAAGCTCGAGATCGCGATGCTGCTCGTCGGCAACCCGGACGTGATCCTGCTCGACGAGCCGATGGCCGGCGTCTCGGTCGAGGACGTCGACGAGCTCGTCGAGCTGATCCGGTCGGTGCACAAGGAGGAGGGCAAGACGGTGCTGATGGTCGAGCACCGGATGGAGGTCGTGATCGGCCTCGCCGAGCGGATCGCGGTCATGCACCACGGCGCGCTCCTCGCGTTCGACGAGCCGGACAAGGTGATGGCGAACGAGACGGTTCAGACTGCCTACCTCGGGGAGCCGCTCTGATGCCGGCGCTCATCTCTGTCTCCGACCTGCACGTTCACCTGGGCGAGTCGCACGTGCTCCAAGGCGTCTCGTTCGAGGTGCCCGAAGGCGGCGTCACGGCCCTGCTCGGGCGGAACGGGGTTGGGAAGACGACGACGCTGCGGGCGCTGATGGGTCTCGTGCCGCGGCGAGGACGGGTCACGCTGGCCGGGGCCGAGCTGACGCGCTTGCCGACGCACCGGATCGTCCAGCGCGGGGTCGGCTACGTGCCCGAGGATCGCGACGTCTTCGCCGGTCTCAGCGTCGACGAGAACCTCCGGATCGCCGAGCGAAACGGGAGCCCGCGCTACGAGCTCGTCTACGAGCTCTTCCCGGAGCTGAAGACGCGCGGCGCCCAGAAGGCGGGGACGCTCTCGGGCGGCCAGCAGCAGATGGTCGCGATCGCCCGCGCGCTCCTGAACGAGAACTCTGTGCTCCTCGTCGACGAGCCGACGAAGGGGCTCGCGCCGCTCCTCGTGACCGAGGTCGCGGCCGCGCTCGAGCGGGCGGCGGAGCTCGCGACCGTGCTTCTCGTCGAGCAGAACCTCGCCGTCGTGGCGCGGGTCGCGCAGCAGGTCGTCGTGCTGGACGGGGGTCGCGTCGTCCACGCGGGCGGTGCGAAGGAGCTCCTCGGCGATCCCGAGCGCGTGCGTGCCCTGCTCGGCGTCCACGGAGGCGGGCACTGATGAGCACGTTCATCCTCTTGACGATCACGGGGCTCGGGCTCGGCGCGATGTACTTCCTGATCGCGTCCGGCCTCTCCCTGATCTACGGCCTGATGGGCGTGCTCAACTTCGCCCACGGAGCCTTCCTCACAGTCGGGGCCTACGCCACATGGTGGACGTCGACCCACGTCGGCGGCGGGCCGGGCACGAAGCTCCTGGTCGGCGCGATCGTCGGGCTCGCCGTCGGCGCGCTGCTCGCGGCGCTCGTCGAGCTCGTCCTGATCCGGCCGCTCTACGAGCGCCACATCGAGCAGGTGCTCGTTACCGTCGGCCTCGCACTTGTCCTGAGTGCGCTCGTCGAGGCGATCTGGGGCTTCGACGCGCGCCAGTTCCCCGTGCCCGACTGGCTGATCGACACGACCACGATCTTCGGCGCCAACATCCCGAACGACCGCTTCCTCGAGATCGCGACCGCTGTGCTCGTCTTCCTCGGGCTGACGGCGTTCCTGCGCTACACCCGCTACGGGCTGATCGTCCGCGCCGGGGTCGAGAACCGGGCGATGGTGACGGCACTCGGGATCGACGTGCGCAAGTCCTTCACGCTCGTCTTCGCGATCGGCGGGCTCGCGGCGGCGCTCGCGGGCGTGCTCTCCGGTGTCTACTTCGGCGCGGTTGATCCCGGCCGGGGTACGAGCCTCCTGATCTTCGCGTTCATCGTCGTCGTGATCGGCGGCTTCGGCTCGATCGGGGGCACCGCGATCGCCGCGGTCGTCGTGGGGCTCGTCCAGCAGTACGCGAACTACTATGCGTCGAGCGGTCTCGGCGACCTCGCCGTCGTGCTCCTGCTCGCGCTGGTCCTGCTCGCCCGGCCCGGTGGGCTCGCCCCGAAGGTTGCGCACTGATGGGCAGGCGCGCCGTCGCGCTCGCGATCCCGTTCGTCTTGCTCGCGGTGCTCGCGGCCGTTCCGACGCTGCCGTTAGACATCCCCGTCGTCTTCGCCGGCCCGCTCGACAGCCCCGGCACGCTCGGCCTCCTCGCGCTCTGCCTCCTCTTCGCCGGGATCGCGCTCACGTACGACCTGCTCTTCGGCTTC
>Ga0136617_10002472_pt1 | contig 16421 bp, 15 predicted proteins | sample AntDrymUQ3222106_2_FD_129672 | JGI IMG/M metagenome (GOLD analysis project Ga0136617, IMG submission 129672) | Polar desert sand microbial communities from Dry Valleys, Antarctica - metaG UQ322 (21.06) | ecosystem: Environmental > Terrestrial > Soil > Desert | place: Antarctica: Dry Valley...
CAAAAACAAAATTTGCAGCGGCACAACACCCCGCTCGGGCACGACGAATTGCGGCAGAAAGGAGAAGAAAAACAGCGCCGTTTTCGGGTTTAACACCTGCACAATGATGCCCTGCCGAAAAACTCGGCCGAGACTGGATCGCGCCACATCTTCCGTCTGCACCTCGTCGCGCGCGAGCAGCGTACGCACTCCCAGATAAATCAGATAAGCCGCACCCGCGTATTTCACCGCGTTGAAGGCGAGCGCCGATGAAAGAAGCAAAGCCGAAAGCCCGAAGGCCGCCGCGGCGACATGAAACAACGTTCCGACCTGCACACCGAGGCTCGAGATGATGCCGGCGAGGCGCCCTTGCTGAATGCTGCGCGCGGCGATGTAGAGCGTGTTCGGCCCAGGCGCGAAGACGAGCACGAGCGTGGCGGTGATGAACAGCGTCAGGTTTGGCCAATCAGGAATCACGCGTTGTTTTTCGTGCCGCCGGCTAGTCCACGCAACTCACCTCCGCCAGCCGGCGCCCGAAAATGCAATGTGTTGCGCGTCTCCTACGCTCTGCGCCGACTCCGAAATCGAATGGCCGCAAGCAATAGAGCCGAAAGGCCAAAGGCCGAGCCGGCAAGCGCGATGAAAAGAATGGCCGAGGGCTCGGGCACCGGTTTGAAGACGAAGAGGTGCTGGAACTCGTCGGTGAGATAAATCGCCGAGGGACCACGCATAGGGTGCTTGGTTTACCGCCCGTCTGGCGCTCATCAACCACCCTACGTGAGGTCCCTCGCCGTCTTCGCGGCTCGGGATGACAGCTTTGATTCTGTAATCGATGAAGGTAGACGCAGCCGCTAACAGATTCCTTTCATCGGAGGGCGACTACAGCGGAGCGCTGGCGTGACTACGGAGAGCCGCTAGACTGGCCCTTCTATGAAATGGGCCATCATCGTTCACGGCGGAGCGCACACGATTCCGGACGCGAAGATCGAGCCGCACAAAGTTGGCTGCCTCCGCGCGGTCGATGCCGGTGCAGCGCTCCTTGAAAAAGGCGCGTCTTCCCTCGAAGCCGTGGAAGCCGCGATCCTCATCCTCGAAGACGACCCGGTTTTCAACGCTGGTTTCGGCTCGATGTTAAACGCCGATGGCGAAGCAGAGATGGACGCCGCCATCATGGAAGGCAAACATCTCGGAGCCGGTGCCGTTGCGGCGATCCAGGGAGTTCGTCATCCGATCACGGTTGCGCGGCGGTTGCTCAAAACCGACACGGTGCTGCTCAGCGGTGACGGCGCGCATCGCTTCGCGGTCGACCAGAACCTGGAGCTGTGCCGACCGGAGGAAATGATTCACGAGGAACAGGTCGCGGAATGGCGCGCACACCGAGCGAAGCATGGTTCGGATACGGTTGGCTGTGTCGCGCTCGATGCGCACGGTAACTTCGCGGCGGGAACTTCGACTGGCGGTTTGATGCATAAACCGAAAGGCCGCATCGGCGATTCACCGCTGATCGGACTTGGCCTTTACGCCGATAATGCCGCCGGCGGTTGCGCCTTGACCGGCGACGGCGAATCGATCATGCGCATGGCTCTCGCGCATCGGATCATCGATTCCCTGCTCCACGGCGCGGACGCGGATCAAGCCGCCGAGGAAGCGATCGCCGTCATGGCGCATCGCGTCGGGGGAGAAGCAGGCTGCATCGTGCTCGATCGGCAGGGTCGCGTCGGCTTCGCGCATAATGCCGACCATCTTGCGCATGCCTATCGCACCGCGGAGATGAAGAGCGGAATCGCGTCGGTGAAGAAGTTGTAGCCGCGTCCCTGCGGGACGTGTGGGATCGATATTCCATGGAGCACCGAGCAGCACGCCCGCAGGGCGCGTGGCTACATTGTCGAAGTCTCCAGCAGCGCCTCCGTAAGGAATTTCCGGAACTCCGCCGGATCGCGCAACCGGTACTTCGCGCGTGACGGTTCCCGGCCAACCTTGATCGAAATAAGATTCGGCGTTTCCGCCTCGAACATGCTCTCGTCTGTCTGATCGTCGCCTGCGCAGAGCACGACCGCGTAAGTCTTCTCCTCGATTAAACGCCGAACCGCCGCGCCTTTCGAAATCTGGGCCGCAGTCGCTTCCACGATCTTCCGGCCGTGCCGGATCGTGACGGGCTCGTTCGCCATCAACGCGCCGAGTTCATCCACCAATTGATGCGCCTTCCACGCGCCAAACTCCGGATCGGTTTTGCGATAGTGCCAGACTAACGATGTGCGCTTTTCTTCGACGAAACTGCCCGGCGTCGACTGCTCATGCAGGTGCAGCACTTCCCGCAGCTCGTCTTTCCAATTGAGAGTGATGTTGCGAACCATGTCCGCCCATTCGCGCTGGCCGCGGCGCCGGAGAGAAGCGCCGTGTTCCGCCACCAGATTGAAAGGCATACCGCTAAACCACCTTTCCAGGTCGCTGCTCTTGCGACCGCTGATAATCGTCACGTCGAGGTTTTGCACATCGCTCAGTTGTTGGAGCAGCGCATAAATTGCGGCGGTCGGTTTTGCGGCGTCCGGCTCGCGCTCGATCTCGCGCAGAGTTCCATCGTAATCGATAAAAACTGCGATCGGCTTTCCGGCGGCTTGCCGCAGTTGGGCCACCACATTCTCGATCCGGTCGGAAGCGAAGGGCGCAGCCTCGGCCGTGGCGATCAGATGCTGAATGAAAACGCGCGCCCAATGCTGTGCATCGTAACGCATGACGCGTTCGCGCATCGCTTGGTTGGAGGCGCGCCGCTCTTCTTTTGTCATGGAGAGCGCGTCGACCAGCGTTTGTGCGACGGCGCGAGAGTCATACGGATTTACGAGTAACGCATTCGACAGCTCCTCGGCCGCACCCGCGAATTCACTTAGGATCAGAACGCCGTCGTGTTCGCGCTGGCAGGCGATGTATTCCTTCGCGACCAGGTTCATCCCGTCGATCAATGGCGTGACCAAACCGACGTCCGCACTCGCATAGAGCGCACAGAGATCGGTGAAGTTGACCGAGCCGTGGATGAAACGAATCGGGCTGCTGCTGAGGGTGGCGTACTCGCCATTGATCCGTCCTACGCGGGCCTCCACTTCCGCGCGCAAGTCCTGGTATTCCTCCACCTCCTCCCGCGATGGGACGCTGACAAAGATAAACTTGATCGCGTCGCGATCGTCGGCCCCGGCGAGAAAATGCTCGATCGCATCCAGGCGATGCAGAATGCCTTTCGTATAATCCATTCGCTCGACCGAAAGGACGACGCGCCGGCCTGCGTCGGAGGCGCACAACTCGTCGCGCCGCCGCGTGAACTCCGGCGAATCAAGCCGCTCTTCGAATTTGCGCGCGTCGATCCCGATCGGGAAAACGCCCATCGCGGTGACGTGTCCGTCTTCTCCGCGGATGCGTGTGATTTCGGATTCGAGACCGAGAAGCCGCAGGACCGTGCTGCGGAAATGACGCAGGTAACCAAACGTGTGAAACCCAACGAGGTCCGCTCCGAGCATGCCCGCGACCAGCTCGCGGCGTTTCGGATGGCAGCGGAATGTCTCGAATGACGGAAACGGCGTGTGCAGGAAGAAGCCGATTTTCAGCTCGGGCGTGCGATCGTGCAGCATCGCCGGCAGGAGCATGAGCTGGTAGTCGTGCACCCAGATGAGGTCGCCGGGTTGAGCGACCTCGACCACCTTGTCCGCGAAGCGCTGATTGACCTTCCGGTAATGGTCCCACCAGGCCGGATCGTAGCGCATGTAGTTCAGCATGTAGTGCAGCAGTGGCCAGATGCTGGAATTAGAAAACCCCTCGTAATGCCCGGCTGTTTCCTCGTCCGAAAGAAACACCGGGATGCAGCCGTGCTCCCTCCTTAACACCTCCTCGGTCTCAGCCCGGCGCACCGGGTCCACGATGGTCGCGCCCGGCCAGCCGATCCACTTCACTTGATACTCCTCGGCGCCCAAACCACCGAGTGCCGCGACCAGGCCGCCTGACGATTTCCTGATCTTCTCGCCGACCGTAACGGGAAGACGGTTGGAAACGTTAATGAGATTGATCGGCATGGTGATCCGGACGGTGGCTTTGAGGCGACGCTGAACGCTAATGACGCGCGCGTCCAGACCTTGGTCCTCCCGCGATGTGCTGCGCGAGCGTCCGGGTTTGCTTTCGCCCGGGGGAATCGCTAGCAATCGCCGAGGTGACTGTCTACATCGCGCGCGCCGGAGCGGAGATCGGTTCATACGAGCGCGACGAGCTCGAAGCGCTCGTCCGCAGCGGCGAATTGCGGCCGACAGATCATTATTGGCACGAAGGAATGGAGAACTGGTTACTGCTCCAGGATCTGCCCGCGGACGACACATGGGAACCCTTGGCGGCGGCCGCGCCAGAGCCGATTCCCGAGCGACCACGCTTTCCCGTCGCCGTGGTTCGCGGCGCGATTGCGGCGGCCGTGGTCATCGTCATTTATTTCCTCGTCGCAGCCTGGAACCGTTCCGCGGACGACGCCAATCCATCTTCGGTAACGACCGGTTCGCCGGGGCCGCGGACCGCAGCGAGCGAGATTGAATTGCGAGACAAGGCCGCCGCTGAGCTTCGAGCCAAGATCGAGAAACTTCCCAGCCGCGCCGCGCCGCCCTTGAACACCTTTTACTACGACGTCGCCGTGACCATGAATCATTCGTATTCCACGCAGATCCCGTGGAGCGCCCTGATCACGGGTCGCGAAAATGTCGTTGATCCGAATAGCCAGGAAACTCTCTCGCGCCTCGAGTTCCAAATGCTCGCGGATTACCGCGATGGCGAATGGATTTTCAAGGAATACCGCGCCACGACGGACGACTTCGCCAAGACCGTCACGATCGAAACCAACGAAGACGCTACCACCCAGGTGCCGCCCAGCGTGGTCAGCTTGATGGGCCTGAAGGTCTACGAGGATCGATGAGCTGCGTCGTAGGTGTGGGAAAGCGTGACTGAGGTGATGCGCCTGCAGCCGAAGGGCCTGACGGGTTGCAAACCCGTCCCACACTTTGGAGGATCAGAATGAAGTTCTGCGTCCACTGAGATGGAAAGGCAATCGGTGACACCGACACGAGTTTTCATTCTGACGCTGGCGGCGATGACCGCGTTCGCAGGCAATTCCCTGCTCTGTCGCCTGGCGCTCAAGCAAACGAGCATCGACGCCGCTAGCTTTACTTTCATCCGCATCGTTTCGGGCGCGATTGCGCTCTGGCTAATTGTTAGCGTGCGCCAAAGGACAGGCGGCCGAGCCGGCAGCTGGCCTTCCGCGCTGGCTCTCTTTGCTTACGCTGCCGCTTTTTCGTTTGCCTACCTCAGCCTGTCTGCCGGAACGGGGGCATTGCTTCTGTTTGGCGCCGTGCAGGCGACGATGATTATCTGGGGGCTGCGCAAAGGGGAACGACTGCGCACGCAACAGTGCGTTGGTCTTGCCTTCGCCTTGAGTGGACTGGTGGTGCTCTTGTTTCCCGGCCTTTCCGCTCCTCCTGTAGGCGGCTCCATTCTAATGCTCGGGGCCGGGGTAGCCTGGGGCGTCTATTCGCTTCGTGGGAAAACTGCCGGTGACCCTGCCAGCGCCACCGCGGGAAATTTTCTGCGCGCCGTGCCACTGGCTGCAGTGCTCGGCATTATCTTCCTACCCTGGGCTCGGCTCGACGGCGCTGGCATGGGATACGCGGTCCTCTCGGGAGCTCTGGCCTCGGGAGTCGGTTACGCAATTTGGTATACCGCGTTGCCCGGCTTAAAAGCCGCAAGCGCCGCCACCGTTCAACTCAGTGTGCCGGTCCTCACCGCGGCGGGCGGAATCTTGTTTCTTGGCGAGTCGATCACGCCGCGTTTTGTGTTCGCATCGGTCGCTGTCCTCGGAGGAATCGCCCTTGTCGTTTTAGAAAAACGCCGGGGCGTCGTGCCGGCCAAATAGGGCTGGTGCGACTTATCACCGCTCCCCACGAACGGAAGCGTCCGCGGCGATTAATTCGCCGCCGCTTCACCCAGCCATTCGACCGCGTGGACGTGAACCAGGCGGTCGAAGCCTTTAAGCGAAATTTCGCCGAGGGTGTGGAACGTTAATCCCTTCCCGATGCACAGCTCCGCGACCACATTCGACACCAAAATTTGATCAGGCTTCGCGTGGGAGCAGAGCCGCGAGGCGAGTTGCACCGTCGCTCCGAAGATGTCGTTATCGCGGTCGACCGGCTCTCCCGCTGCGCCCCCGATCCGGACTTTGCATCGGGTGCTCTTTACCCTCCTGCTCACGCGAGGTCAGTTCACGCTGAATCTGTGCGGCGCAGCGGACGGCGGCCGCGGCCGAGACGAAGGAAGCCATGATCCCATCTCCGGTGTGCTTGACCTCGCGACCCTTAGACGCAGCCAGAGCATCCCGCACTATCGTGTCGTGGACGCGGAGAAATTCCATCGCGGTGTCGTTCCCGTGGCGTTGCGTCAGCGCCGTCGATCCGACGATGTCCGTGAACAAGACAGTCCGGATACCAGGATCGCGCGCATCCTCGGCGCCTCCGGGGATGAGAGCCGCCCCGGCTGCATTCACCTCGCCGCCACCGAGAAAACCATCGGCGAGATCGGGCTCTACTTCGATGAGTTTCTCGGCCGCAAAGCCATGAGCTTCCGCGTGAACTTTGATCGCCGCCTCCGCACTTGGTGCATCCACGAGGCAGAAACACTTCCCGCAACTCTCAGCCGCGTGCGCCTTCGCCATGTCTTCCGGGGTCGCCCCGTGAAGCTGTGAATGTCCATGTACAACGGCATCGCAACTTCACGACCACGCCGCGGCGGGAACCATTGCAACGTGCAGCGGTCGCTGAAGCGGTGTGACCTGAGAGTGTGTCGAACGGCGGACTCACTGCGGCGGAATCTTCAACACCTGACGAGACGCAGGATCAGTTTACTCGCGAAAGCGTTCGGAGGAGTTCACGCGCGCAGAGGTTCGGCGCTGCGCCGGGGTTGCGCGTCGCCTACGGGAAAAGCCGGAGGGTTAACGCTTCCCCTGCCTTCTTCGACCGAAAGCGAGAAGCAGTGCCGCCGGAACCGCGAGCCACACTGTCGAGAAATGTTCGGGTACCGTCCTAATGAATTCCAAGATCTGAAAATGGCCGCGCTGCGGCGAAAGGAATTCGCTCGTTATGATCGCTGCGCCCTCGCCTGTGAGAGGATCGAATCCCACGAACATCGAGTCCGCGCCGGCCGGCGCAAATCCGGACCAATGCGCCATGGCCGTGACCAATGTGTAACCAGGTTGCACCTGAGCACCGACGCTCCCCAGGTTGAACACCCAACTTGCGATCGTCCATTGCTCGCCGCTGCGAATCAACGGCGATGACATCAGGAGAGGAGTGCCGGGGATCATGGACGCAAACGTGCCGGAGCTTGATTGCACCGTCACGTTTTGCCACGTCACGATCCCGTAGGGCGGAAAGAGCTGCGACGGGTCTGAGATAAAGCCGAGGTCGCCCACGAAATCGATGCTCCCAAGTTCGATGATGTTCGCACGGGCCGATTCTGACGCCGCGATGAAGAGTGCGGATGCGAGCACGCCCGCCAGTAGTTTTTTCATTGAGAGACGGGCGGCCATTTACGTTGCTTGGACGCCTACCGACTGGAAGCGCCTGCTTCTCTCTTTCGTCTCCGGGTCGCTCTTCGCGCTTATCCGATGCGTCTTCGCCTACCTGATAGCACCATGACACGAGTCGAGAGGCCTAACGTATTGTTAGCTTGGAGCTATCGCGCAACATGACGATCCCCAGCCAAGCGAACCAAACGATCTGACTCAGCCCAAAAACATCGGTTAGCACATCGAGAGCCGGGACAACCGTGACGATGCCCGCCACTCCGATCACCACACCAAGGTAGTTCAATGCTTTGGGAAGTCCCCCTCCCCGCAGGGCTGCCCAACTCACCAGGAGAACCCATAGGCCGCCTACAATCTCATTCCCACCGCCTAGAGCGTGTCATGCACTTTTTGCGGTAGTTCTCACTCCTTACCAGTCGCTTCACGGCGGTGCCGCGGAGGCCGGTAGCACAGGCATCTTGCCGCATCTTGCCTGTGGGGACACCGGGCGTCTCGCCCGGTGAAGCAGCGCTTGAGGCCGCCGCACTTGGAAGAGTCACCGGGCAAGATGCCCGGTCTCCCCACAGGCAAAGATGCCTGTGCTACCTCGGAAATATCCGGCCGAGAGCAGTCAAAGTGCATGACACGCTCTAAGCCGTAACCATGCAGTTGAAGTGCTGCAGAACCGGCGCGACGCAACCGTGGCAAAAGCTTGTCATCCTGAGCGAACGCGAAGGATCTCTGAACATTTCTGCGCAGGCGACGCTTGGTGACGGGGAAATAGTCAGAGATGTTTCGCTGCGCTCAACATGACAAGCGGAGAGCCGGCCGCAGGCGCTTATGGGAGTCACGCGAGAGCAAATTGTCGAATCACCTTTTGGTGGACAAATCTAACTGCAATGCAGTTGGATATTCACCAAATAACCGCGTCGGAAGCAGCCTTTTGCGCAATTCTCAGATGCTCCGTTTTGCGCCTCAACTGCATGGTTACGGCTAAGCCAATCGCCGACCAGACCGACGCCGCTTGCGCCGGGTCTTTGCCATAGAGATCGACGACAGTATCGATGCCGGCGTTAACGATCATACCGCTGGCAATGGCTTCCAGACGCGAGACACAATCGGCGCAGGCGTCGCGTCTGCGCTCGCTCCCACGAAAACTATGAGACTGCTACTAGACGTAAGATATGGATCTTGAACTCTAATAAGGCAGCGAGGGGGACGCGACTAATCGCTAATCAGCACGCTTACCTTTTCCTTCAGTTCATCTTTTAGATACAGTTCGACGCGGTATTTGCCGGCGGCCCATCCATCTTTAGGACGGGAGAGGGTGAAGCGCGCGGCAAAATCCGGGCGCGTAATCGTGGTTCGCGTTTCGTCGACGACGAAGTTCGGAGGTGCGACATCGCCGACGTCTTCCGCGATCCACGCGATTCGCACTTCGGCGCTCAGTGGAAGGTTCTCTCCGCTCCAACGCACAAAAATATTTGGCACATCGGATCGGACTTCGGCGACCGCTTCGCCCTCGCGCTCTTGCGCCACTTCCAGCTTTAGATTCACCGGAGGCGAATTCTCCGGGAGGGCTGTGCTGGGAGCTGCGGCAGTGGGGTCGGGTCGAGAGGGCGGAATGGGCTCAACCGAAAACCTGGTCAAGAGCAAGGCGACACGGCTGAGGAGCCGGCCGGTTGGTCCCCTGGTCGTGGTGATGTCCTTGATGAATCCGACGCCGGGAACGAACCAGCGTTCGATCGTCATAGAGAGCGGCCACGGCTGCTCGCACCGCAAGCGGACGGCGCGATACGTTCCGGCAGGGACCGTGACATCCTCCTCAGCGGCGGCACGCCACTGCTGAGGCATTTCGGCGCCTGAAACCGAATCATCGAACTTCCATTTGGCTCCGACTCGCAGAGGTGCAGGGATGAGTGTCTGCGGAGTATCGAACGCGAGAGTCCTGCCATCTTTCCACCTTCGTCGATAGCCGACCAAACCGCGTTCCTCCACGGCGAAAAATTCGGTCCTTATCACCTCGTCCCCGGCAAGCGTCTCCAGTTTGAGCACTTCTTTCGAGCCGATGAGCTCGGTGCCGCTAATGCGAACCATAACTGGCGCAGGCTGCACCGTGCGGTCCGACGAGTCCGAAACTTCATACTCCCATTGTGCGCCCAGGCTCGTGGGGAAGAACGGCTCCGCATGCGCAGGACTGGCCGAGAACAGGACCAGCGCGAGGAGGAAGTTTTTGATTCTGATCACGAAGCGACCGCTCTTGACGTGGCGGGCAAGTATCGTCACCATCGGGGATGACAGACTAGGGGAAGCTGTAATTGCCGCGGTAGAATTCGCCCACATTGCGGCAGTACTCGGCGTGCTTGTAGATGTTGCTGACGATCTCGAACTGGCGCTTCTGATACGGCACGAAAACGCTTTCGTGATCAAGCCGTAGCAGGTCAGTGCTGATCTTCTCTTCGAGCTGTTGGAGGTTGTCGTAAACCGTCTCCAGCGTTTTGAACTCCGGGGTGAAGAATCGATCGTTGTAGACGGCGAAGCTGACCCCGCCGCAGAAGACGGTTTCGATAAAATAGTGGTCCAAACCTTCGCCGAAGGTCAGACACCACTTCGCTTTCCCGACCAGGCGCAAATATTCGGTGTACTTGATCCCTTGAATGACCCGCACCACGAGGTGCGGGTTATTTGCGGCGATGGTGTCCAGGATGCGCTTCTTCTCCGGATGCTCGTCCGCGGAAACGATCATCAACCCTTCCTTTTTGCGGTAGCGAACATAGCGATACTGCGCTGCGCCACCGCAGACGGAAAGGTGGTGAAGTGGAACCCCAAGGCTGGCCCTTGTCTCAACCGTGGAGTAGCGCTGGTGCGCCGTTGTGCAGGTGGTTGGGCCTAACGACTTCAAGGCTTCGACATCCTGGTCCTGAATAAGATCAATGTTCTGGAGCAGGATGTTGAAGCGGAGCGCTGGGATGCGTCGCAGCGTGTCCATCAACTCTGCCTTTGCCATCGCGACAAATCGATCGATGTAGCACTCCGGGACGTGAATGAGCATCTCTTCGAGCTCGGAGAAGTAGTTCATCACGTCAGCCAGCTGCAGGATATAATGCCGGTTCTTGAACCAGGTGTATTTCAGCCTCAGTTCGTCGTCCGCGATGGTGCAAAGCAGCGCTTTGGACTGGTGGAGTCGGTGCAGCTTCTTCGTCTCTTCGTAGATGGAGACGATCGAACGCACTCCGCCCCGCGGCTCGTTCCAGCCCGGCGTGATGAAAATGATCAACCGCTTCAGGTGGGGGTCGTAGCTTCGGAGGAGTGCGCGCTGCGCGAAAATAATCGAGCGCTTGTTCAGCCCGGCCCGGCAACGCTGGTACGCTCTCCGCGGATCGGTCCAGCCGGCACGCGCGATCTTCGTCGCCATGTCACGTGCAGAAAACAAATGTGCGTTCGACATACGAGCACTATCGCGCCGAGTTCCGAGACCGTCCCCCGGAAGCGATCACATTGCAGATCCGCGCAATCGTTTCCACCGTCACGCTCTCACCCGTCGGCAGAACGACGACGCGCGCGGCGACCCGCTCCGTCTCAGGTAGAAGCAGATGCGCGTTCGGCTGCAACGAGCGGTAAGGCTCCATCCGATGGCAACCTGGCCAAAAATACCTTCGGGCAAGAATGTTTTCCGCGTGAAGAACCTGGACGAGTTCGTCTCTGCTCAGCGGAAAGATCCCGGGGTCTAGCTCGACCACGATGTAGTGGAAGTTGTTCCGCTCCTTAGGCTCGTAGCTCAGAAGAGAGACCCCGGGGATTTCGCGCAACCCGTCCGCGTAGGCGTGATAATTCCGCTGGTTCAACGCCACCACTCGCTCCATTGCTTCGAGCGACGTTAGGCCCATCGCAGCACAAACCTCCGTCATTTTGCCATTCGTTCCGAGGTAAGTGACCCGATCGTAGCCGTCGAAGCCAAAGTTGCGCATCAGGCGCAACTTGGAAGCAAGTGCGTCATTATTCGTCACTACCGCGCCGCCCTCGAAGCTGTTAAGAAATTTCGTCGCGTGGAAGCTGAAGACCTCACAGAGTCCGAAGCCGGCGATCATCTTCCCCTTTCGGGAGCAACCAAACGCGTGCGCGGCATCGTACATCACCTTCAGTTGGTGCTTCTCCGCGATCGCTTCAATGGCGTCCGTATCGCATGGACGGCCCCAAAGGTGAACACCAATAATCCCGGTCGTCCGCGAACTGATTAGCCGCTCGATCGAAGCAGGAGCAATCGTGTGTGTGGTCGGATCGATGTCCGCGAACACGGGCGTGATTTCCTGCCACTGTAACGCGTGCGCGGTCGCGACGAAGGTGTAGGACGGGACGATCACTTCACCGCGCAACTCCAGCGCACGAATCGCGATCTCCAGCGCGACGGTCGCATTGCACATCGCGACGCAATGCTTCACTCCCGCGACCGCCGCGATCCCAGCCTCGAATTCTCTAACCATTGGGCCGTCGTTCGTGAACCAGCGCCGGTCCAGGACTTCGTTGATCCGCGCGAGTAGACGCTCCCGATCGCCGACATTCGGTTTTCCGACGTGGAGCGGCTCCGAACTGTGCGCGGTATCAGCGCGGGCAGATGATGTGGTCGGGTTCACGATTGCGGTACGACGAGGTATTTCTTGATGCGAGCCGGCACGCCCACCACGAGAACGTTCGGCGGCACATCGTCGATCACAACCGCGCCCGCGCCGACAATGCTGTTCGCTCCAATAGTAATCTTCTCGATCACTGCAGCGCCGATGCCCACTGTCGCGTGCCTCCCAATTTTCGCGCCGCCTCCAATATTCGCACCCGGAGAAATCTGCGCGCCGTCTTCCACGACGCACTCGTGATCGACGCTTGCGTGGGTGTTTACGATCACGTGCCGGCCGATGCGAGCTGAGCTGCTAATTACCGCGCCGGCCGCGACCATCGTCCCTTCGCCGACCGTGGCGTCGATGGCGATCGTCGCCGCCGGGTGGACAGCTCGCACCAAAGAGAAGTGTCGCGTCTCCAGGCGACTTCCCGCTTCGACGCGTCGCACATTATCTCCGAAGGCGACAATCGCGTGACGTATTCCGCGTTCCCACAGCGCATCCAGCGCGTCGGCGCCACCAAAGATCTCAGCGCCGCAGAAACGTTCCCCCCGCCTTGAAAGATCCTGGTCGTCCAGGAAGCCGGCGACACTCACTCCGTCAGCACTCCGGAGGATATCCGCGACGACCTTAGCGTGGCCCGAAGCGCCCCAAATAACCACTTCGATCATCGGTTTAGAAGTTCGCAGCTGATAGTTTCGCGGTAGATACGGCCGAGCTGACGGAGGAACGTCGCCCGCCCGTACCGTTCGACCACCGTTTGCCGGATCTCATCCGGATCGAAGCGTATCGTCCGAGTCTTGATCGCCTCAAGGGCGTCGGCAATGCCAGCTGCATCGCGGATCTGGACGCGGACACCATTCGCCGGAGAAAGAATATCGTCGACCCCACCATTCGCCGTGCTGACGACCGGCTTGCCCGCGGCCATCGCCTCGCGCGGCGCTATCCCAAACGTCTCAACGATGCTGGTCGAGACGCAGACGTCGCATTCTGCGTAATAGCTGGGCATTGCCGCCCGCGGCGCGAACGCCACAAACCGGCAATAAGCTCGCACCCCGGCTTGCGACGCCAGTTGCTCCAAAGCCGCGCTCGAAGCACGCGAGGCATCGCCGTAGTGCGTGTTGCCGATGATGACCGCTTCGATGTCTTTGTGACCGCTCGCCACCAGCCGTGAGATCGCGGTGAAGAAAGTCGCGGCGTCCTTGACCCAATCTTCGTGCGTCACGGTCAGGATGCGGAACTTGCCGGTGCGCTCGGACCCAGTCGCGCGCGTGAAAATCGTGTCGTCGATGAGGTTGCCTACGACCTGAATCGGCCGGCGAACCTCATGAATGAGGAGAGATCGCATTTGATAGTAGCTGACCGCGAGCAGCGTTGTCGCCTCGGAGAGCGCTTCGATCATCCGCCGCCGGCGATACTCAGAGGTATGCAGCAGGAACGCAGTGTGTTCCGTTAGCACCCAGGGAATGCCAAAGCGCCGCGAGAGTGCAGTGGCGACGATTCCGGCGGCATCGGCGTTGTGCGCGTGCAGCAAATCAGGTCGCCAGCCTCTGCTCATCAGGCGTTCCAGCATCGAACCGTAGGCGGCGATCATTCGCTCGTCGGCTTCTTCTTCCGAACAGGAGTAATGGGAATAGCTGAAGCCGTTGACTGGAGGCGGCTCGGGATAGGTATCACCGGTGGAGTTCTCGATCACGACGTCGTCGGCTCGCGACCCGCGAATCGGGCCGGAGACGCGGCCGTGCCGCGGGCGAATTTGCCGGACGCCAAAAAGAACCTGCACATCAAACTCGCCGTGCAGAATGGCCGCTTGTTCCTGGAAGAAGCTCCCGCTGATCAGATTGTCCTTCGTCGGGTACCAAGAAGGAATGACGAGGACGCGCGGACGCTCTCTGCGTGCAGCATCCGACCGATTATCTCGGCCGTGGTCGAGAACAGCCGAGCGGTTGCTGTCCAAAGCTTCTTGAACCCTCATCGGCTCACGAATCTTCTGGCACGCTCCCATTTGGAATAACCGCGACAAAGCAGCGACGATCTTCTTCTTGCAGACAGATAAAGTTATAGCCCAAAGGCAGGAGCGCTGTCGCTAGCTGTAGCATGTTGACCGAACTGTGCACTTCGATGAGAAGAAGCGGCTTGTAGGTGCGGATCGTTGTGAGGGCACCGACGACGACCAGGCCCTCCGCGCCTTCCACATCGATCTTCAGCAAGTCCGGCGGAGCGCATCGACGTTCCGCGACAACGTCGTCGATTCGCACCGACGCCACATCGACCGGCCGGTAGTTTTCGCCGTAGGCGCTCCGCGGATACGTCGTCGAAGCGCCTTCGATGAAACTGCCGCTGCTCTCTCCAGTCTCAACCGTGGACGCGCAGTGGAAAGTGAGCGTTCCCGCGCCGTCGCTTACGGCTACGGGCAACAGCGTTACACGCGAGGCAAGCTCGGCGTTTCCGGAAAGATTTTGCTCGATCCGCTCCCGATGAAGTGGATGAGGCTCGAACGAATAAACGCGACCTGCTGGTCCAACTCGATCCGCGAAGACGAGCGCGTGAAAGCCGATATGAGTGCCGATGTCGTAAATGACTTTGCCGCTCCAGTCGTGCTTATCCAGCCAGGTGAACAGCGGCTGGTCGTAGGTACCGTTGAGCATCGCAGGTTGATACGCCTGCACATCGGGATCGATAAACAGCCGTCGACCCGTGAGCGGCCCGGTGGAGATTTCGCACCAGCGTGGGCCGCTCGGCGCCGGGGGATCAGTATCGCGCCTCACGGCAGCAGCAGCAGCAGCTTGCCGGCGCGTCGCCAATTTCCTGAACGCAAGAGGGACGATCGGCGGAACAAACCAGTGCAATTTACCCGTGAGTTTCGAAAGCGATTGCATGGGTGCGCGGAGGGCGCTGACCCGAGCCGTTGAGCTCAAAATCGCGCGAGGCTGTAACAATTTAGACACAAAAGGCTGGAAAAGAGCAACAGCGAGGCTACGTGGCGTCCAGCTTTGCCGGTTCGGCGGAACTTGGGCCGATGCCATTCGCGAGGCGGCGAGGGAATTCCCAAAGAAATTTGTGTCAGAAAGAAAACCGGAGTCTACGGGGCTCGAACCCGCAACCTCCGCCGTGACAGGGCGGCGCTCTAACCAATTGAGCTAAGACTCCTCGCAAAAAGCAGAGCAGGGTAGGTCCCACCCTCCTGCGCTTCAACCACTTTTTCCCAGTGGAAAACGGGGAACAGGAGCCGTTGCACCGGCCTGCCGCCGAGGACGGACGGCAGCTACAAAACGCTCTGCCTGCGCATTTCTGAGCCGATCGTCCGCGTATTTTATTCGCAAGCCAGTTTGCGCTCCGAGAGGTGCCAAACGTATGTTCAACAGGGCCCCGAAACTGCCGCGCTCTCCGCGATGACTAATCAACCCGATGATTTCCTCGAAAAGTTCGGAGCTGTCTCCGGGATGGAGGGGCTGAGCATTCTCCAGGCTTTCGATCGCGTCGTCGCATTGGTCGAACCGCGCGATCCGTTGCGCCGCGAGCTGCTCGCGTTGCGCGCCGGCATTGCCGACCAGGAAGAGATGATGGGCGATGCGCGGCAGATGATCGAGAAGCTGGAGGACGTGATCAAGAAGGTCACTTCGCCGGCCAACCGAATTGGGACATTTCTGGATAGTCCGGAGCGGGACACGGCGCACATCGTGGTCGGCGGCTCCGATTACTATTGTAACGTCGATCCGCGGATCAAATTGCGTGAGCTGAAGAAGGGGACGCGCGTGCTGGTGAACGAGGCCTACGTCATCGTAGGGGATCTCGGGTTCGAAACGGCGGGGCCGGTGACGAAGATCACGGAAGTCATGGGGGAGGACCGCTTGCGCGTGGGCGGCGAGCACGGGATGCAATCCGCCATCCTGCAACGTTCCGCCGAGCTGGCCAAAGCGACGCTAAAGTCGGGGGACGAAGTGCGGGTCGATCCGAGCTATCGGATGGCGCTGGAAGCGTTGTCGCGCGCGGAATCCCGGGATCATTATCTTGATGTCGTGCCGGAGTTGCCGTGGGAGAAAGTGGGCGGGCAGGATGAAGCCTTGCAGGCGATCAAAGACGCAATCGAGTTGCCGCTGATTCACGGCGAGCTCTTCAAGAAATTTCGGCACGCTACGCCGAAAGGCTTTCTCCTTTATGGCCCGCCCGGCTGCGGCAAGACGCTCATCGGCAAAGCCACCGCCTACAATCTCACCCAGCAACTCAAGCAGCAGACCGGTGAGGAGATGCGCGAATATTTC
>Ga0136617_10002473_pt1 | contig 16418 bp, 13 predicted proteins | sample AntDrymUQ3222106_2_FD_129672 | JGI IMG/M metagenome (GOLD analysis project Ga0136617, IMG submission 129672) | Polar desert sand microbial communities from Dry Valleys, Antarctica - metaG UQ322 (21.06) | ecosystem: Environmental > Terrestrial > Soil > Desert | place: Antarctica: Dry Valley...
ACCCTGATCTTCATCAACCAGCTTAGAGAAAAGATAGGCGTGATGTTTGGCTGCCTTTCTTACGGCACCCGGGTGTGTCTCGCGGACGGCACGACGGAGAAGATCGGAAAGATCGTCAACCAGAAACTGCCGGTCGAGGTGGTGTCCTACGACCCCGTTTCCGACAAGTTGGTTCCTCGCAAGGTCGTGAACTGGTTCGACAACGGCGTCACCGATGAGTTCCTCCAGTTCACTGTCGAGAAGTCCAGCGGCAATGGCCGCTCGCAGTTCGCTGCCACCGCCAATCACAAGATCCGCACGCCAGGCGGGTGGCAAGAGGCCGGCGAGTTGCTGCCCGGCGATCGCGTCATGGCCGCCGAGACGCACCGACTCAGTGACACGCAGTGGCAGGTTGTCCTGGGTTCGCTGATGGGTGACGGCAACCTCTCGCCGAACCGTCGGGACCGCAATGGTGTCCGGTTCCGGCTCGGGCACGGTGCCCGCCAGGCGCCTTACCTCGACTGGAAGGTCGGGATGCTCGGCAACATCGAGTGTTCCCGCCGAACCGATCATCGGGGCGCGGTGTTCGCCGACTTCCCGTCGTTGGCCGAACTCGGTGAACTGCAACGGGCTGTTTACCTCGGCGACGGCCACCGGACGCTGTCCTGGGACTATCTCAAGGCGCTGACCCCACTCGCCTTGGCGATCTGGTACATGGACGACGGCTCGTTCACGATGCGCTCCAAGGGAGTGCAAGCGCGTACCGCCGGTGGTAGCGGGCGGGTTCAGTTCGGTCTCGAGTCCCTGTCCGAAGGATCACGGGACCGCCTGGTTGCCTATCTCCGAGACACCTATGGGCTGGATGTCTCGTGGCGTCGGTCAGGTACACGAGGCAAGGCCGTGCTGACGTTCACCAGTTCTTCCTCCGCGCGATTCATGGAACTCGTGGCGCCCTACGTGCACCCGTCGATGGACTACAAGCTGTTGCCGCGCCTGCGTGGTCGGTTTGCCGTCGAGCCAGAGTTCGTCGAGCCGACTATTCGACCGGTACCGGCTCGGGTTCTTGATATCCACGTCAAGCCCCCGACGCGCTCGATGCATCGTTTCGACATCGAGGTGGAGGGTTCCCACAACTACCTCGCTGACGGGGTGATCGTGCACAACAGCCCGGAGACCACGACGGGTGGGAAGGCGCTGAAGTTCTACGCCTCGGTCCGGCTGGACGTGCGGCGGATCGAGACGCTCAAAGACGGCACCGATGCGGTCGGAAACCGGACTCGGATCAAGGTCGTGAAGAACAAGTGTCTGGCCGAGGGCAGTCTGATCTTCGATCCGATCAGTGGGATGACCCGCCGCATCGAAGACATCGTCGACAACCGGCTTCCTGTTTCGGTCGTAGCGGCAGCCAAGGACAACACGCTGCACATCCGCCCGGTGACTGCCTGGTTCGACCAGGGAGAGCAGGACGTGATCGGCCTGCGGTTGCAGGGCGGAACCGATTTGTGGGTTACGCCCGATCACCAGGTCCTCACCGACCTCGGATGGCAACTGGCCGGGAACCTCGAGCCCGGCGACCGGGTTGCGCGGCCCCGGCAGTTCCAAGGATTCGGATCAGTGGAGCCGGTAACGCCTGATCATGCGCGGTTGCTCGGTTATCTGATCGGTGACGGCTACGTCGGAGGAAAGACTCCGGTCAACTTCATCAACATCGAGGACGTGTTGCATCAAGATGTCGCCCGCATCGCTGCAACGTTGGGGTGCTACGCGAAACCGCAGAGTCCGCTCTCGGTTGCCCTGTCCCACCGCAAGGGTGAGAAGAACGGCGTTCTCGAGCTGTGCCGGGCTGCAGGTATTTACGGTCGCCTCGCTTGGGAGAAGCAGGTACCGGCATGTGTGCTGGCCGCGGACACCTCAGCCGAGGTCGTCGGCAATCTGCTGTTTGGTCTCTTCGAGACAGACGGGCATGTCAGCGTCGAGCAGACCGGTGCGATCCGGGTCGGCTTCACCACGACGTCGGAGCAGTTGGCGCATCAGATCCACTGGCTGCTCCTACGGTTCGGTATCGGTAGCAAGGTCAAGAGCTACGACCCGACGCAGAAGCGTCCGAGCGTGATCAAGGGCCGGCGCGTCCAGTCTCGACGCCAGGTGTGGGAGGTGCGGGTCTCCGGCAGCGACAACGTCGCTGGCTTCGCCGAGGCCGTGCCGATGTGGGGACCCCGTGGACGGGCTTTGGTTGCTGCGTTAGCGGCGGACTCCGGACGCCGACGTGGATCTCAAGGCGGGTATCTCGCCCGCGAGGTGATCGATCCGATTCTGAGTCACCTCGAGCGACGTGGTGTGACTTCGCACGATGCGGCCGCGATGGTCGGTCCGTTTGCTGGAGATCCGCGCGGTGGCATGAAGCAGGTGCTCGGTGCGTCGCGATTGCGTCGCGATCGGGTTCAGGCTCTTGCCGACGCCCTCAACGATGACTTCCTGCACGGGCTGTTGGGTGAGCAGGTCTGCTTTTCGGCCATTCGTGAGGTGCTGCCGGTACGCCGGTGCCGCACCTTCGATCTCGAGGTGGAGGAACTGCACACTCTGGTGGCCGACGGGGTGGTGGTGCACAACTGCAGCCCGCCTTTCAAACAGGCAGAGTTCGACATCATCTACGGCCAGGGCATCAGCCGTGAGGGCTCGCTGATCGACGTGGGCGTCGAGCAGGGCTTCATCCGCAAGGCCGGTGCTTGGTACACCTACGACGGTGACCAACTCGGTCAGGGCAAGGAGAACGCCCGCGCGTTCCTGCGGGACAACCCGGACCTGGCAAACGAGATCGAGAAGAAGATCAAGGAGAAGCTCGGCATCGGGCCGGTCCTGGATGTCGACCTTCCGGTCGACGTGACCCCGGTCGACTTCTGATCCGGATGAGCACTGCGAGTGGCGGTACGTCACGGGCACGGCCGTCAGGAGCCTCACGTGGCGACCGACGTCGACGCGAGGATGAGGCGCCCGGCGGTCATCCGGAGGACCCGCCGGGAGACCCCGAATCAGTGGCTCGGGCGATCTGTCTGAAGCTGCTCACCATGTCGCCCAAGACGAGAGCCCAACTGTCTGATGCGTTGGCTGCCAGAGGCATTCCCGATGATGCCGCTGAAACCGTCCTTGACCGCTACACCGAAGTCGGTCTGATCGATGACGCCGCGTTTGCCCAAGCCTGGGTGAGCACGCGCCAGACGGGCCGCGGTCTTGCCACTCGCGTTCTCGCGCAGGAGTTGCATCTAAGGGGAATCGACAAGGACATCGCCGGGGCTGCCCTGGCCACGATCGACTCGGATGCCGAGGAGAACTCGGCGCGGATGCTGGTGCAGCGCAAACTTCGCAGCATGCGCGGGCTCGACCCTCCGGTTGCGACCCGGCGGCTGCTCGGGATGCTGGCCCGTAAGGGATACCCGTCGGAGCTGGCCTTTCGGGTGATTCGGGAGGAACTCGAGGCGAGCTAGACCCCGCCGCCGCCCGCTCCGAACTGTTCCGCGGTCAGTGGCAGCGTCTCGCCCTCGGGCGACTTCTTGCTCCGCGCCAACCGCTTGTCCAGCCAGCGGGCGAAGATCGACAGGACGACGTTCACACTGATGTAGATGACGGCGGCCGCCACGTAGATCTGGAAGGAGTACTGGTCGCCGAAGTCGACGCGGAAGAACTCGACCAGACTGCGCGCCGATCGCAGCAGCTCGAAGTACCCGATGATGAACCCCAGCGAGGAGTCCTTGAGCAGGACGACCAATTGGGCGATGAGCACCGGCAACATCCGCCGGATGGCCTGGGGCAGCAGGATGAAGGTCATGACCTGCCACTTGCGCATGCCGATGCCGTAGGCAGCCTCGCTCTGACCCCGGTCGATGGACAGGATGCCGGCCCGGACGATCTCGGCGATGACGGCGCCGTTGTACAGGGTCAGGCCGACGACCAGCGCGGCATAGGCGCTGATCGGTAGACCGAAGCTCGGCGGCAGCAAGAAGGCCGCGAAGATGACCACCAGCAGTGGCACGGCCCGGAAGAACTCGATGAACGTGGTCGCCGGGACCCGGACCCAACGGTGATCGGAGAGTCGGCCCATCGCCAGCAGCGCACCCAGGATGGTGGCCGACACCATGCCGAGGGCTGCGACCTGCAGCGTTGCAACCAGGCCGTCCAGCAGGAACTGGGGCACGCTGGACCGCGGATCGAACAGGACGGCCCACCGCTGACCCTCGAGTTGGCCATTGCCGGCCAGCTTGATCAGGATGTACCCGATCAGCGCAAGGATCAGCGCGATCCCGACGATGGTCCCGATGAGGATCCGGCGTCGAGCTTTGGGACCCGGATTGTCGTAGAGGATGGGCGCGGTCATGATCGCTCTCGACTCATCGCAGGATTGCCGCCCGTCTCTCGAGGCGGCTGACCACGTAGGCAGAGGGCAAGGTGATCGCCAGGTAGGCGATCACTACGCCGAACAGGGTGGCGATCAGTTCGTCGGCGGCTGCGTTGGCCAGGCGCGGCAACAGGGCCGACAGCTCGGCGATGAAGAAACCCGCAGCGATCGACGTGTTCTTGACCATCGCGATCCAGACGTTGCCCAGCGGCGGGACCACCGTCCGAAAGGCTTGCGGCAACACGACTTCACGCAGCGACTGGCTGAACGTCAACCCGATCGCCCTTGCTGCCTCGGCCTGACCGGCCGAGATCGAGTTGATGCCGGACCGGATGGCCTCGCAGACGAAGGCGGAGGTATAGAGGCCAACTGCCACGATGGCACCAGGTAGCGGTGAAACGACGGTGTCGATCTGCGGCAGGCCGAAGATGATGAAGAAGAAGACGACCGTCAGCGGGGTGTTTCGGAAGACCTCGACGTAAAAGGTAGCCAGGCCGCGCAGTGGTGGGATCGGGCTCACCCGCATCGCGGCCAGGAGCGTGCCGAGCACCAAGGCCAACAGACCAGCCAGCGCAGAGATGAGCAGGGTCTGGCCCATCGCGTCAGCGAACAGATCGATGTTCTCGATCAGGAAGTCCATACCACCTCCACTGCAGTGTGAGCCTCAGAGAACCGAGCAGTTCTCGGCAGGACATGGGCGCGCCCGGGTGGTGGCCGATCGATCGACCGGCCACCACCTAGCGCAGGTGCTCAGCTGGTGTAGCGGTCAACCGGCGGCGGCTCCGGTGCCTCGGTGCCGGTGATGTCTCCGACCGTCGCTGCATAGGCGTCAGCCCAGGCGCCGCTCTCGTAGGCGTCTTCCAGGACGTCGTTGATGAAGTCCCGGAAGTCGTCATCCTCGAGTGCCAGGCCGATGCCATAGGGCTCCTCGGTGAACGGGGCGCCCACCAGTTCGAAGCTTTCTGGATCGGTGGCGACGAACGCGGTGAGGATCACGTTGTCCGTGGTGACCGCCACGACTTCGCCGTTCTTGAGCTGGTCAGCGCACTTGGAGTACACGTCGGTGGTGACCAGCATGACCTCCGGGAAGTTCGTCCGGATGTTCTCCGCTGGGGTCGAACCCTCGACCGAGCAGACGGTCTTGCCGGCCAGGTCCTCCGGGCCGCCAATGCCTTCGGGGTTGCCCGCAGCGACCATGATGTCCTGGCCTGCGACGTAGTAGGGGCCGGCGAAGGACACCAGACCCTTACGGGTGTCGGTGATCGTGTAGGTGGCGACCACGATGTCGACGGAGGCGTTCTGGATGAACGGCTCCCGGTTGGCGGACACCGATTCGGTGAAGGTCACACCGTCCTTGGGGATGCCCAGAGCTGCCGCGACGAGGTAGGCGATCTCGACGTCGAATCCCTCGGGGGTGTCAGTCGTCGGGTTGAGCAGCCCGAAGCCTGGCTGGTCGAACTTCGTCCCGACCGACAGCGCGCCGGCCGCGTTGAGATCGAACATGGTCGTACCTTCGTCGAAGCTCACTTCCTCGGCTACGGTTGGCGCGGCGGCGCTTTCTTCCTCGGCCTGGTTGCCGGCATCGCTGCCACCGCATCCCGCCGCGAGCAAGCTGAACGCCGCCACAAAGGCGAGGCGTCGTGTTTTCATCAAACCGTCCTCCTTGTTGGTGATGCTTGTGTCACGTTGTGCGCCGCACCGGCTGGGACGGCCACCGAAGTCAGTGGGTCAGGATCTTGGATAGGAAGGTCTTGGCCCGGTCGCTTTTCGGGTTGGTGAAGAACTCATCCGGAGTCGCCTCCTCGACAATGAACCCACCATCCATGAAGACGACCCGGTTGGCGGCTCTGCGGGCAAAGCCCATCTCATGGGTGACCACGACCATCGTCATGCCGTCCTTGGCCAGCGCGACCATCACCTCGAGGACCTCATTGATCATCTCGGGATCCAGAGCCGAGGTCGGTTCGTCAAAGAGCATCACTTTCGGGTCCATCGCCAGTGCCCTGGCGATCGCTACCCGCTGCTGCTGTCCACCGGAGAGCTGGGCGGGGAACTTGTCCGCCTGTGCACCGATGCCGACCCGATCCAACAGCTCCTTCGCACGCTTGCGTGCCTGTTCCCTCGGTTGTTTGCGCACCTTCATCGGGCCGAGAGTGACGTTGTCCAGAATCGTCTTGTGCGCGAAGAGGTTGAAACTCTGGAACACCATGCCGACCTCGCTCCGCAGCCGCGCGAGGTCCTTGCCCTCCTCAGGCAACATCTTGCCGTCGATCGAGATCGTTCCCTTCTGGATCGGCTCCAGTCGGTTGATGCATCGACAGAGTGTGGACTTGCCCGATCCCGACGGGCCGATGACGACGACGACCTCCCCGCGCGTGATGGTGAGGTCGATGTCGGCGAGCACGTGCAGGTCACCGAACCACTTGTTGACCCCGGTCATCTCGACGAGCGGTGTTCCGGCTCCGTCACGGCCGCTGGTCGCCGGGGCGGCGCTGGTCATGGGCTGCACCCTAGCCATGAGGGCAAGCCCGGCACGGTCACGTCAGGTTACGGTTGCCTAACGTCCAGTTTCAGGCGCACCGGTGCTGGCGGGCGTGGGCGCCGTAGGCTCGTCGGCGTTGTGACCGCGATGACCGCCCCTGCCGACCAGCGCACGTACTCCGTGCGGACGTTCGGCTGCCAGATGAACGTGCACGACTCCGAGCGGCTGTCCGGATTGCTCGAGTCGGCCGGGTACGTCCGAGCGGATGAGGGCGCCTACGGCGACGTTGTAGTGATCAACACCTGTGCAGTGCGGGAGAACGCGGACAACAAGCTGTACGGCAACCTCGGTCACCTCGCCTCGGTCAAGGCCAAGCGGGCAGGCATGCAGATCGCGGTCGGCGGCTGCCTGGCGCAGAAGGATCGCGGTCTCATCCTGGAGAAGGCACCGTGGGTCGATGTCGTCTTCGGGACGCACAATCTGGGGTCGTTGCCTGCGCTGCTCGCGCGGGCCCGGCACAACGAGAGCGCGCAGATCGAGATCGCCGAATCGCTCGAAGCATTCCCGTCGAGCCTGCCAACGCGGCGGGACTCGGCGTATTCAGCATGGGTGTCGATCTCGGTGGGCTGCAACAACTCCTGCACGTTCTGCATCGTTCCCTCTCTGCGTGGCAAGGAAGTCGACCGGCGTCCGGGCGACATCCTTGCCGAGGTGCAGGCACTCGTCTCCGAGGGCGTGCTGGAGATCACCTTGCTCGGCCAGAACGTGAACTCCTACGGCGCGGACTTCGGTGACCGCGGCGCTTTCGCCGCCCTGCTCAGGGCCTGCGGCGGCGTGAGGGGACTCGAACGGGTCCGCTTCACCAGCCCACACCCACGTGACTTCACCGACGACGTCATCGAGGCGATGGCCACGACTGCCAACGTCTGCCCCCAACTGCACATGCCGCTGCAGTCGGGATCCGACGACGTACTGCGCCGGATGCGTCGTTCCTACCGCCGCGAGCGTTATCTCGGAATCCTCGAGCGGGTCCGAGCAGCGATCCCACACGCTGCGATCACCACCGACGTCATCGTCGGTTTTCCTGGCGAGACCGAGGCGGATTTCGCCGACACCCTGACCCTGATGGCGGAGGCGAGGTTCGCCGGCGCGTACACCTTCCAGTACTCCATCCGAGCCGGCACGCCGGCGGCGGCGCTGAGCGGCCAGGTGACCAAGGACGTCGTCCAGGAGCGTTACGAGCGGCTGGTCGACCTGCAGCGGCGGATCTCGCACGAAGAGAACCAGACTCTGGTTGGCCGCGCTGTCGAGGTGCTCGTCGCGACCGCTGAGGGCACCAAGGACTCCGCGACCGGCCGGCGTACCGGTCGGGCGCGCGACGGACGGCTGGTCCACTTCGCCGTACCGGCCGGTGCCGAGATAGGCCCAGGAGACGTCGTGACCACCCGGGTGACCTACGCAGCACCGCACCACGTGGTGGCCGACGGACCGCTCCTCGACCACCGACGGACCGGGGCCGGTGCCCGGAGCAGCGAGACTCCGAAAGACACAGTGCCGGCCGCGTCCGTTGTCTCCCTGGGGATGCCCGCACTACCCCTACGTTCCTAGGCGTTGGCGTCGCGCAGCCAGCCTTGCCATTTGGCAAGGTCTTCCTCGGCCCGGCGGATTCGCTTGGCATCGCCGGACTTCTGCGCCCGCGCCAGCTTCTCGGTTGCGTCGGCGACCTTGTCCCGCATGCTCGCCAGCATCGGATTCTCGTTGGCGGCTGACCCGGCCCACCGGGCATCGAGTGCCTCGCGGACCTTGGTCTCGACTGCTCGCATCCGGTCATCGAGTGACTGGATCGCATCTCGGGGCACCTTGCCGATCTTCTCCCAACGATCCTGGATCCCGCGTAGGGCGGTCTGCGCGCCCTGGGGATCGTCCTTGGGGTCCATCCGCTCGGCTTCGGCGAGCAGTTCCTCCTTGAGCACCTTGTTGCCCTCGTACTCGGCGTCCTGCTTGCTGAAGACTGCCGTGCGGGCGGCGAAGAAGGCGTCCTGAGCGGCCCGGAACTTCGTCCAGAGCTCGTCCTCGGCCTCACGGCTGGCTCGCGGGGCGGCTTTCCACTTGGTCATCAGCCCCTTCATCCGGGTGGCGGTGGGCGCCCACTCGGTGGAGGCCGACAATGTCTCAGCCTCGCGGACCAGGTCGGCTTTCTGCTCCTTGGCCGTCTCTCGCTGGCGGTCCAACTCGGCGAAGTGGGCGCCACGGTGCTTTCCGAATGCATCGCGAGCGGCGGCGAACCGCTTCCACAGCACGTCGCCGGCCTTGCGGTCCGGGCCCCGGATGGCCTTCCACTCCTCTGCGATGGCCTTGAAGCGCTCCCCGCTGGCCTTCCACTGCTTGCTCTCGGCGAGTTTCTCCGCCTCCACGCAAAGGGCTTGCTTCGCAGCGGCTGCCCGCGCCCGCTCCGCGTCGCGGCGCTCGTGCTCGCCGACCTGCGCGGCCTCAGCTCTGGTCACGAGTTCCTCGGTACGGCCGCGCAAGCCGGCCAGATCCCCGACGACAGCAGCGGTGTCCAGGCCGGAGCCGATCTCGCGTGCCTTCGCGATCACCTGGCCAGGCTTGGTGGCCCCGGACTTCAGCCGCTGTTCGAGGAGCGCGACCTCGGTGACGAGGTCTTCGTAACGTCGGGTGAAGTGCGCGAGGCCGCTGTCTGCATCACCGGCCTGCCACGAACCCACAACCCGCTCGCCATCGCTGGTCTTGACATAGACGGTGCCGTCGGTTTCGACGCGCCCCCATACGGGCAGGTCAGGATCCTCGCTTGCCATGGCGGGCATTCTCACACGGAGGCGCCGGTGCTCGTCCTGCGGCGCAGCTGTGACGACCGCCGGTGGCACCTGCCGCCAATGGCTCTACTGGGCCGGTCACCGACAATAATGTTGTGTTCCTCGCCGTGGCCTTCTGTCCCGAGCCGCCACTTCTGCATCCGGAAGCGTTGGGTACAGATGGCCAGGACTTGGGCGCCGCGCTGCGTGCAGCCTGTTCTGACGCGCTCGGTCGCGTCCTGGCCGTTGAGCCCGAGGCGATCGTGGTCCTCGGCGCGGGACCAGATGATGGGGCGTACGGCCCGGGCGATGCCGGGGATCTGTTGGGGTACGGCGTGCCCGTCCGTGTCGGGTTCGACGGACCGCCGACGATCGGTGCCGCAAGGCTGCCGCTGGCACACACCCTGGGTGCCTGGCTGCTCGACGAAGCCGGTTTCAGCGGGCAGCGAGTCGGCCTGTCCGCAGGCACCACATCACCGCGCTTGCGAACGGCCAGGGCGGATGACCGTCGCTCGGCGTTGCTGGTGATGGGGGACGGGAGCGCCCGACGTACCGAGAAGTCGCCCGGCTGGTTCTCCCCGGATGCGATCATCTTCGATGAGACGGTCACCGCCGCTCTGGCCAGCGGGGACGGGCAGGCTCTGCTCGACCTAGACGTGACCCTCGGCGAGCAGGTCCTTGCCGCTGGTCTGAGGTCATGGCAGACCGCAGGCGAGATCCTGGCCGGCGTGCCGATGATCGGGCAGGTGCACTACGCGCAGGCCCCGTTCGGGGTCTTCTATGTCGTGGCGAGTTGGGTCAGGTGAGGCGCGTGCTGGCCATCGTCGGGCCGACCGCGACCGGCAAGTCCGATCTCGCCGTCGCAATTGCCCGCGAGGTGGACGCTGAGGTGGTCAACGCCGATTCGATGCAGCTCTATCGCGGCATGGACATCGGTACCGCGAAGCTGAGCTCTGAGTCTCAGGGCGGCGTCACCCACCACCTCCTCGATGTCCTGGATGTCACCGAAACGGCAACCGTGGCCGCCTACCAGCGGCTGGCGCGATCGGCTGTGGAGGAGATCCACACGCGCGGTCGGACGGCCATCCTGGTCGGTGGCTCGGGCCTGTACCTGCGCGCGGCTTTGGATGACCTGGACTTCCCAGCTACCGACTCCGCCGTCCGGGATGAACTCGAGGCCGACCTCGCCGCCCACGGATCCATCCCACTGCACACGAGGCTGGCGGGGATGGATCCGGTAGCCGCGGCATCCATCCACCGGCACAACGGGCGAAAGATCGTCCGTGCCTTGGAGGTCATCGCGCTCACCGGAGAGTCGTTCCGCGCTTCCATGCCTGAGCCACGCGACCGTTACCAGGCTGCGTGGCTCGGCCTCGACGACGAGCCCGACGTGCTGGACGGGCGGGTCGAGGCGCGGGTCGACCGAATGTGGGCCCGAGGGCTGGTCGGTGAGGTCGAGCACTTGGTCACACGCGGAATCCGTGACGGTGTGACAGCCAGGCGGGCTCTGGGGTACGCGCAGGTCCTGCGTCACCTGGACGGTGAGTTGTCGGGTGAGCAGGCTCGGCTGATCACGGGGCAGGCAACCCGCCGGTTCGTACGCCGGCAACGCTCTTGGTTCCGCCGCGAGGACCGCATCCAATGGCTGCCGGCCGACGGCCCCGATCTCCTCGAGCGGGCCTTACGGGCTCTGAACACACCTACGATCGACGAGTGATGCGGTTTCTGAAGGGGCACGGAACCGAGAACGACTTCATCCTGCTGCCTGACCTGGCCGAACTGGATCCGCAGGTCGAGCCGCCTGTGTTGTCCGCTCAGCAGGTACGGCGCCTGTGCGACAGGCGAGCCGGGATCGGGGCGGATGGCGTCCTGCGGGTCCTGCCGGTCGGGGCCGCAACGGCATCCGAAGCCCTGGTCACCGGGCAGGCCCGTTGGTTCATGGACTACCGCAACGCCGACGGTTCGGTGTCGGAGATGTGCGGGAATGGCGCGCGCCTGTTCGCCAGGTATCTGTTCGACACCGGGTTGGAGACCGCGGACGCGTTCGACCTCGTCACTCGCGGCGGCGTTCGCCGGATCAGCCTGTCCGCGGCCGGGGAGGTGTGTGTCGACATGGGGGCGGCGACCCCTGGTGTTGAGTCGGTCGCCCGAGTCTGCGGTGAGGAGTTCCCCGGCCGCCAGGTGTCGATGACCAACCCGCACCTGGTCTGCATCACCGACGTGGCCGTTCGCGATCTGGTCCTGTCCTACGCGCCGGTGGTCGACGACACCCTGTTTCCGGACGGCGTGAACGTCGAGTTCGTCAATTATGTGTCAGACGACGATTCCGCGGAGATCGTCCCGGCCGATGACGCGTGTCGCCTGCAGTCCGCGGGACGCGGCGAGGTGCTGCACGTCCGGATGCGGGTCCACGAACGCGGCGTGGGGGAGACCCGATCGTGCGGAACCGGTGCATGCGCCGTCGCAGCGCACGCTCTCGATCGGCTCGGGCGAACGTCCGGCCAGGTGGTCGTCGACGTACCGGGCGGTCAGGTGACCGTGTCGGTCACGCCGGAGACAACGGTCCTGGGCGGTCCAGCCGTGTTCGTGGCTTCCGGGGAGATCAACTCCGATTTGTGGGCGTCGGCCTGATCGTCGCTGTTGCGGCCGCCGTCCCGCGTGGAGTCCGCGTCGCGGTGCGCGTCGTACTCGATGGGTAGATCACGCATCGTCCGCAACGGACTCAGGAAGACCGGCAGGAAGGCCAGGATGGAGCCGAGCGCCGCGATCCACAGGGTCGGCAGAACCCCGAGCCACGCGCCTAGCGCACCGCCGACCAGACCGCCGAGGGGCATCGTGCCGTACACCAGGAAGCGGATCGAGGCGTTCATCCGACCCAGCAGCGGGATCGGGCAGAGTCGCTGGCGGAAGCTGACCTGCACGATGTTGTAAAGGACGACCAGGTAGCTGACGCCGGCCCACGACAACGGCAGCAGGATTCCAGGCAGGCCCAGTGCCGAGAGGGGCACGAGCGCCGCGAACGGGATCAGCAGCCCGGCTGCCAGCACTATTGATCTGCCGTCCCCGAAATACTTCGCGAAGCGAGTCGTCGTTGCCGCCCCGATCAATCCACCGACTGCACCGGCAGAGAACGTCAGGCCGATCTGGGTGGAATCGAAGCCGAGTTCGCGGACCATGAAAAGGACCAACATGGTCGCCGTGACGGTCGAGAAGAAGTTCGACGTGCCCGTGCACGCCACGATCCGGCGCAGCAGCGGATGACGAAGAACGAAGCTCAGCCCCTCGCCGATCTCGACCCGCAGCGCGCGCCGGGTGCTTCGGTCATGCACCGGTTCCTGGTGTCTGATCCGGCCGATGAACAGGGCCGACGCGATGAAGCTGAGCGCATCGAACACGAACATCAACGGAGCGCCGAGAACCTTTATCAGCAGGCCGGCAGCGCCAGGACCGGCCACCAGAGCGACGGATTGGCTGATGGCCAGCTTCGAGTTGCCCTCGACGATCTGGGACTTGTCGACGAGCGAGGGCAGATAGCTCTGGTAGGCGACATCGAAGAACACCGTCGCGATGCCGGTGACCAGGGCGACCGCGAACAACTGCCAGAGGGTGAGCATGTCGAACGCGTAGGCCAGCGGTAGCGAGCCAAGGGCAAGAGCCCTGACGAGGTCGTTGACGACCAGCACCCGCTTACGACGCCACCGGTCCACCCAGGCGCCGGCGGGCAACCCGATCACCAGGAACGCCGCCGTCTCCAGGGCAATGAGTACGCCCATCTCGAACTCGGTGGCCGACAGGGTGATGACCGCGAGAATGGGCAGCGCGATCTGGGTGATCTGCGTGCCGATCTGGCTGATCGTCTCCGCTGCCCACAACTGGCGGAAGTCGTGGTGATGGATCAGGCTGGGCTGCGGCGCCGCGTCGAGCGTGGTCATCGAGGATGATCCTCGAACAGTGATTGGGAAAAGTCAATCACTACTCGACTCGTCGGTATGCTGCCATCTCGTGAAAGCCGAGCCGAACCGCGGGTCACGGCGATTGCCGGAGTTGCAGCCGCAGCCGGCAACGGCGCCGGACCGGCGCAGGCCGGCTACCGACGCCGAGGTACGGGCCCTGTCGTCCACGACCCGGCTGCGGATTCTGCGGCTGTGCCTCGGGATGGCCCTGACCAATCGGGAGATCGCCGAACGATTGGATCGCCACCCGGCCTCGGTGCTGCATCACGTCCGCACGCTGACCGAGCACGGATTCCTCGTCGCCGAACCGCCGCGGAGGGGTCGTCGGGGTGCCCGCGAGATCCCCTACCATGCCACCGGTCTGTCCTGGCGGCTGTCCACTGCCCACCAGGCGCGTCGCGACCTGCTCCTGGCGACCTTCCTGGAGGAGGTCGCCGCGGTGGGCGAGCAGCACCTGGACAGCACCCGCCTCGGGTTGCACCTCGGCGAGGACGAGATCATCGAGTTCCGCGATCGACTGCAAGCTCTGCTCGACGAGTTCGCCCGGCGACCGCCCAGCGACCGCGGCGCGCGATGGTCGATCTACATCGGACAGCATCCCGAGCCGGGCTCGACGCCGCCCAGCGGGGGCTAGCCGCTCGCACGGTGTGCCGGTTCGTGCGGCAACTCGCGTGCCTGTTCGCCATCGACGTGTCAGGCTGGGAGGAACATGACTGCTGCCAGCTACCCCGCCACCTCCGCCGGTGCCTCCGACGTCGTGCTGCCTGAGGCGCCCGTCGAACCCGATGAGATCGATGCCGAACCGCAAACCGCGGGCCCCTGGGAATCGCCGATCGAGTCGACCGGTGACCGCGACCTGGCCGACCGAGCGGCACTGCGCAGGGTCGCCGGGCTCTCGACCGAACTCACCGACGTCACCGAGGTCGAGTACCGCCAACTCCGCCTCGAGCGAGTGCTACTGGTCGGCGTCTGGACCGAGGGAGGGGCCGGAGCCGCTGAGCGGTCCCTGGCTGAACTGGCGGCCCTTGCCGAGACGGCGGGTTCGGAGGTCCTCGACGGCCTCATCCAGCGTCGGGACCGGCCAGATCCGGCGACGTACGTCGGATCAGGCAAGGTGGAGGAGATCCGCGAACTCGTCGTCCATACCGGCGCCGACACGGTGATCTGCGACGGCGAGCTCTCGCCGAGCCAGCTGCGCAATCTCGAGCAGAAGCTCAAGGTCAAGGTCGTCGACCGGACGGCGCTGATCCTGGACATCTTCGCCCAGCACGCGCGCAGTCGCGAGGGCAAGACCCAGGTAGAACTCGCTCAGCTCAACTACCTCGTCCCGCGGCTGCGCGGTTGGGGCGAGAGCCTGTCCCGGCAGGCGGGTGGCCGCGCGGGCGGCGGTGTCGGCTTGCGCGGACCGGGTGAGACCAAGCTCGAGACCGATCGGCGCCGGATCCGTTCGCGGATCGCCAAGCTCCGCCGCGAGCTCGCGCACATGGAGGGCACCAGGAAGACCCAGCGCCGCAGCCGGGATCGCAACGAGGTGCCCTCAGTGGCCATCGCCGGCTACACCAACGCCGGCAAGTCCAGCCTGCTCAATGCCCTGACCGGAGCCGGGGTACTGGTCCAGGACGCGCTGTTCGCGACCTTGGATCCGACCGTCCGTCGGACCCGTACATCGGATGGCCGGGAGTTCACGCTGTCCGACACCGTCGGTTTCGTACGGCATCTGCCGCACCAGCTGATCGAGGCGTTCCGGGCCACGCTCGAAGAGGTCAGCGGCTCCGACCTGATCCTGCACGTGGTGGACGGGGCCGACGCAGACCCGATCGGTCAGATCAATGCCGTGCACGAGGTTCTCGGTGAGATCGACGCCCTCGACGTGCCCGAGATCATCGTCGTGAACAAGACCGACGCGATGACGCTCGAGGCGGTCACCCGCCTGCGTGCGACGCTGCCGGATGCACTGTGGATCAGTGCCCGTACCGGCGACGGCATGGACGTGCTTCGAGATCGGTTGGCTCTGGCCCTGCCCCGGCCCGAAGTGCAGGTCGAGGTGCTCCTGCCCTACAACCGGGGTGACCTCGTCGCCCGCCTGCACAGGGACGGGGAGGTGCTGACCGAGGTCCACGAAGAGGCCGGCACCAGGCTGTCCGCACGGGTCGGGCCGGAGTTGGCCGCGCTGCTGGCAGACCACGCCTCGGTCTGATCCCGGACGGGATCGAAGGACGCGCCGCCAGGCGCGTCCCGGATCGAAGGACAATCCGCCGGTTGGTCGCGGAAGGCATCCCGCCGTGTTGGGTGAGGGATCGTTACACGACCGGTATCCTGGGCTGGTGACTGTCGGGACCCGCACCGACCGGCTCCAGGGTCTGGCGGCACGGCCGTCCCCGGCGCTGGTGCTGATCTCGTTCGCCCTGGCGATCTGGATGACCGTGGACCTGATCGTCGATGGGGTGGTCTCGCGGTTCGACGAGTCGGTGGCTGGCGTCGTCGGCGGCTGGGAGGTTCGGGAGAACCCGATCCTGTACGCGATCTGCTGGGTGATCACTCAGATCGGCGGCCAGCGGGGGATGATCCTCATCGTCATGGGCGGCCTGATCGTCCACATCTGCTGGACCCGGCGGACCCTGCAGCCGCTGATCCGCACGATCGCGGCCATCGTGCTGCTCTCGCTGGTCGTCTATGCGTTCAAGTACGGACTGGGCCGCACGGCTCCGGCCTATCCCGGCTCGTATCTGCACAGGGGCGGGCTCAGCTATCCCTCCGGGCACACCGCCAATGCCGTACTGATGTGGGGCCTGGCGACCTGG
>Ga0136617_10002474_pt1 | contig 16417 bp, 7 predicted proteins | sample AntDrymUQ3222106_2_FD_129672 | JGI IMG/M metagenome (GOLD analysis project Ga0136617, IMG submission 129672) | Polar desert sand microbial communities from Dry Valleys, Antarctica - metaG UQ322 (21.06) | ecosystem: Environmental > Terrestrial > Soil > Desert | place: Antarctica: Dry Valley...
CATACAAAATTAAGCAGATTTTTGGTTGAAAAATCATCGAAATTCGGATTTTTACGACCGTTAAATTATTGTAAATACGAGGAAAGCCTTTATTTTCAATAAAATTTAGATGCGTTAGCCCTGTATCTCCAACCAAATCGCAAAGCCGATTATGGTTGGAGTCTTGCGCTAAATCCTTGATAAAAACTCGAAGGCTGGTTTCAAATCTAAATTGTCTTTGGCATTTCAATCAGTGCTCCCTCTTCAAAGGCGAGTATCAACCGTTCGAGAGCTTTGATTTGGCAGCGAATTTGCTCGCCGTCTTCAGTGTCGGAAACGAGGCGCGGGTGGTCATACTCCCGAATCGTCGAAACTTGCGGCACGATATCCGCTCCGCTGTTAATCGCTTCGGCGATCGATTGGAAGTGATGATGCTGGGCGATGGCAACTCGTTCGGGAGCGAGAATCAAAGTATAGCCTCTGTCACCATAGGCTTCGGAAAACGCTCCGTCAATTGTCACTGCCTTACCGCTTCTCTTAACCGGCTCTTCACCTTTCTCGATTTTGACCGGCACATGACCGTTGACAATTAACCCGTCCGCGCCCAATCCGAATTCATTAAACAAACGCGAGCAAAAATCTGCATCGTGAATCAACGCAAAATACGGATTTTTAGTTTCTTTGTGAGTCTGTTTGTCTTCGATAAAATATGCCTCAAAGGTCGTCATCCGGTCTTTGCCGAAGAGCGGCGAGCGCGGACCCGTCCACAAATACCAGAACCAATCGGCATCGTCGCCAACCGACTCGAAACCTTTGCGAAAAGAGCGGCGCACAATTGAATCAAGCGCGTCAAACAACTCTCGTCCGACCCGTGCTTGCCCATCAACTTCGAGTGAAAGAAATTCACCGCACTCGTCAACTGCAACGCAGCCGTGAAAAATCAAGGCGTGGTCGCGTTGCAGCCACATCGCGCCCTGCCGCACGACGTAAGACAGATGTTGCCAGAGTCGTGTGCTAGAAACGAACGATTCCTTCAAGCGGCTCATACATTCTTTCTCCTCGGGCGATAGCGCGTAAGGGTTTGATGGGTCAACGGTAGGCAAGAGAGAGTCACGCAAAGGATAATCTTGCCCGTCGAGCGAAATCGTGTTGTCATTCCAATTGATGCGGTGAAGCAGAGCGCGATGCTCCATTTGCCATTCGGGGCGGCGCTGGATGATTTGACCTTCGAGTTTGAATTGCATTACGGCAATGGCTTTTTGCATTTGCCCAACCAACAAATCGTCATGCACTACTCCGCTTCTTTTCGCGCGAAATAGAGTCGCCGGATCGTCAGCGTAAATTTGTCGCGCCAGAGTTTCGAGCGGCGAGAGCGTAATTCCGTAACCTTCTTCGAGTTGAAATAACCTTAGATAACGTAACGAAATTCGCAAAACAGTGGCAATTGACGCTTCGTGTCCCAAACAGGCACCCATCCACGAGACATCGTGATTGCCCCAAGTAAATACAACGCTTGGTTGACGTATTAAATAATCAATGACTTTATCAAGTCTATCTCCTCGGTCGCCCAAATCGCCTGCCACGACTAACTCCTTGACAGACAAATTACGAACCAACCGGGAAGCGGCGCGGATTGTTTGCGTGCCGCTCCCGTATCTGTCGAGCGCCTCAATAATTGCTTCAACATATTGCGGCGAGCGGTATGCCACTGGTTCGGACAACAATTCCGAAAAAATCTCACGTCCTTCGGGCGGAAATAGTTTCTCGACTTCTGCCCTCCGCCGATTGCTCGCCAGTTCGCGGATAATCTCGAACTGAAGCCGGAGCGTGCGTCCTATCCATTGCCGACGGTACGCATCATCCGCAAGTTGCGGGTGGAGATGCTCGAAAGTTTCTCGCGGGTAATACAGCACGGAAAGCAATTCTTTTTGTTCGTCTTTAGATAATCTTCCGGCGAAAAGAGTGGCAACTAACATTTTGAGTGAACCCGAAGCATTGTTGATAACGTGTCGTAGTTTTTTGTATTCACCGTGAACATCACTGATTACGTGAACGGTTCCTTTGGGCAAAGATAGGGAAGCGCGAAGAATCGAAGCCTCCGCCAAAGCATAATCGGCATTTGGACAACTTCGTGCCAACTCACGTAAACCGATTAACTCTTCAATCTCGAAAGAAATAGCCATCTTATTAAAAATTATGCCGGACAAAAGCCGAATTATTTTCGGATGATAATCCGTTTTGTCTAAAGTTAATTCTCGAGACTTAATTTCCGATGTAACCGTTTCGCTTGGCATCGGCAACTGCATCGGCACGGTTTCTGAAGTCTTCCGATGATGCGCCAAGAATGTCCCCGTCCGGCGATTTGCGCGTCCAGCGCCAGTCGCCCTTGTCCTGTTGATAAATAACCTATTTACCCATCTTCTTTATCCTCCGAGCGATTAAGATTGGTAAAGTAATAACTTTTTGTAGTCCACGAATAATAAACCGCAAAACCAAAAGCCGCAAGTTTTGACGCTCGGCTTTTCGTTGTTGGGCTAAACATAGTCAGTAATCTTCTTTCTGCCCTGCATCGTGAAAGAAAAAGATTTCTCCTCTTTTCCTTTCTCTGGCGACAAGGTTGGCGACGGAACAATTGCCGCCGAATTGCTATTGCCTGGTGTAAAGATTTCGTTCCGATTATTTGACAAATTACCGCACGCTAAGGCAAACGCTAATAAAATCGAAACGGCTAATGATGATGTGTTGAATTTGCTCATTGTTTGTCGGAAACACGATTATCATTAAGCTATTTTTAAGGTCGCATTAGGTATAGTTAGTGAAACTCTCTCAAACTTGTGTCTTATTCTATGTCTCATGATATAATTCTCAAAACATCTTAGGATTTATTGAACCTTTTTCATATTATGGCATTAGTCGGTTACGCACGGGTTAGTTCAGTCGGTCAGAGTCTTGATATACAACTCGACAAACTCAAACACTGCAAAAAAATCTTTCAGGAGAAAAAGAGCGGTACATCCCAAAAGCGCTCTCAACTCGAAACCTGTCTCGAATACGTGCGCGAAGATGATACGCTCGTGGTTACTCGGCTCGACCGTCTGGCGCGTTCGACTTTGCATCTGTGCCAGATTGCCGACGAACTGAAACGCAAAGGCGTGGAACTTCAGGTGCTTGACCAGAATATCAACACGGGTGATGCAACAGGACGCTTACTCTTTAATATGCTTGGGGCAATCGCTCAGTTTGAAACGGAAATTCGCGCCGAAAGGCAAATGGACGGCATCGCCAAAGCCAAACAAAATGGAGTGCGTTTTGGAGCGCAGAAGAAATTAACGACTGAGCAAATTAAGGAACTTCAGCGCAAACGTGAAGAAGGAGTTTTAATCAAAGCTTTAATGAATGATTACAAGCTATCAAAGGCAAGCGTCTATCGTTATCTGGAAAAGCCGCTTCTGGAAGAGTAAGGTCTGCCGAGGCGATATTGAAATCTAAAACCTAATCGCCTATCATTTGATTTTCCAGCTTATATTTACAGAATCAAATGGATTTTCACCCATTTATATAAAAGTAATTTTATGAATGAAAATGACCATCACGTTACCGAGCGAATATCACCTAAAACAAATTCCTCTGCCGACCCGCCAACTATACATATGCCTAATCTGGATATTCTGGTGGGGAATACGCTTGACGGGCGTTTCTTGATTAAGCGTAATTTGTCCGAAGGTGATGAGGCAGATAAATGTGGTATCGGTTTGGTCTATCTGGCAGAGGATTTGAAACTGCTTAATAAAGAGGTGGCTGTCAAGATTTTGCAGGAATCATCGCTTAAGAATGAAGATCTCACCAGAAAGTTTCAGCACGAAATAGAGGCGTTAATTCGGCTTGATCATCCAAACATTGTAAAGATTCTCGATTCGGGGAAACTTTCCGACGGCAATCCTTATATGGTCATCGAATACATTCACGGCTATTCACTGTGTCGCAAGCTTACAAATCATAAAAGACTATCTTTCGAGTTTTGCGCTCACATTATTGAATCGGTAACCAATGCGCTTTCCGCCGCGCACGCCAAAAAGATTTTGCACCGCGATATTAAACCCGCAAACATTATGCTCACGCCGCAGGAAGGCGCGGCAGATATTGTTCGTTTAATTGACTTTGGTATTGCCCGGGTTGAAGATTCAAAACTTGCCTCCGCAACCCATACCGAGCGCGGTATCGGAACGATTCTTTATATTGCGCCCGAACAACTTTTGGGAAAACTTCAGCAAACACCCGCCGCCGACATTTATGCTTGTGCGATTGTTACTTACGAAATGCTTACCGGCAAGTTGCCCTTTGAGCCGAACAATATTTTCGAGATGTTTGAATTGCAGAAACAGGGCGTGCAAACAAAGCCGAGACAATTACGTCGGGACATTTCGATTGAGGCAGAAGAGCTTATTTTGCAGGCTCTTGCTTTTGACCCTCAGGATAGACCACAAAATGCCAGAGCATTTGGACGAGAACTCGCCGATGCCTTGCGCCGCAGTAAAGATGACAATCAAACGAACCTAAGTGATGCAAAAACCGAAGAATTTGATTCGTTAAGAAAAACAAATCCTCAAACTGACAAAATAAAAGTAAATTTCGCTCTCGGCACAGATGTAGAAAGCGATGAAGGTGACCTGACATTGCCTTCGTTTAAGACAAACAAAAAAGATTTCATCATTCCGAACTTACCGGAAGAATCCGAAAAAAATAGAAAACCAAGTAAAAATTTTGCATTGCTCGGATTGGGAGTATTGGCTTTGACAGTAATTTCATCGCTCATCGGTTACATTTGGTGGAAAAGTTCTGTAAATTCTGCAAATAATATTGATGTTTCTAACAATAATACTGCCTTAAATACCAATGAATTTATAGACAAACCGCGCAGCGAAATCTCTTATTATCTAAATGTGGAGAGAATGCGGAGCAATAAATCCTTTGAAAAACCATTTCGATCATCGGGAACTGAGACTTTTAAAAGCGGTGATAGGTTTAGAATGGTTCTGGAAAGTGATGCAGATGGTTATCTTTATCTTTTCAACGAAAGTAAAAACGAACGAGGTAAAACCGTTTATTTTCTTCTCCATCCTTCCTCTGAACTGAAAAACTCGGCAAAAATCCAAGCCAATCAAGAAATAGAAACAAAAAATAATTATTTTGGAGATGAAAAAGGAACGGAAATATTTTGGATTATTTGGACAAAGCTGGAAGGTGACGCTTTAAAAGCAATAAAACAGTCTGCGTTTAAGAACAACGGTGCAGTTAGCGATGAAGAAACTGCGCTTCGACTAAACAAATTTCTACAACGATACAATTCAGAAAAAAACGAGATAACTTCAAACACTGCCGAACAAACAGTCGTTAGCGGAAAAGGCGATGCAGTGATACATCGCTTTGAACTTGAGCACAAATGAAAAATCGTTGTCTTTCGATTGCTCTCAATGCAAAAATAAAATGATATTGAGGCGTAACATTACAGAGTTACTGTCTTATCTGAAATTCTAAAATATTCACGTGCCTTGAACAGACATCCAAAAATCACACAATAAACACTCAATTAATTTGAGCGATACTTTAATGAATAGTTTACCAGCACAGGATCTCCGCGCTTGATTTTGGTGCGAAAAATAGACTGTGGTGTGGGATCGTCCTGCGAAAGTTTGGACGATTCTTCTTCTAATCCTTTGGCTGAATCTTGACCGGCAGAATGTTCGACCAGCGTGATTTTTTGACCGACACCATCTTTTAGCTCAAACAAAGCAGTATCAGCTTCCCACTGCTTTAGCCAGCTCGTAAATTCCTCGAGCGGCAAAGCAATCGCTTTTTCCTGCAACATTGATTCGTTAATCAAAATCTTAGGAGAGATAATGATAGTTAGGACCTCGGCGATTTGTTTTTTCTCCGTTTGAGTTGGTTTAACTGTGAATGATGTTTTAGGTATAAAAATCAGGTCGCCTGCCCCAATGGGACTAAATCTGTTTCTGCTTTTGAGAGTCGGATAAATTAATTTCGGCGAACTATAAGTTCCGTCGCTATAAAGTTCACGATCAACTACATAAAGATAGCCGCTATGAGAAAGCGATTCTATACTTAACCGAATTTTGTCGCCAATTGCCAGCTCTGTATCGGATTCCATTCTTTCCAGAGTGTTTTCAGAATTCTGAACTTTGCCACCTTGCTCTACTTCGACCAATTCTTTTACCGCATCATCTTTAGCTGCCGGACGAATTTTCCAAACCGTCAGCCCAAGCGATGCTTCTTCCATTTCTTTTGGCGCAGGCTTAGGTTGTTTCTCTCCCGGTTTGGATAGTTTCCTCTTTGGTCTGTAAAACCTGGTCGGTTTTATATTACTCGACTTATTGCCTGATGTTCCCGGACTCGGTTTTAAATTTTGTGATTCTGTCGGTTTAGCTGCCGGTCGGTTTTTAATAAATGCTTCAGATTGAACGCTCTTTGTTTCCTCATCTGGAGTTTGAGTTGGAGTTTGAGCTGGAGTTTGAGCAAAACAATTTATTGTCCCGTTGATGCAAACGAAAGCTGCTGTAAAAAGTAGGTAAAAGATTCGTGGTTTATTTATGCTTATCATAGTTTCTTCTCCGCTTAGCTAAACGAGATTTGATTAAATATTTCTTGTTTTTCAAATCTAAATAATCACTAAATAATTTTTATTTCGGCTTAACTTATTCCTATTGCACCTGCGATATTATTAAGGGAAGCAAGTCGGCTTGTCTTCGATAAAATACTCTCGGACGCTGAGTTCCTGTATTTTTGACTGGATTTCCTTCTTCCTCTATCAGATCTTTAATCTGCTCAACTTTCAAAAGACCGCTGGCTACATCTTGCCGCAATTGGGGAACACGGTCGGTTGCGTAATCAAACCATTCACGAATTGATAATAATCCGTCCTTTGGCGCGACATCTGCTTTCGGAGTTTTCAATCCTTCCTCAATTAATGCGAATGATAAATAACTGCGTTCCAATGCACGAGAGACGTATGCCGCTTCCTTATTTTGCGAAGCGGTCAGAATATATATTCCTTTGTCATTTGCTAACTGGGCAAGTCCTTTCGTGTTCATCGGACCTCGCCGCTTATCCTCGGATTCAATTACCTGTCCGGAATCGCAGGCATCAATCACTAAAAGCAGATGCCCGGCGTCAATTCCGCGGAATTCCTTCTCCAATTCTAAATCGGAAATACTACGAGACAAAACAATTCTTAGTCTTTCCGCGTCTAACGGCAAGTTTGGGTCGCTGTATCCTAAATCGTGCGGCAGAATATAGAAACGTCCTTCTTGGGATGTGCCATGACCGGAGAAAAAAATGACTACCGCATCTTCAGGTTGAGCGCGTTGTAATTTGTTGAGCAAAGGCGATGAAGCTTCCGATTGTCCAATCCCGGCTAATCGTTGAAACGCCGCAAGTATATTGCTTTTTGTAGCTTCACGACTAAGAAGCGGAATTACCTCAACGCGTTCATATTGTTTTAACTCAGATTGTTTTAAACGTAACTGTTCACCAAACTTTTTAGCATCGAGTTCGACATAGTTGAGGTTGTATTTTGGGTTAGCATATTCGCCGACTCCGACAGCAACAATATACAACGTACCTTTCCGCTTCAGTTTTTCCGAGCCGTTAACAGTCAGAATCGCATCAGTGCTTTTGATATTATCATTGTTAAACGCATATACGCTTAACTGATTTTGACCGTTCACCAAAGTAATTGAGGTTTCCAGTTCAGCTTTACCATTGTTATCTAAGACATTTCCAGACCAAAACTCAACCAGCGAACCGTTTCTAAATAATCGAATGTCCCGCGCTCCGCTGCCGGTTTGATAACCGTTGCCGATTGGAGCTTCCGAAACATTAATTTTGATTTTGACTTGACGTTCGGAAATTGAATCACCCGTAGTTCTTCCATCAGCTAATGAAATTTTTACCTGTGGTTGGCGACGATCTTTGTTGGAAATGTTACTGGTCGAGGGCAGTTTTTCGCCGGCTAATAAATTAGTCAACAGACTAGGCGCGTAAAATTCATTAAAAAATACTTCGACGGGTTTAATATTAAATGTATTTTTTCCGAATCGCCAAAGAATCTGCTCCCAAGCAGGCGGAGAACCATCGAAAAAACCTTCCGGTGTTACTACCAGCCAATCATCACTGTTTATTAAAGAAATTAAAGTGGTTAAACGGTCTCCATTTTCCTTTTTCCAGATAATAATACTTCCGTCTTCACTTCCCGAAGCCAGCCACTGTCCATCCGCCGTATAGGACAAAGAAGAAACCTTTCCGACGTGACCGGTCATAATACGCTCTTCCCGACCGTTTGAAACATTCCAGAATCTGACGGTTTTATCCTGGCTGCCGGAAGCTATTTGTTTTCCGTCCGGGCTGAATGAAACGGAGTTTATTTCTCCCGAGTGTCCGGTGAATTTTTGAGGTAATTCACGTCCCGTTGCAACTTCCCACACGCGAACTGTTTTATCCATACTACCCGAAACTAAAAATTGTCCGTCCGGGCTGAAAGCGACAGAATCAACCTTACCTGTATGACCCTCCAAAGTTCGCAACTGAGTTTGAGTGCGAACATCCCACAACTTTATAGTTTTATCCGTGCTGGCGGAAGCGATTATTTGTTCGTCAGGGCTTATTGAAACAGATGTAATCTCACCCGCGTGTCCGGTGAGATTGCCAATTTGACTTTTTGTTTCCAAATTCCATAATTTGACCGTCTGGTCAACACCGCCTGAAACAAGCAGCCGTCCTTTGCTACCAATCGCCAAAGTGCCGACCGAGCCTGTATTACCGGGAAGCGTGTAAAGAGATTTTCCGAGCAAAACATCCCAAATTTTTATTGTTCCATCAACACTGGCGGAAGCTAATTTTTGGTTATCAGGATGAAAAACTACACAGGTAACATAACCGGTATGACCTTTGAGCGGTGATAATCCCTGACCGGTTTGGAGATCCCACAGCTTGATCGTATCGTCTTTGCTTGCAGCCGCCAACCAATGGCGGTCAGAGCTAAAAGCTACTCCGTTTGAACCGCTCGTATGATTCTCAAGAATTTTAAGTTTTTCGCCGTTTTTGACATCGAATAAAGTAGCTGTTCGATCCCCGTTGCCCGTCGCCAAAATTTTTCCGTCCGAACTAAAAACAGCCGACTCCGCTTCTTCAACGAAACCGCCGCCCGTCTGTCCGACAACGGAACTTAATTCGCGTTCACTCGGTATATCCCAAAATTTAACAATGTGGTCTGAGTCGGCTGAAAGAAGTTTTCCGCCGGGCATAAAACTAATTGTTAATACTTTTCCGGTATGGTTTCTAAAAACGGATAACTCGCGCCCGTTAGAGGTCTTCCACAATCTGACGGTTTTATCAAAGCTACCGGAAGCTAAATTTTCGCCGTCCTCAGAAAATTGAAGAGCTTTTATTTTGTCTGTATGTTTTGTCAGAGTTCTAATTCGTCGTCCTTTGCTGGTATCCCAAATCTTAACGGTGTTATCTGAACTTCCCGAAGCCAAAAACCTGCCGTCCCGACTGAACGCTAACGCGGTAATCGCGCCGGTATGCTCGGCAAGTTTGTACAATTCCTGACCGTTTGTTATATCCCAGATTGTTACTGTGTTACCGGTACTGCCGACGGCTAGTTTTTGTCCGTCGAAACTAAGAGCAATCGCCTCGACCGAGCCGTCTTGAACGGCAAATGACTTGATTTCCTTTCCGCCTTCAACCTCCCAAATTTTTACTGTCTTATCATTGCCGCCGGAAGCTAATTTGCTTCCGTCCGTACTGCGAGCCAGAGCCTTGATAGTTCCAGTATGCCCAACCAGAGCGCGTAATTCACGCCCCGTCTCAAATTCCCAAATCTTGACCGTATTATCAACACTACCAGATGCAACCCATTGATTATTTGGGCTAAAAACCACTGCCTTGACAGATTCACTATGACCAGTCTGCAACACCAACTCTGGCTTGACTTGTTCCGTTTCAGCCGATTTTGCTCCTGCATCTGAAACAAACTTACTGCTGCTCGCTCCAAAAACTGCGATAATTACAGCCAAAGTAAACAAAAGATGCTTTTTCATAATCTCTTTAATCCGTTCGTATTGTAGAAGGTAAAGTAAGTTTGCTATTGCTAAACAGTAATATTCCAACAGCAATAGCAAACTTCTCCCCATTTTACACCTACCTCAGGGCGTATTTGGATTCTCTACCGGTATGTCGGTCATAAAGCCAAATGGTGTTCCATTAAACTGTGACTGGTTCGTACACGACAAGATATACCATGTGCCGTTCGACGGGCGAAACACCGCGACATCCGCTTTTTTGTCTCCGTTGTAGTCAGCTGCCACCGGAATGTCTCCGCTCGTTCCAAACGCCACTTCCGCAAAACCTGCCATGCTTTGCTGCAAATACCACGTTCCATTACTTGGTCTGAAGACTGCAACATCCGTTTTGCCGTCACCGTCGTAATCAGCAGGCATCGGTTTATCGGTTGGAACACCAAATGCTATGCTCGTGAAGCTGAGTGTGCTTTGCTGGATATACCAAGTGCCGCTTCGATAAACGGCATAATCGGCTTTCCTATCACCATCGTAATCTCCGACTACCGGTTTGTCGCCATTCTGACCGAAAGCTACCGAGTTGGAAAGATTGGTTGTCAGATTAAAGGTATACCACGTGCCATTTGACGGACGGAAAATAGCAAGTTCGGCTTTTCCGTCGTTGTCAAAATCGGCAGGCTGCGGAATATCATTTGTCACACCGAAAGCTACGCCGATAAAGCCTGCCGTGCTTCGCTGCAGATACCATACACCGTTCGATGGACGATAGACGGCAATATCAGTCTTGCCGTCGCCGTCATAGTCCGCCGCCACCGGAATATCTTCCGCCACGCCGAAAGCTACGCCGGTAAAGCCTGCCGTGCTTTGCTGCAGATACCAGCCACCGTCCGACGGACGATAGACGGCAATATCGGCTTTGCCGTCGCCGTCAAAGTCAAAGCGCGTCCGGTGCGTGCCGGGTGCCGCCGCCTGATTGATGGTGAATGTCTGTCCGCCGAGCGTAATAGTCGCTGTGCGTGCCACCCCCAGATTGTTTGCCACCGTGTAATTGAGCGTTCCGATGGTCGCACTGCCGCTTAGACTGATCATACAGTAATCGGATGTCACCGCCATTGATGGACAGCCACCGTTTGACGCTGTTACCGTGAAACTGCCCATTCCGCCCGCTGCCGGGAAGGTTGGAATGTTTCCTCCGCCGGTTGGGACAACAGTATAAGTGCAGCCGTTGGCTTGCGAAACCGTGAACGCCTGTTCGCCGACGCGGATTGTGCCTTGTCTTTCCACGCCGTTGTTTGGCTGAACGGTGAACTGCACCCGCCCGTTGCCGACACTGCTGCCCGAATTAATGGTAATCCAAGCACTGTCGCGCTCTGCCGTCCACTCGCAACCCTGACTTGTTGTTGCAGTTACGCTAAACTCATCTGAACCGCCGCCGGATCCGTAACTGCGGCTCGCTGGAATAGTGTAAGCGCAAGTTTGTGCTGTAATATTCTCATTATTACGAGTTGCGGTTAAGTTTATTTCCGGCGGAACGTTGAAAACAAATCCCGTCCGCGTTGCTTTTAGCTGGTATCTATTCTCTGCTAGATTCCTAAACTCATAATTCCCGTTTGCGTCAATGGTTTTCGTACTCAAACTTATTCTTTGGGCATTACCGAGTGGAAGGTAAGACAAATCAACAGTTGTGTTTTGTCCGCCGGCTAATACTCGCCCGCTGATTTTGTAGGTCGGAGCATCCTCGGCTACCATCGCAACTTCTGGCGGTACTTCAGAATTATCATTCGGAAGGGGACCGGGGGCGGAATAAACTGAAACATTAAATCTTTTACCTTCCCTGTTGGGAACGAAGTCGTGAAGTGTATTAGGTTCTACCTTGCATTGATACCTGGCATATGAGATTCCGGCAAAGGTTACCGGCGCGGAATTTATCAGGCAATTATCGGGAGGGAGCGGATTGGCTCCGCGTGAGTAACCCACTGTAACGGAAAGCAATGATGGATTCTGGGGGGTTGGCGGTGGTTGTTGCAAATCCAGCGATGTAATGTTTTTTATATAGCCGATGAAGAATTTTGGAACTGAATTTTGCGCATTGGTTGTCGTGTTCTGACCTCCTTCGGCGGGTCCTTCCATTAATTCATTAAGAAGTGAAAAAGAAGTATCGAGTGGAAAATTGTTCGGGTTCCACACAATTCCGTTTGGACCGCTGATATTGACTTTATAGGCGGTGTTATCTGCCGGCAGGTTAAATTCATAAACGCCCTGCGAAATTCTCATAGCAGTAACAGAATTGCCATTGCATACAGGAAAGATATTGCTGCCGTTGCAGGCATAAATTCTGTCGGGTATCTGGGGTGACGGATTACCGTTAAACGACTGTAAGTAAAGCCGGTACAGTCGCTCATACTGCCGCCAAGAAAGCTGGATAGTGCCGGTGGCAACTACGCCGGCGGCATCTCTTTTGCCGTCAATGGCTATATAATAAGTTCTTCCAATTACAGCACGGAAATTCACCTTACTGGTTTTGTCGAAGCTCCTCGTATCATCATTTGAGCCGACTGACGTAATGTTAGTCAGTGAGCAGGCGCCGGTTAACGGACATACATAAATATTCATCACCGTATCGAAGCTGCTGCCAGAAGTCGAAAAACTATATAACCCGTTTGCCGGAGATGTCCATTTATACCAGACGGATCTGGCGGCGGGTTTGCCATCGTGCGGCGGCTCAAGCGGTTCTGCCGTTGCATTGGTATTATATCCCGTGATGGGAGCATTCGCCGGACTGTTAATGCCGGAAATCGTGAAAGCTCCGGCAAAAGGATTATTTGTTGGCTCAACATTGGCGTATTGGTAAATAGTATGTGTCAGTTGTGTCAGTCCGGCAATGGTAATTGTAGCCTGAAGATCCGTTGTGCCGAGATTTGGTCTAACTAAAAAGGTTAATCTGCCGCCGCTGTATGAAGTAATCGAATAAATTTGACCAAAAGGATTCGATGCTATAAGTGGAGGACAGCCGCTTTGAGTTACTACATCAATGAAGAAAGTTCCACCGCCGGAAGGAACATTTGTTCGGGGTGATGAGAGAGAATAAGTACACGGTGTTGAGGCTGGCGGTGCTTTATAAAGAGATAAACGATATGCGCCGGTGCCTTGAAAGTTACTTGATGCTCTAATAGTATAAGTTCCCGGAGCAAGTAAAGTATAATACTGAGAAGCAGGCAAGCGAATGCTTCGGTCACTATCGCCTCCGCCGACAGTTTGAATAACACTTCCCTGAGGGTTAATCAGTTCTAAAGTAGGAAAGAAAGCAGCATCCATCGTGATTGCAATCTGATCGCCGGCATTTCCCAAAAATATATAAGTATCGTTATACCTATTGGAGGTTACACACGAGTTGCTGCTAAGTGCGTTGCTAAATGTTTGTCCAAAATTGATTGGTATAGGAACGCAAGAATTAGTAAGATCTGCATTCAAACGAGCAATATTGTTGCGAGGTTGCCCCCCAACGCTAGTAAAGCTACCGCCAACCAGAATCTTGCCGTCCGCCTGCACGACTATTGTATAAAAAGTGCCGTTAGCGTTCAGATTGAAGCCGGTATCAAGCGTGCCATCCGCATTTAAGCGAGCAATCCCGATACGCGGTTGCCCACCTATGCTGGTAAAGTTGCCGCCAATCAGAATCTTGCCATTCGACTGCACGGTTATTGCAAGAACAAAGTTATTAGCGTTCGGATTGAAGCCAGTATCAAGCGTGCCATCCGCATTTAAGCGAGCAATACTGTTGCGCATTACGCTACCAACACTGGTAAAAAAGCCGCCAATCAGAATCTTGCCGTCCGTCTGCACGACAATTGCATAAATAACATTGGTGTTGATCAGACTGAAGGTGGTATCAAGCATGCCATCCGCATTTAAGCGGGCAATGTTGTTGCGTGGTTGACCGCCGACGCTGGTAAAGTTACCGCCAATCAGAATCTTGCCGTCTGTCTGCACGGCTATTGCACGAACACCGATGTTGGTTATGTTGAGATTCGAGTTGAAAGCGGTATCAAGCGTGCCATCTGCATTTAAGCGGGCAATACTGTTGCGCAGTTGACCGCCGACAGTGGTAAAGTTGCCACCAATCAGAATTTTGCCGTTCGACTGCACGGCTATTGCATTAACAGCATTGTTAACGTTCGGATTGAAGGCGGTATCAAGCGTACCATCCTCGTTTAAACGGGCAATGTTTTTGCGCGGTTGACCGCCGATGTCGTTAAATTGTCCGCCAATTAGAATTTTGCCGTCCGCCTGCACGGCTATTGCATTAACAGCATTGTTAACGTTCGGATTGAAGGCAGTATCAAGTGTGCCATTTGCATTTAAGCGAGCAATACTGAAGCGCAGTTGACCGCCGACACTGCTAAATTGTCCGCCAATTAGAATCTTGCCATTCGACTGCACGACTATTGCATTAACAGCGTTGTTAACGTTCGGATTAAAAGTTGTGTCGAGTATTGACTGTGAGTGTATCTGGCTAACCGCCGACAGCATCAACAACGCGCCGAACAGCCCGACAATGAGGCGTTTCGATTGATTTAACTGCATTGATAACTGCAATAAAAGTTTGACAAAGTTTTGCTTACACACATTGGGAAAATTTATTTGTTTGTTGCTATCCATTTTGTTGCTCCTTCACTATTTTCGACTGTTCAGCCAATAAAGATTCATATTTGGGAATTTTATATGAGGAGTTGGTGCAGTAGTAACTTCTAATACAAAATTTGTATGCTCTGTGTTGTTATGTAAATTTCTTTTGATTTATTACATAAAATCATTAGAAATCTTTTCTTTTTAAGCAGTTTTCTCTCTAAAAAATAATAGCCGACGAGATTGCTGCGTCTTATTATCAAGATAAACTCAAACAAAGATTAACTATCTCGGTTACAGTCGAAAAACTTGCTCTGTTTATATACGCACGAAATTCGCTTAGTCACAATTCAATGCACAAAACAAAAAGACTGACGACAAATTGAATTCAAACAAAAGAATTTACTGCTTTTGACTCTCTTGATATCTTGTCTTAATACCTTCCGTTTACTAACACGGAACAGATTCGCGATTTCAATTATCTTCTTGACTCCAGCCCCACTCCATAAAATTGGAATCCAGAAGCCGGGTGGAGGAATTTATCACACTGCATACTGCACTGGCTCGAACGTCTCTTCCATATACTGACCGTTGATGCCGTTGAGCGTCACGAGCCCGCTTGGCAACAACTCCTTCACGCTGAAAGTTCGCTGAAAGCGGCTACGATTCTGCATCAGTTCGGCGCGGAATGTGACGCTCATGCCGAGTGCGCCCCAACTCAAAGGATTTAAGTCTCCCGGTCGAAAGATAGGCGCCTGCCTAACAGGATCTAAGGTGTTGTTCATGGGAGTGTTGAGAGCATCCGCTTCATCGTCGTAAACATTAAAGGTGGTCAGGAGCTTTGTGATTATCATCAACTCCCGTATCTTTTGGCTCAGATGGACCATCTTCATCTTTCCGCCCTTATTCATCAGGTAAAGATGGCTTGAAACAAGCTCGCCCAAGCAACTCGAATCAATATCAGAGACATGTGCAAGATTCAAAAGAATCTGATTATGTCCTTTTTCTAGCGGGTGAGTGATAGCGTCGCGTAATGTGCCACGTCCTCCGCAACCTTTCAGCTTTCCGTATATGTCTAGAACGATTACGTCTCCGACTTGACGCTCTTTAATAGTAAAGTAGTTCATTGTAGTTACTCCTTATTTTTTCAAGAGAGAATTATAACGAGAGACAATTTTTCTCTGCAAGAAAGTTTAGCTGTAGGTTTCAGGTAGTCTAGGTAATTCTACAGAACCTGTGAAAGAAGTTAGCTGGGCTAGATTCACAACGGATGATGTGCTTAGTGTCGGAGTAAGTCAAGCCGTGAGACTAAAGATATACGCCGAAAGGCGGAGTTGACGTGGGCGAAGCTACCACGCAACTTAAAGTTTAACGAGCAACGTGATAACAAAGTCGCTCTTTGAAGCCTCACGTCCAATGACTTCCTTATGCAAAGTCAACTTTCAAACCGCCGCATTCAGCTGACGCAGTTGCTGAACCTTCTAATTTTCTAAAACGTATCATTTTTTTACAATATTTTTTAATCTAAAGAATTTCTCGATGCCTACCATCAATCGAAATAGTAGAAAAATAGTAAATACTCTTAATTAAAATATCTGAGGGGTCGCGGAGTTTTTTAGAGCTTTTATCACTAAATCATTATAACCCTACGGTAACTATTGGACTTTGGTGTTAGCAGTTTTAAGGCATCTCGAAACTTAACTTTTTGATATTCGTTA
>Ga0136617_10002476_pt1 | contig 16401 bp, 20 predicted proteins | sample AntDrymUQ3222106_2_FD_129672 | JGI IMG/M metagenome (GOLD analysis project Ga0136617, IMG submission 129672) | Polar desert sand microbial communities from Dry Valleys, Antarctica - metaG UQ322 (21.06) | ecosystem: Environmental > Terrestrial > Soil > Desert | place: Antarctica: Dry Valley...
AGCGGCCAAACTGCTTTCGCGATCGGCGTCAGTTTTTCAACAAATGGCGGGCGACTTAGGTCAAACAGCTTCCTGCTTGATGGTCAGGATATGAACGACCCTGCCCTCACTGGCATGCAGATGCCATTAAATAACCCCGATGCGATACAAGAAGTTCGTATTGTCACTAATCAGTTTTTACCGGAATACGGACACAACGCTAGTTCGGTTGTAAACTTTGTCGGCAAGTCTGGAACCAACGACGTTCATGGCTCCGTTTTTTGGTTCCACAACAATCAGTATTTAAATGCATGCAGCAATCTGGATAAAGGTGCGGGATTTTGCGATGCGAACTCATCAGATAGGTCGAAACGAAACGCGCCTCGTCGTCTCGAGAACCAGGTGGGTTTCACGATCGGAGGGCCAGTCATATTTCCTAGCTTCGGCGTGGGAGGCCATCACTCTTATAGCGGCAAAGACAAGACCTTTTTCTTCACGGATTATCAGCGTTGGTCCGACCGCCAGCAGAGTTCAGGCTTTACGCTGAACGGCGCTCCGACAGTCGCCGGTCGTGCGGCATTGCAGACCTTCGCAGGTCAACGTCCGCAAGTCCAGGCTCTTCTTCGATTCGTGCCGGCCGGAACTCCGAATGGACAAACAAGGTCGGTGACTATCGACGGTGGCCCGACCTTCGACGTTGAGCTTGGCGATCTTACCGGCTCATCAGCGTCCAGATTCGACAGTCATCAGGGATCTGTTCGCATAGATCATCGTCTTAATAAGACCGATTTCATTTACGGGCGATACAGATCCAGTAATGAGTCATCCGCGGGCTCTGAGCAGGTTACACCGCCAGGACTGGGTACGTTAGATGACCGCAAAACCAAGGCTGCAACTATTGTTTGGTCATCTTTGCTGTCGTCTAGTGTAACGAACGAAGCAAGAATTGCCTGGACGAGGTTTGACATCGATAGAGACGGTGAAGATCCGCAATCCAAAACCATTCCGTCAATTCAGATCAACGACCTCGGTATGATAGGCAATGCTGCTGCAGCGACCAGAACCGGTTTCGGGCTCGCAACTAATCTGCCGCAGGGCAAAATTAATGACACTTATCAGTTAACTGATGCAATCTCGATTCTTAACGGAAACCACTCATTCAAATTCGGCCTTGAGTTGCGGCGAACGGATGTAAAGAGCTTTTTCTTTCCATCGGGTCGCGGCAGTTTGGTGTACACAACATTAAGTAATTTCGTAAACGACGTTGCTCAGGTGGCTTCAAAGGCACTGCCTCTGGCTGGAGGAGATCGGATCCAATTTTACCGCTGGCATGAATTCTACTCTTATGTTCAGGACCAGTGGAGGATACGACCGAATCTTACGCTCTCATATGGTGTCAGATATGAGTATCCCGGAGATTCATTCCAATATCTTCGTGACCTGAATCAGCGAATTCTCGCTGCGAACAACAATAATCCCGCATTCAAGTTCGAACCCGCCCCAGGAAAGGACACGAACAACTGGATGCCTAGAATTGGTTTTAATTGGAGTCCGCAAGCGAGCGACAAAGGCGTAATAGGTTTTGTAACCGGCGGTGATAAGCTAGTCTTGCGGGGCGGGTACGCTCGTGCATATGACGCAAGTTTTACCAATATAAATACGACTATCTTCCAATCCTTCCCCTTCGTGGCCACGCAAACCATATTGCCGCCGCATTCCTTCGCGACTCTGACCAATATCACTGTTCCGAACATTTCAAATCCCGAACAACTCAGTCGCACGGTTGTCTCAGAAGACTTTCGGGCACCCGCAACCGATCAAATCTCGATCGATGTTCAGTGTGAGTTAAGCGCAGACCTTATCTTAACGATCGGTTATGTTCGGACACGCGGTACCGGCCTTTTCCAGACCGTTGACGGGAATCCTAGGCTTCCGTGTCCCTTCGGAACTGGCCCAGGAACCTGCAACACAACCGGAATAGACAGAAATACCGGAGCCCCTCTTCCCTCCTCAACACCGATCCTGGCCCCCACGGTTGATCCGAGCAGAGGGATGATCATGTTAAGAACCAACTCGGCAACGTCAACCTACGACGCTTTACAGGCAAGCCTGGAAAAAAGGCTTAGCCGCCGGGTCAGCTTTGGTGTGCATTACACCTGGAGCTCGTCTATTGACACGGCTTCGGACATTTTTGTTCCATCCGTTGCAGAAAGCGCTGTTTCGCAAGATCCGTTTGATAGCAATTCGGACAGAGCGCGTTCAAGTTATGACAGGCCTCATAGACTTTCCGGGAATGTCGTTTACGAACTGCCATTCTTCACAAAGCAGAGTGGATTTGTTGGCAAGATGTTGGGCGGCTGGCAGGTCAACTCTTTTTTCAACTTCCAGACAGGTGCCCCCTTCAGTGCGCTTAACGGATTTGATCCGGCGGGTGCAAACACTTCAGCCACGGCGATACGTCCGAATGTATTCACAAATCTCGACGTTTCAAGAATGACTGTCGCGCAGTTATATCTTATTAACCAACAACAGAGAGAACTAGCCGTTGCGCAAGCGCAGCAAATCTTCAAGGCCTTGCCTTCAGGTCCCTGCGTTCCCGGATGGCTTCCTGGCCCATCGCTTCCTTTTACACTGTTCTCTGCACCAAGAGGAAGGATCACCTGCAATGCTCAAGGAGCAAGGACCCTTGTTGCTGATTTCAACGGAGTTCCTGAAGGACAGCGGGTCGGCAAAGCCGGTCGAAACATACTGCGCGCGGACCCGATCAGGAATGTCGATATTGGAATAATAAAGAACACCCAAGTTGCCGACAATGTGAGGGCTCAGTTTTGGGTTGATTGTTTCAACGCATTCAATTCGCGAAATTTTGGTATTCCTTCTGGCGTGGCAAGTAGTCCCGGCTTCCTAAACCAATGGGCCACCGACGGCGGTAACCGTAGAATTCGATTGGGGGTGCGCCTAGTCTTCTAGTAAGTGACGCGGAAGAGGTTACTTTCATAAATCGATCAAATTGCAAGCGTAGTCTGCCAAAAGTCTGCCAAAATTTCTCGCCTTGAGCAGGCGGAGCTAATTAGCCTTCTTCACAGGCATGCAATGTTCGAACGTTTCAGCTCGTCGCACTTTGATCTTCACTTCCACTCGTGACCCGAGCCGGTTAATGATCGACATCAGACGATCGACGGTGAACCTCCCAAGATCCGCGTTGCGGATGCGCGAGAAGTCCGCTGCCGCAATCCCCGTGCGGCCTTGCGCGCCGCGGACACTTAGCCCCTCACGGTCCAACGCTTTGATGATCTCGGCGGCCAGAGTTGCCTTGAACTGATCGGCATCGGCATTCTTGTGTCCCAGGTCGCGAAAAACATTTCCGCTTCCCTCCACTACCTCCAACTTTTCGCTTTTCATCGCAACATCTCCTTCAGTCTCTTCAAGCGATCCTTGACCACATCGATTTCAGGTTTGGGTAGATTTCTCCTGAAATGAAGTCGTGTAGCGCCGAGGGTTCCTCATGGCCGATTGCCCAATCAAGGGTCGCCTCGGCAATCAATTCATCCAGCCGCGCTCTATTGATCAGCTTGGACATCTCGGAAGAGTTCATAATGTTAGCACGTATTGACTTGAGACTCTTCAACAAGAGTTGTAGTTTTTCTCCATTGGAAAAAGTGGCGCGCATGTCGGCGCGCAGAGCGCTCGCGTGATCAAACGGAAAGCAGAAAATAAAAACATGACCTTTCAGCACACACCGGTTCACGGGATGTCGGTTAAGAAGGGGCTTGATCGAGAAAAGACAGAGAATCTGAGATGGTTCGCCAGGCTTCTGGGCGCAGACAAGAAGATCATTAGAAAGCCGCAGCTTATCAGTCTGATCGCCGGACATTTGACGGGCTATCGGTTACGCGAGGTATGGTCTCGACTCGATGACATTCAAAAGGCTGCCGTCGCCGAAACCATCTATTCGCCAAGCCTGAGGTTTGATGAGAGTCGCTTCAAGGCGAAGTACGGGCAACTGCCTTCCCTTGGTGTGGAGCAATTCTACTACTTCGTGAATTCCAAGGATGGACCAACGCTGGCCCGGCTGTTCCTTCATCCACACGGAATGCCCGACGAACTTGCAGCCAGCCTGAGAGAGTTCGTGCCTGAACCTGCTCCCGCGCAGATGAACATCAGCATGAGCGACGTTGACCACGAATCGGCCAAGCAAGGTGAACCTGACAGAGCGACGACCCTTGAGATGGAGCAGGGCGCTCAGCAGGATCTGAAGGTATTGTTGCGCCTAATTCGAGAAGGAAAGCTGCACGTTAGTGACAAGACCGGATTCCCCACTGCCGCTTCCATGAAGGTTATCGAAAGTGCACTTTCTGGGGGAGACTTTTATTCTTCAGCAATGTTTGAAGAGGACGAGGATCAGGTCGGACTAATCAGGCCATTCGCCTGGCCGTTGCTCCTACAAGCGTCGAAGCTTGCAGTCAAGGAGGGCAAACGCCTGAAGCTGACAAAAGCCGGCGAGAAAGCATTAACTGCGCCCGCGCACGACGCGCTACGCCTCATCTGGAAGCAGTGGATTAAGTTTAGCGGATTCGATGAACTGCGACGCATCGACGTAATCAAAGGACAGCAGGGAAAAGGACGAACGACGCTGACTTCAGTGTCTTCGAGACGTGAAGCGATAAGCCGCGCTTTGCGGAACTGTCCAATCGATGAGTGGATCGATGTGGACGAATTCTTTCGATTCATGCAGGCTTCAGATTACTACTTCGAGGTCTCGCGCAATCCCTGGGAACTCTACATCATAGATTCGCATTATGGCGGTTTGGGTTATGAGGGATTTCACGATTGGGAAATTCTCCAGGGCCGTTATGTCCTCTGCCTCCTGTTTGAATACGCGGCGACCCTGGGAATAGTCGACGTCGCTTATGACTCGCCGGTCGATGCGCGTGATGATTTCCGGGACCTTTGGGGCTCAGACGATCTTGCCTTCTTCAGCCGTTACGACGGTCTCATAAGGTTAAGAGTGACGAAGCTGGGCGCGTACTGTCTGGGTGCTGCGAGCGAATATTCTCCGAAACCAATCACGCTGAAAGCCTCGTTTACGGTGATGCCCAGCTTGCGGCTGACTGTGAACGGCGAACTCTCACCGGATGAGCTGATCATGCTTGAATTGTTTGCGGATCGTACTGCGGAAACCGTGTGGCTGTTCAGCATAGTCCGGACACTGAAAGCAATTGAAGCCGGCCACGATGTCCGAGCGTTTGCTGAATTTCTTCAGGCGCGCGACGAGCAGCGGCTGCCGGATCCAGTAGGCGTTTTCTTTCGTGGCGCCGCCGAACGCGCCCGAGCGATCAAGGATCGGGGCGATGCGAAGCTAATCGAATGTGCGGACGCCGCGCTGGCCGAACGCATCGCGAATGCGGAAGCTATGAAAGGGTGTTGTCTGCGCGCCGGCGATCGCCATCTGGTCGTACCCTCAAATCGCGAGCCGGCTTTTCGGAAGGGGTTGGAAAAGCTGGGCTATATCTTGTCATTCTAAGTATTACCACCTTTATTACCACCACTAATGAGTTATTACCACCATAATGAATTCAGCGCTTTCTTACGCCTTTCCGCCAAACCGCCCGCGGATCCCGCCGGCGAATAGCCAGTCTTACCGGTCTTTCCTTCCCACCTGACCGCATACACGTCGTCCCTTCCACGAAACAGGCTCTTGAACAATGCCACTTTGACTTCCGGTCGCGAATCAACCGTCACAGCCGCCGATAATTGTGGCCTTTCATCGTTGCTCGGCGATGGCCGCTCAGGCAGTCGATCGCGGTTCTCTGGAGTTTCGCCCACACGCAGTCGCAGCCGGGTGTTTTCCTCGCGCAAACGCTCGCATTCCGCCTCCGCCTTCGCGAGCTTAGTCTTTAGATACAACATGTTCACCTCGTGGACGACCCTCTAAAAGATAAAGAGTATAGTCTGGATGGAGTCGTCAAGAAGAGACTTAAAAGGCGTTTCCCACGAAGGTCAAGCACGTAATGGATAAGGTTGGCGGAACAGGATTACTTCCCTTGAGTAACGACACGAGAAAGATGAAGAACCAGTTCACACGTCAGCAGGGCCAGTACCTCGCGTTCATCTTCTACTACACAAAGATTCTCGGACGTGCCCCTGCCGAAGCTGACATGCAGACGTATTTTGAAGTCTCACCGCCCTCAGTCCACCAAATGATTTTGACCCTGGAAGCGAAACGGCTCATCGAGCGGACCCCGGGTCAGGCGCGGTCGATTCGACTTTTGCTTGCCCGTGAGGACCTCCCTAACTTGGATTAGCTAGTTTCTCGCTCCATCTCGCGCTCTCCTCGGTGAAGAAATCCTCTTGGGGAGATTCTCGCTTTCGAGATCGAGCCCCGTCCGATCATGTGAGGCATCAGCGATGTCTGCGAGTCTATCTGTCATGCCGAGAACAAATAGGACGGAAGCAAATATGCCGATAGAGACGCCGGGATCGCCACTTTCAACCTTAACCAATGTCGTACGGCTAATCATCGCTCGCTGGGCCATCGTCATCGTCGAGATTCGCCGGCGCTTCCGTGCATCGACAATGTCAGAGCCGAGCTTTCTTAGGGCACGTTTAACAGGAAGGGGAAGTGACTTAGAAGACTGAGAGCGCATAATGTTCAATAACTCCTACACTACAGGAGTTACTGTACATATTACTGAACACTATTCCAGGTTATCTCGTGAATGATCGAGAGCGGTTGCTCTATAGATGAGTTCATAAGGATGTGCTTCCAGTTTCCTGTCGCGGATAGACCTTGTTAAAGCATTCTTCGATTGTGTGGGAGTACGGGCGGTCTTCCCAGCGCCACAAACCTTACCAGGTATGGCGCGATTAGAGCTATTCGCGCCATCAATCGCGCAATCTTTTGGCGCGATTACAGTATTCATGCCAAATGATCTGTCTAGAGTTGGCAGCGTGAGCGTAGTCTGCCAAAAGTCTCCTAGCCCAGTTCGGACGGCCTCTTTCCACGTATCCTTGTACATACCACGTCACTAGCTGTGCCCGCGTCACTGGGTTGACTCAAAATACTCGAACGCCCAAAGGCGTTTTGGTTCCCTACCCAACATCCATACGCGATCACCTTCGTAAATTCCGCCATAGCCACTAAGCAGAGTAAATAGGGGCGGACAGCGTTACCCAAAGATCATAAGAGATCTATAGGGAGCAGAAGAAATGAGATTTTTACTTGGCGTACTCGTTGGCTACAGCATGCGAGGCAAAAAGAAATTACCAATCACAGTCCTTGCGACCTTGGCGTTCACTGTCTATATCATCTTGCCGGCAATCGCGCTCTTGGCGCTCCGTTTGGAGGTACAACATGAGCGCCAATCAAGACCAGCTCAAAATAGGGTTCCGGCGCTCAAAGGATTGAGTTATGAAAACGCCGAAACCATTCTTCACACCTCTAACTTGAACATTCGACTGTTGGCAACACGTCGTAATCTGCCACTCCAGCCCGGACTGATTATTGACCAAAATCCACAACCTGGAGAGGAAGTTGTTTACGGTTACCCCGTTGGCGTTACCATCACTAAAACGGATTCCCATGACCATGGTCAGCAATGTCCAGACTGCGTTCTGCTGATGAAGCTTGGGCAATCCTGTCCACTAGTTTTTCCGCTGGTCAACAATCTGCTTAGCCCCGGCTGCGATCGGGTAAGCGTCCTCTGTGTCTGTGGGATTCGAGAGTCAAGACAAATCTGCGCCTTACTCCTCAAGCTCTGAGCAGAACTTCGACTGGTTTTGTATCGTGATCAATTCCTGCGGCGTAACGGTGACGGCTCATACTTAACCGCGTGGATGCGAAGCGTTCGCTTGCCGTGGCGCGCTTGGGCGAGAGCTTCCATGCCTTCGCTCAGTTCAGCGAACAGATCACGCTTAGCGGCGCGTTTTGTTTTGGCTTCTGCTCTCTTCATCGTTTTCTCCTTGCGTCACCATGCACCCACCAACGTCTAAGGGATCAGATTCGCTTTCGAATCCAATCGGCCAGCTTCTCTTCCGTAAGAGTCCTCGATGACGACCTATTCCGCCATCTTCTTCAACGCATCTCGATCCTCGCGCATTACACGCTCGGCAGCCTCAACTTGTTCGGCAAACGCGGGCGGTGTTCCCGATATCCTGATTCTACCGCCGCTCACTGTGATGACGGCTTGTTCCTGAAGTTCCCGCGAAAAGCGGCTTAACAGGTCTGCCATGATTCGCACACGCTGATTTGCCGCGATATCCGGCAAGCGCACCAGGCCGCAATGAGGCATCTTCTCGATAAATATTAATTGGCCAAAGTCTGTATCGATTGTGACTACAATCCGGGATTCGTTCTTCGCCCACTCAAGCAGGATTCGATCCCAGGATCCGGGCCTCGTTCGCGTGATTCAACCACGTCGTGGCCTTGCGCTCGCAGCCAGTCGGCAATCACCTTGCCCGCGCAACGGTCAATCAGAAACTTCATCACACACTAACCTGAACGGCATCGAGCTTGTCATGCGCTATCACCGCGTGAGCATAGGCGAGACAGGCACGCAGGTCGTCGGGCTCCAAATCGGGATAGTCTGCGAGAATCGACTCTGTGGTCTCGCCTTGCGCGAGCAGGCTCAGAACAAGCTCCACCGATATGCGCATGCCGCGAATAATCGGCTTGCCATCAAAGATTTCGGGGTTAGCCGTTATGCGTTCTAATAGCGTTTCATCGGTCATAAGTCCCTCTCCTAACTCGCAGGTCATGGGTCAAAGCTGAGATCACCTGACACATCTTAGACTGTCTGCATATGAAGGTCACGGCTTTGTCGCTTATCACTAGAAAGGTATTGGAGTTTTTATAGCCGCCTGTGGACTTGCCGGCACGGCGTGACGGGCGGTGTCCCCACCTCTTATTTTAGAAATCGTCTGAAAACCAAAGTAAGGAAGCCAAGGAGCGGGCCTTATTAAAGTTTGTTTGATTGGCCTGGCCGACCGCTCCAATTCATGACTCAGTTTAGATCGTTAATCTCCCATGCAATTCCATTGGTTTCAGTCATACTACTTTGGCCCTCTCAAGATACCGACAAAACGCATTCGCCAGCTCGATCTGTCTTGGCGTTTTGCACTGCACCTCGAACAAACCCGGATTCGCTACAAGGACGGTGACGATGCAAGAATGACTAGGCTACTCTGGCAGCCATGTCGGTAACAATGCGGAACGCTCGCTCTAAATCGAATTCTCTGAAATCACTCTCCCGTAGCACCGGCCTTAGTTGAGCTTCGACCTGTTGTCGCAATTCTGCCAGGCGCTGTTCGGATGTATCCAACGGTTCATTCCCCGGGATCGCAAGCTTCTGTCGCAGCAATTCCACCATCTGCGCATCCTCAGGTCTCAGCAGCAACTTGCGGATACCATAATCAAGATCGTAAAAATCACGAATTGCAACCTGACGTCGTGAGAGGGCAGCGCGAAATTTCTCGGCGAATGCTTCTATCTCAGAAATACACCGCACTGGCAAAGGCTCGACAAGGGAACTTCGAGAGCTGGGGTTCAGCAATATCGTTTTCGCTTTTCCGTTTAGTGCAGGTAATAGAAGAGGTTCACGTAGTCCTTTTCAATCAGACGCGTTTGAAAGCCAGTTGTCCCTGCCGTAAATGTTACTGCGGTCCGAAAGAAATCCGGGTCTTCATGGATAAGAATTGGTGGCATGCTTACTCATTGAACACGACGCCCCAGCGGCGATTAATCGTTCCTCCCTTTGGTCGCGATGGAATCCATGGAATGAGGCTGGTGGTCGGGCTTAGCGATTGCTGCAATTTCTGAAGTGATGACTGCTTTGTGCCTTCGAGTTCCAGCAGTGCACCGATTCGACGGACTGTGCCGGTGTCGCCGTAGCGCAGCGTGACTCTCACCACTTCCGCCGCCGTTACCCGTTTTTCTTTAAGCTCGCGGCGAATCCATTCGTACCCACGCGGCACTCCATTGAAGCGCGACCAATCGTATACTGCATCCACGAGCGAGCGTGCTCGTGACGAATAGACCGCCTTTTCGCCATCTGGGGTTGTTACCAAACCCGCTGCTTAGTCGGGTATCTGAGACGGAGACACGTCATGGTGGACTATCGTAAGCCGCTTAGCTATCTGACATGTCAGCCCACACTCGCCGTCTGGCCGTTGACATTGTCAGAGCGCCAATGTTAATAGTAATCGGTGAGGTTCGATATATGGCAGACGGAGATCGATTTGAACGAAGACTTTGTGGAAAGGGTTGGCCGAAGGCTTATCGCTTGGCTGCCGGCGGAGCGTCGATTGAACTGGTCGGAGATGTCATCATGACTGCGGTAGCTGCTGGATTACGTGGCCCTTTGAACTGCCCCTCGCTTCCCGGGATGAGAGATGCTGTCTATGACGTCCTTCGTCGAAGCATACGTGTTGGGCAACTCGATTTGATGGGCCGCGTCTCTCCAGATGCGTACAGTTCGCTGGTAGATACCCTAACTCAACTGGCGGGAAGTCAGCCAACGGTTTCCGCTCAGCTTGCCATGCAGGCTTCACTTTCTGTTTATCTAGAGCTTCATGCGACCGATAGGTCTTTAAGCGCGAATCAGGTTCAAGCTCGGTTGTCCGAGGCTTTTGTAGAACGCCTAGTCAGACACCAATGGTTAGACCGCGTTCATGACGGAATAATGGAAGGAACCGGCTGTTCGGTAACCGATCAGATTACCTGGGACGCCAGACTCTTCAACAACCTCGCACCGCACTCACGGCAGATGCTACAAGCCTTCTTCCGTTCAAGTGGGCTGTCAGTCGTTAGGGCTCCGAGGCGAACAGTGCCACGGCGAGAAATGACCATTGGAGATCTTCACCAAGGACTACCCGTCCTAGGGAGTTGATATGAGTACTACGATAAGTATGAATCCAGTTGCATACTGCTTTGACTTCACTGATCCCGCAACCGTTCGAGGCGGTACCTCTAGAGAGAACCAAAGCGCGCTGCGACCAATAGTCAACGAGTATTTTGTCAATGATGATACCATTAGCAATTCCTTTGGCCAGAGATTGGATCCGCTACTCGCGGATTGGATCGATGTGGCACTGGCGACGTACATCGCCGACCGACTTTCTTTGCGCCGCGATACGAGCAGACTTCAGCACGCCTTCAACTGGAGTCGCATATTCCGACTGAAGATTCCAGTTCGAAACCTCAAAGCCTGGCAGAGGGAAGAAGTGCAGAACGCGCTGCGGACCCTCCTTCGATTTCTCACGGACGACGACTGGAACATTGAGTTCGTCGCAAAGAATGGCTTAGCTAGAACGGCGGAGACTAAAGAATATCTCTTTCCCATGCCGCTTCGCCCGCCTGTGCATGTGGCTCTTTTCAGTGGGGGCCTCGATTCGTTCGCTGGCGCAGCAAATCAGATTCATGTGTTATCAGAACACTCATTTGTCTTCGTCTCCGGAGCGACTAACTCGCGACATAAATACGCACAGAGGGAACAAATTCGAGTTATTGGCAGGGAGGCACGTCAGGAAGTCTGTCATGTGGTTATTCCGTTTGGCTTCAATTGGCACGGTAGAGGTCATGAGACAATTCAGGAGACCACGCAGCGAACGCGTGGATTCGTCTTTCTGACTTTGGGAGCTGTGACCGCACTCACGACGGGAGCATCAGAGTTACACGTTTATGAGAACGGACTCGGTGCGATAAACCTCCCCTACGATGCCACGCAGCTGGGGACCGCGAATTCACGAGGTGTCCATCCTCTAACCCTCTTGCTCATGGCGGAGCTTGCTGAAAATCTAATCGGCCGCTCCTTCAAGGTTGAAAACCCTTATCTATTTCAGACGAAGGCGGAGATGTGCAACAGTGAACTAACTAAGGTTCTCGCGAAACATTTCAACCTGACCTTTTCATGCGACGGCTTTCCGGTTCGTACTCACGGCAAACCGCAATGTGGCTCGTGCACGTCATGCTTGCTTCGTCGTCTCTCGTTAGAACGGTCTGGGTTATCCATTTATGACCCCGGAGATCAATACATAGTCGATCTGCTTCGTTCGGACACGACCGCGAGCGACAAGCAGTTGCGACATTTACGAGCTATGGAATGGCAGTTCCAGAGGATTAGTTTACTACTCAAGAAATCAGATCCGTGGCAGGCAATGGCGGTGCAGTTTCCTGAACTCCAGACTCTCGGTTGCGAGATATCTTTGCGAACCACCACGAACGCCGACATCTTTCAACAATCAATCGTGCGTCTCTATTCTCGTTACATTTCAGAGTGGCAGACGTTTTCGGCACGTAACTCGCTGCAACGACGCGCACGCGCGGCGTGAGCAATTCCGCTCTTTCAACTTTTCTTCCCGAAGAGGTGAGTATGAAAAAACACGTGCTTGACGAAGTTGATCCTAAGACTCTTGGTGCTCGTTTACAGGAAGCCCGCAAGGTGCGCGGTCTTACTCAACAAGCGGTGGCCGATGAAATGAATATGGCCCGCACTACCCTTGTAGCCATCGAAAAGGGCGAGCGCCGTGTAGCGCCAGAAGAGCTTATCAAGCTAGCGAGTTTCTATGGACGCTCGGTGTCTGACTTTGTTGGCAGGCAGAGTCTCACCTTAGGCTTTGTTCCGCAGTTTCGGGCCGCTTGGCATCAAGAATTCAGCGAGGACGAAGAACTCAACGTTATAGCGGATGAACTTCACAGACTTGCGGAGGATTACCTGGAACTCGAACGCCTTTGCGAAGTGCCCATGTCACAGATTTACCCTCCGCCTTATGACTTTTCAAAATCTTCACCGGAGCAGGCTGCAGAGGAAGTTGCTGGCGCTGAACGAAATCGACTAGGGATCGGTGATGGCCCCATAACCAATCTTCGAGAACGGCTTGAAACTGATGTGGGCATTCGTATTTTTTACTTTGCGATGCAGCCAAAGATTTCTGGTGTGTTTGCCTTTAACGACATTTTGGGCGGATGTATTGGCATAAACTCTGCCCATCCAAGGGACCGCCGCAATTGGTCACTCGCACATGAGTATGGCCACTTCTTATCGAATCGATACCAGGCTGAGATTACGTTTCTTACCGAAAGAAAAAGGCAATCCGTTGCCGAGCGTTTCGCGGACGCATTTGCTGAGAACTTTCTGATGCCTGCTAGCGGTCTCAATCGGCGATTTACTGAAATGCATCGGGCAAGCGCGGCCGGGAGCATTACACTGGCTCAGATTTGCACGTTGGCGGACTTGTATAAGGTTTCCGTTCAAGCCTCTGTTATTCGACTTGAGAAGTTGCGCCGTCTCCCAATCGGTACTTGGGATGGTTTGGAAACGAAAGGTTTCCGGCCTCGCCGGGCCCAGCAGCTGTTGGGAATCGAGGCCAATCCATCAGAAGAACAATTGCTCCCACAACGATACTTGAACTTAGCTGTCATGGCTTATGAGAAGGAATTACTAAGCGAAGGTCAACTCGCCAAAATGCTCCGGGCGGATCGAGTTTCGACCAGAGCACTCATTGAGCAGGTCCTTCATCAGTTCAACGAGCCGATGGAGACCGGCTACCAAACCTTCGAACTCGATATGACCCAATCATTAGCCGGGAGGTAGGACGCTTGGTGGCAATCACGGATTCCCAGATAATCGATGCCTGCGTCTTAATTAATTTACTCGCCACCGGAGAGATAGCTGGGATCCTCAAGTCTGCCTCACTCACCTCATTGATTTGTGCGGTCGTAGAAAAGGAGACTATTTATCTGCGCACTGGTGATCCTCAGAACCCCCAGGAGCTTGTACAGATCTCCCCTCTAATCGAAACGGGCCTCCTTACCATTTGCCAGCCTGAAGGCCCTGATGAAGAAACCTTGTACGTCGACTATGCGAGCGTTTTGGACGATGGCGAAGCAATGACTCTCGCAATAGCCGTCTCGCGCGGATTGGTACTAGTAACCGACGAGAGAAAGGCACGCCGTCTCTTCGTGCAAGATGTTGGAGAGCCAAAACGCCTTATAGCAAGCTCGGAAATACTTCGCAAATGGACCGAGGTTCAGAACGTGCCGTCCGAAAAGATCAGAGAAGTATTGTTAGGTATCGAAAGCCGCGCGCGTTATCGTCCGCCACAAGACGATCCTAATTTCGATTGGTGGGTTAAGTCGTCTCAATGATGGCTCTGCCATAAGGGTACTGTCTAGTTTGGCGTGCTAAAGCGCATAGAGTTACCCAACAAAGTGGGCATCAACCTCGAAGAAGTTGAGCTTTCCCGGCATCGGTCTAAAGCGTGTGATGCGAGCGTTCTTCAAAACAAATCCACAGTTGCCTTCAAACCATGCCGATTTCGATCTTGTTACACAATCGACAATCTCAACCGTACCAACGATGCCGCCGGTCTTGACTCGTCGCGTTCAGGATACTTCCGAATCCGCTGCTCATGACATTTCCCTATGAATCCCTCGTACTCTGCCTTTGTTACCTGGTGCCAACTCGCGTGAATCCAAATCCTGCGCAACCGGAAGTGCAGTCGCTTAACCGGGCGTCCGAGAGTAGCCAGCCGACAATAGAAACTGCTGTTCGCGAATGTCGAACGAGATGTTTGAGATCCGCAACTCGCCCAGAAGGGACAGCGGCTGCAGTTCGTAGAACTGAATGTTCATCGGCGAGGCGACCTCCGTTCAAGCTGAGCAGTGGAAATAGCTTAAGGCCAGCGGTGCTTGCAATAGTCAACAGTCTCTCTAGCGTTCAGTTGACGCGTTGAGTTGCCGGCGCGGATGTAGAGGTGTTCGCCTTTGTCGTCTTTGACGAAGACGGGTTTCGGTGACGGCTTGACTGCTAGTTTGACGACATCCTTGCCTTCAAGCGCGTGAAAGGTGATTGAGAAGAGCGCCGACGAATCTTTGCCGAGGTTGTTTAGAAGAAGAGTGGTCAGGAAGTTTTCAAAAGCGTCGCGCGAGTCTTTTTTGACGAACATTTTGTAGTCCTTGTCGAGTCCAAGGATGGTGCGATCGTCGGCCACGCCGATAAGCAGCGCCCCGCCCTCGGTGTTCAGCAATGCGGCGACAGTTTTGACGATAACGTGCTCCATCTCTTTGTTGGCGATGTTTTGCTTTAGATCCCAGCGGGCAGACGGTTTGAATTCCAGTGTAGTGCTCTCACCTTTTGCGATAAGCGCAGCGATCTCCTGGTCGCCGGGCTTGGGCGCAAACTCGCGATAGGCTTCGAGGGCGGCGATTTTTACTGACTGCTCGACAATCGGGAACGTGGTAAGAATATGTGCGAAGTCTTCTTCGGTCAGTCCATAGAGGTGCGCGATCATTCCGTCCAGTTCGGCACGGAGGCGAGCACGTTCTGTAGGATCAGTTACTCCGTCCCTGCTATCTCGCAATCCAACTTCACGCGCGAGATCGTCAAACGCAGGCGTCACACATATGAGTTTACCTGCGTTGAATGCAATGCGCTTCAAAACTTGATCCTCAAGCGGCAAGCGAGGCACAGGCACCTGATAGATGTAAAACATAGTTAGATTTTGTGAGACTCTCTGCCTCAACGAAAAGTCAAAGACAAAGCTATTAAGTATTGCGGTGACGAATACCAGAGAGGAACCCTCAATGCCATAACTCGCATTGATTGAGTGTCCGTAGAAAACGTTGGGTGGCAGCGCAGTCGCAATCATCGTTCTCTGGTTGGTATTACTCGCTATAGCTCTATGGCAAAGACGATATCGCTGGTAATTGAGAATCTGTCGCTTATCAGGTTCTCGACCAAGTAACGCTGCCCGTCCTTGTTTTTCGTCAACCCAATAGTGCGGCTTAGCAAAGGCGCTGTTGAATTGATGGATCATCTTCCCTTCGTACAGTGTGAGTCTTTTTGGGCCAGGAGAGGTCTTGAAGAGCGAACGATCAGCACTCATGTGGAACTCATTCGTTAAAGCAAAGTTCCAGGTTCCATCGAGGTGCTTCCCCAAGAGCGGAAGTCGAAGCATCTTTTCCGCGATGGCGACGTCCGTGTCGTTCCTAGACTCCATGATAGACAATGAGTCGGGTGAGAGTCGTCGAATAGACTCGACCGACATCTCGACGTGATTATCTGGTGAGTTAAGAAATGTGCCGATGGCTGCTGGAGAAATCGCCTCACGAGGGTTAATGCGAAATGCGGCTTCAAAAGTGCGGGTCTGTCCTCCCTTCTCAAAAACGAGTATGCAAAACTTCTGTGCGTGGTGCACGGCTTCGAAAATGAACTTTTCATTAGACAATCCAAACAGCGAAGTGATTTGACCATGCGAGAAGAGCATCTCACGCAGTTGTTTTGTACCGCGATCTGTATAAATGCCGCTTTGCAAGATGATCCCTCGAGAATATCTGCCTTGTAGGTTGACAAGTGAAACTTGCTCGAAGCATCGGTGAAGTAAATCGTTCCATCGGCGGCGATGTCGAGATCGTTGGTACAAGCA
>Ga0136617_10002477_pt1 | contig 16398 bp, 15 predicted proteins | sample AntDrymUQ3222106_2_FD_129672 | JGI IMG/M metagenome (GOLD analysis project Ga0136617, IMG submission 129672) | Polar desert sand microbial communities from Dry Valleys, Antarctica - metaG UQ322 (21.06) | ecosystem: Environmental > Terrestrial > Soil > Desert | place: Antarctica: Dry Valley...
CACAGATCGCTTCGCGCAGTTAGCCGTGGCCGCCGCGGTCAGGGCGAAAGAGGACAGCGGAATCGACTTGGAGAAGGTGAATCGCGAACGCTTCGGGGTCATCGTCAGCAGCGGCATCGGCGGCTTGAAGACACTCGAAGATCAGCACAGCAACCTTCTCAACAAGGGCCCCTCGCGAATGTCGCCGTTCACGATTCCGATGCTGATCAGCAATATGGCCAGCGGTCTCATCTCGATGGAGTATGGGTTGGAAGGCCCTAATCTTTGTATCGTCACGGCCTGCGCCACCTCAAACAACGCGATCGGTGAATCGTGGCGCATCATCAAGTTCGGCGACGCGGACATTTTTCTCGCCGGAGGATCCGAGGCCGCCATCGTTCCGATCGGTCTTGGCGCCTTTGCTTCCATGAAAGCGCTCAGCACGCGTAACGACGAACCAGAACGCGCCTCGCGACCGTGGGATCGCGACCGCGACGGCTTCGTCATGGGTGAGGGCGCGGGCGTGGTTGTGGTGGAGGAGTTGGAGCATGCGAAAGCGCGCGGGGCGAAGATATACTGCGAGCTTATCGGCTATGGCTTGACTGCCGACGCCCACCACATGACGGCGCCGCCTTCAGACGGCAGAGGCGCGGCACGTGCGATGCAGTTGGCGTTGGATCACGCGCGGGTTACTCCGGCCGAGGTCGATTACATCAACGCCCACGCCACTTCGACCGGCCTCGGCGACGTCGCAGAGACGAAAGCGATCAAGACCGTCTTTGGGCAGCACGCCAAAAGGGTTTCGATTAGTTCCACAAAATCGATGACCGGACACTTGTTAGGCGGCGCCGGCGCGGTCGAAATGGCGGCTTGCGCGCTCGCGATGCGCGATTCGGTTATTCCTCCCACGATCAATCTGGATAATCCCGATCCCGAATGCGACCTGGACTACACCCCAATGGTCGCGAAGGAAAAGAAGGTGCGCGTGGTGGTGAACAACTCCTTCGGTTTCGGTGGGCACAACGCGACCCTGGTCGCGCGCGAATTCACCGGCTAAATATCGACCCTACCCAGCGTCTGAGAAAAGTGGCGTCGCCGTCACGTCGGAGGCGTCGAAGGAAAATCCGTGTCCTTCGCGCGACAAACCCTTCAGCAACGTGCCCACGCTCTGCGCCGTGCTCGAGGAATAAAATCGCACCAGGCCCACGGTCGTTCTTCGGCCAAATACCGTAATCATGATCGTGTCGTCATCGACCGAGTTCATGAAAATGTGACTGCCGTTGCCTTGATGATAGAGCGCGTTGAATTCCACTTCGCCGATACGGCGCGCGAGTTCTTTCGTGGCCGCGAACGAACCCGCGGCCAGTGCGGCAATGATCGTCACATCCATCACCGTCATATCGCCATACTGCGAGATGACGTTGCCCCCGCGGTCGATTACGACTGTCAGCTCCGCTTCGGCCTTTTTCAGGAACTCCGCCAGGACAGCGTCGAGCGAGGCGACATCATCAATCGTTAGGCAAGGAATCGCGTTCATACCGTCGCCCCCTCCGGCGTATCGACTGGGAGCACGACCGGCGCGGGCGGAGTCTTGGGCGCATCACTCTGCTTGCTGAACTTGTGCAGCAGAATTTGCGAGACCGCGTTAAGCGAGGCGAAAACGTTCTGTCCCGTGCTCGAAACAACCTCGAAGCTTTGCATGCGCCGCTTTCGATTGTTCAGCACGTATTCGAGGTAGTTGACCGGGGCGACGTTCTCCAGATCACGCTTGTTGTATTGAATAACGTAAGGAATCTCGTCGATCGAGATGTTCTGCTTCGCGAGGTTGTCTTCGAGGTTCTTAAAACTCTCGACGTTCTCTTCCATCTTTTCCCACTGCGAATCGGCTACGAAGACGACGCCATCCACGCTGCGCAGGACGAGCTGGCGCGTGGCATTGTAGATCACCTGCCCCGGCACGGTGTAGAGCTGGAACTTGGTCACGAAACCCTTGATCACGACCGCGTTCAGCGGCAGGAAATCGAAAAACAAAGTGCGATCCGCAGCGGTCGCGAGCGAGACCAGGTCGCCGCGGTTCTCCGGATTAATTCTTTGATGGATGTAGCCCAAGTTCGTCGTCTTGCCGCAAAGCGCAGGACCGTAATAAACGATTTTGAACTGAATCTCGCGGCTGGCGTAGTTAATGATCGACATGGGACAGGCCTCCTAGACCGGGTGCGAATACTTCTTGGACAGTTCGTGCACGGCGCGCGCCAGGCGCTCACGCACATCGGCCGCCAATTCGTCCTTCGCGTGCAATGCCGCCAGGCAAAGATTGTCGTGCATGAAAAAAGTGACCGCGGCCTGCGCGCAGGAAAGCGTCATCGCGCGGAGTGCGCCGAGCTTCGTCTCCGCCATGTGGTTCTCGATTCTTTGCAGGAGCGAAGGCGCCATCGCGCAAAGTCCATCCGCTTCGTAAACCTCCGGCAAATTGCCGGCGAGACTCAGGCCGTCGCCAAACATAATCGCGCACGCTTTTACGCCCGCCATCCTTCCGACGTGCGCCACGGCCGCCTTCGCGTCGACCTCGTCATCAGTATCGAGAGCCGTTTGCAGTGCGCTGCGGCTGCTGCTCGGCGAGGTTTTTTCGAGTGCGAGCTCAACCGGTGGCATCGAAGCCGCAAGTTCAGTAGCCGATTTCGTGTCTGAAGCGGACACCTCGCCGGACGGTTTCGTGGCTGTTGGGTCGCTCGGCTGTCTTGCTTTCGGTGCGGCGGTTCCCTTCAATGGCTTCGCCACCGTTGCTCTGCCGATGTTAAAACGCATCGCGTCTTCCTCCGCCTTGGCTGAAAACGGAGTCGCGAAATCTTCGCCCTTTTCCTGCTCCACCTGATCGTCACGCATGCGCAAAGAAACCGCGGGCAGATTCTTCAAAACATCCTGGAGCGGCAGCGCGACAGGCGCGGCGATTTCCTTAGAACTAAAGAGCGCTTTGTATTTTTCAGGCAAAGCAGCCGCAAATTCGTCCGGCTTCACGCTCACGCGACCGGAGGCAAGCTGCGGTTCGACCAGCGAAAACGGCAGCTCGAAGCATGCGTTTTCAGGGACGAGAGCGATGTCGCCGGTCAGTTGAAAAGGAGGGAGGCTTTGCAATACCGGCTTCAGCGGTAGCGAAATTTTCAGATCCGCCTTTGCGGCTTCGCCCTTGGTTCCCTTAGGCAAAGCGGCGGGCGCTTCTGCTGGTGCGGCCCCTGCCTGGCCCTCGAAATTTTCTTTAGTCAGCCACGGCTCCGCTTTCGGGCGCAAGTCCTCGCTCGGCGCGGTCATCTTAAATGGGATGCGCATCGGCGCCGGCGGCGGCGAACCCGTTGGAACGGACGGCCCGCTTGAGGCTGGAACTCTCTCAGATGCGGGCGCGTCCGGTCCTGTCGGTGAAAGCTTGAATGGAATTCTTGTCGGAGCGGCCGGCGCCTGTTTCTCCGTCGGTGGAGGCACGCTCGCGCTGCTCCCGTTTGTTTTTGCGGCGACCGGCAAAGGCGTAGGCGTCACTCTTCCCAGCGAGGCCGCCTCGGGCTCCGCGGCCGAGATAGTTTCCGCAGTCGCGGGCTGCACTCGCACCGGCGGAAGATCGCCGGTCTGCACCGGTCCCATGGTTGTGCCGAATTTCGAATTGTCCTCGAGCGTTACTTTCAGAAATGGGGTCTCGAACTGCGGGACGGAATGATCGCGATATTGATCGCCGCGCAGCTGCAGATTCTTAAATTGCTCCAGCACTTTCGCGAATGGCAGTTGCACCTGAGTGCTGTCCGAATCCGGCACCGGGCGAACAAAAATCTCCGGGATCTGGCGGTAGATGCTCCCGACGGACACGCTCGGTCTCCCGGACGCCATCCCTTTTTCGATCTCCGCCGCCTTCAACAAGACCCGGCGGCTTGCTTCGGCCTCCGAGACCGGCCGGATCCAACCTGCCGGAATTTGGTTCACCACTTCCCCGAGTTCGAGCGCGATCACTCGCTCCACTTTGGGCTCGATCGCCAACGCGACCGCAGGGGGCAGATCGCCCGGGCGCGGCGCATCGCTTGATGTGCCTAGCACGTAGGGGCGCGGTGCCGACCCGGATGACGCCTGGGTTTGGAAAGGATCCTGTGCAGGAATGGTACGGGTGGCATTGGGCAGGACAGTCTTGCTCAAGCGCTCGCTGCTTGGCTTCGCCACCGCTCCGGGCGCCCCCGGCGCATGGGCTGCTGGTTTAGCCTTCGCGGCCTTCTTCTTGAAGAAATCCAGAAAAGGAATCGTCATGGTCTAATGGTCCTCGGCCGTGACGCGCCAAATCTCCTCCAGCGTCGTGATGCCCTCGAGCGCCTTGTCGATCCCGACCATGCGCAATGTCTTCATCCCCTCGCTCACCGCCTGGTTCTTGACCACGGCGGACGAGGCGCGCTTGATGATCAACCGGCGAATCGTCTCGCTTACCGGCAGCGCTTCGATGATCGCGACCCGTCCGAGATAGCCACGGTTCTTGCACCGATCGCATCCAGTGCCGTGGTAAAAAACTGCGCCTTCCGTTTCCTTCATCCCGAGCTGCTCGAATATTTCCGGCTCGGGCACGAACTCTTCCCGGCAATTGGTGCAAATTCGCCTAACGAGTCGTTGGGCGCAGGCCATGATGACCGAGCTCGAGATCAGGAAGGGCTCGATTCCCATGTCGTCGAGTCGCGTGATTGCACCCGCGGCGTCATTCGTGTGCAGCGTGCTCAAAACCTGGTGACCGGTCAGCGCGGCTTTCACCGCGATGTCGGCGGTTTCGTTGTCACGAATTTCACCCACCATTACGATGTCCGGATCCTGCCGAAGGATGGATCGCAGCGCGGTCGAGAAATCGAGCCCGATGTCCGCGCGCACCGACACCTGGTTGACGCCGGCAAGTTCGTATTCGATCGGGTCCTCGACCGTCACGATGTTATACTGCGGGTTGTTCAGTTCCTGCAGCACCGAGTAAAGCGTCGTCGTCTTGCCGGAACCGGTCGGGCCCGTGACCAGGATCATTCCGTGCGGCGCATCGATCGCTCTCCTAAATTTGTTCAGTGTCCCCTCATCCATCCCCATCTGGTCGATGCTGCCGGTGAGCGCCGCTTTATCGAGAATACGGATAACGATCTTTTCTCCGTGCGCTGTCGGCAGAATCGAAATACGCAGATCGACTTCCTTGCCGATGACCTTGATCCGGAACCTTCCGTCCTGCGGCAAGCGCCGCTCGGCGATGTTAAGGCCGGCGAGAATCTTGATGCGTGAAGTAATCGCAAGCTGAAGGGCCTTGGGCGGCGACTCCGCCAGCATCAGTTCGCCGTCGATGCGATAACGCAGCTTGAGCGAGCGCTGGAACGGCTCGATGTGAATGTCGGAAGCCTTTTCCTTGATCGCCTGAACCAGGATCAAGTTTACGATCTTGATCACGGGCGCGTCTTCGGTGTCGGCGGCGAGACGATCGATGTCGATCTCCTCGTTCTTGGAGGTCTGCACCTCCACTTCGCCGGCAGCCGACATGTCTTCGGCCACCTGCTTGAGCACCGCGCTCATGTTCGCGCTTCCGCCGTGCACCCCTGCGAGCGCATCTGCCACTGCCCGCTCGGTCGCGATCATCGGCATCACTTCGAGTTGCACCCGCCGCTTCACGTCGTCCACCGCCACGACGTTGGTCGGATCGGCCATCGCCACGAAAAGCTTCCCGTTCAAGCGCGCGATCGGCACCAGCTTGTTCGCCTTCGCCATCTCGCGCGGCACCAGCGACATGATCTCTTCCGGGACCCGCAGCTTGGCTAAATTGATCGGCGGCGTGTTCAGGCAACGCCCCATGCTGAAGGCCATGTCCTGATCGGTGACGAACTGTTTGTCCGTCAAAATCTTGAGCAGCCGGCCGCCTTCCTTCTGCTGGATGCCAACCGCTTCTTCGAGCTGGTTGGGCAGGAGCAGGCCGTCCTCGATCAGGACATCGGCAATGCGCTCGGCGAAAGATTTGCTTCTCATCTCGGCGAGTTGTTAGGCCCGGGTTTCCAGGCGGTAAATGTCCTGCAAAGCCTTCACGATTGCGCTTGGCCGCGCCAGATACCACGAGACCGTGTAATCGAGCGATTGCTGCACCGCCTCGCGTCCGGCAGCGTCGAACGGATTACAGCACGCCACCATGATCGTGCGGCTGATCAGATCGAACGGCACGTAGAGCCGCCCGAGAGTCAGATGATCCGGCAACATCCGCGCCACCTGCCGATCGACGTCGTAGTACTCCATCGGCACATAAGCAAACTTCGTCCGATCGATTAACTGCGAGAGCGCCGCGTCCAGCTTGTCCGTATCCTGCCGGCAAATCTTATCGAGCAACGAAGCGCCCAACGCCTGACCGCTGAGATCCTTGTTCAAATGTTTGACCGTCTCGAGGCCGGCCACCACTTCCTCTTCCGGGAAGAGTTGTTGCATGACCAAAAATTTCGCCAGCTGATCGTCCCCGCGCTCCTGGAGATGGGCGCGCTTGCTCTGTAAATCCACCAGACCGCCGTCACTCGGGCTAGAGCTGCTCGCGCCGTTGAGATGAGGCGCCGCAATCAGTCCGGTCTTCGGCCCGCCTTCGCCGAGCGATTGACTTGACTGCAAACGCGTCTCGATCTCCCCGAGCATGGCCAGGATCTCCGGTGCATTCGGATCCTTCAGCAGGAGGACCTCGCACTCCTGCATCGCGAGGGTGTAGGAACCGGCGTTGAAATAGGCCTCGGTCAGCCTGCGCGAGATGCGGAGAGACTCCTCCGGCTTGCCTACTTTTATGTAAGCGTCCTTGAGGATTTCCAGCGATTGATAATCGTCCGGTTGAGTCTGAGTTATGACCTCAAACATCTCAATCGTTTGGACGATCTGACTATGTTCCTCCTCTGATAACGTGTGTTCCAGCACAACGACGCCATAAAAGCTAGAAGCATGCCTTCAGAATCCGGCCCGGAAAATCGGGCGTAAAAACTTCAAGGTCCCCCCTTGTAGCCACAGACCCTGTGGGCCGATTCAATTCTGATGCCGGATACCGAACAACAACTAACGGGGAACAGCTACTTCCCTGACTTCCGCCTCGCTGGCGTCCGAAATTTCTCCCGTTACAGCGTTAAATTCAGTATTAAATTGCCGGTGCCGTTCGCGAGTCCGGCGTCTTGATGAATCGAGAACCTTTTCGCCGCGAGCGTGCATTCACCCTTATCGAGCTCCTCGTCGTGATCTCGATCATCGCCGTTCTGGCTGGTCTTGCATTCCCTGCATTTCAGAGCGTCCAGAACACCGCGAAGAAGACTCAGGCGAAGAACGATCTCACGCAGATCGCGACGGCAGTGAATGCATTCTATACTGAATACGGCAGATACCCGTCGGAGGATAAAACCGAGGTAACGTTCGGCACAGGGAAAACGAACGATCTGCTCTTCAACGAGCTCCGAGGCAGCGACTTCGCCAAAATAAACCCTCGCGATGTCACCTTTATCACTCCGCCAGTAGCGAAAGACACAGCCAAGCCAAAGAGCGGGCTAGGCGCGGATGGGCGCTGGTATGATCCTTGGGGGCAAGAATACAACATTCGCATTGATATGGATTACGACGGGCGGGTAGCGAACCCATATTCGAAAAACGCCGGCTTTGCCGATGTGGATCTAGGTTCGATAGCCTGGTCGCTGGGCAAAGACGGTTTGACCGATGCTAGCGATAAGAACGCTAAAGGCTCAAAAGACGACGTCATTTCGTGGCAATAATGGACAATTCTTCCGTTTTTGGTTTCGTGACGTGGATCACGGCGAGCAGATTGACGAGAAATAGCGGGACCAACAGTTTTTCCTCGCATTCGCCGTCATGATTTTGCCGTCGTCTCGTTTTCCTCTCAGCCGCCGCTCCGGATTCACCCTGTTGGAGCTGATGGTGGTAATCGGCATCATCGCGGCTTTGCTCGTTGCGGTAGTTCCAGCTGTTAATTCTCTCTCGAAGTCCAGCGGGCGAAAAGCTGCAATCAGCAATCTGGTGGGCGCGATGGAGCAGGCCCGTGCCCAGGCAATCAAAAGTGGCGAAGCAACTTACGTGGTATTCCCCACCTTCAGCAGTGGCACGGCTCAGACAACTCTTGAGCGTTACAACCACCATTCCTATGCGATCTTCGAAGCAGACCCGGGCAATCCCGCTCAGCCAAAGCAGCTGACCAACTGGAAGAGCTTGCCGACCGGCGTGAGCATCCGCCAATCCAGTCTAGCCGCACTGCCCTTGGCATCAGCGTTATCCCCTGCCGCCACGATCGCTTTCAGCCCCGACAAAGCGGCTGACGTCGAGTTTCGCTGTCTGCAGTTCCATTCCAACGGAGCTGTGGAATCGCCGAGCACGAACGTGACGCTGGTCGTCTTCGAGGGATTTGTGAATGGCATGAGCGAAACTGTAACCTCCAAAAAAGACTCGAGCGGGAATCCGGCCGCGACAGAATCAGTAACGATTTCTCACCTCACGGGCCGCGCCAGCTATTCGAACCAGTGACTACTCATGCGTCTTCGAAAGCTTGGAGCGATTGGCGCATTGACGCCTTTAGCTTGGTGGAGGTCGTTCTCGCCTTGGGGGTGATAGGAATCGCCATTATCGCCATGCTCGGTGTCATCCCAGTAGCCCTTAGCACTGGTCGCGACGCCCAAAACGAAACACGAGCTGCGCAAATCGCGCAGGACGTCATCACTTCGATCACTTCGCAGTCACAAGCCCGCTATCCAAACGCTACGATCTCGCAGCCGAGTTCGCAGTTCAGCTACGACGTCGACCTGTCGAGCGCGAACACCTATGACACCCTCGGAGCCGACAACAACGGTAACCTCGTAGCGTTCGCGAGTCCTGGCGACGCTTCGCAGTACCCGTATCAGGTCAACGTACGGATAGACCCGAACCCCGCGGGCTTCGACACTGCATACGCGAGCAAAGTCACCGTACGCGTCGCATGGCAGCCATTCGCGCAGAACTATCGCGACTTCGTCCGGATCGTGACGAAGTACTAGCCGGATGAAAAATCACCGAAGAACAAGCTCGGCGTTCACGCTGGTTGAGTTGCTGGTCGCTGCCGCCATCACGGTCGTCATTGTTGTCTTCCTCGGGACGATGCTGGCTTCGTTGATGAACACTTCGTCGCGGTCGAGTCACCGCATCGACGCCTTCCGCGACGCGCGCGCCGCGCTGCAGATGATGCAGAGAGATCTTTCCGGAGTAGTGAAGGCTCAACCGGCCGCATACTTTCAGATCGATACCGATTTGGCCGGTCCGGATGTGCGCCAATTGTGTGCTCTGGTTAGTACGAAGAATCAGCCCGCCGGAGTTCCCGCCAACGCTGTCGGCGACCTCTGCGCGGTGCGATACTACTGCGCGTGGGATTCCACTGTGCGGGCCTACAGCCTTCACCGCTACTTCCGAAACAGCGACCTGACGATCAAGACGTTCCAAAATAGTCTTAACGGCGCTACCCTCAACTACACTGACACGGGCTCCCTTTACTACCCGGCCGATGGCGCTAACGAAGCGATCGCCAGCTACGTCTGGAACTTGAGAGTGACTGCCTTCGACGGACTCGGCGCCGTCGTCAACAAAACCTCCGACAGCAAAGGCCGCGATACGACAGGCGCGCCCTACATCTGTGATCCGAGCGGCGGCACGAAACCATTGCCCGCAGCAATCGAAATTTCCTTCAACTCGATGAGTCCAGTCGCAGCCCGCACCGTAATCGCAGCGACATCGGCGCGTTCTGACGCTTACGAGGTCTGGAAGGCTGGCGACGCTGCGAGTCCGAATGCGGCTGACAAACAACTCTACGACACGCTAATCAAGCCGTACGCATACGAGTTCCGCACGCGTGTCACACTGGAATGAAGATACCGTCACAGAATCTGAATCGCGGCCGCCGCCGGGAAGCATTCGCGCTGGTCGTGACGCTGGTGATGCTTGCTCTCGCCGCAGTCGTAATTGTAGGCCTACTCACGAGTGCTTCATCCGAGCGACTCACCGCCCGCGCCTACGACGATCGCTACCAGGCGGAGATAGCCGCCCAAAACGGTCTGGAAGCGGCGAAAAAGGCTCTCGCCGGTTCCCCGGATAAATCAATCGGAACACCAGTCACGGAAACCGACAGCTTCGTAGTCGCACGAGCGGACGCCGGACCGGGTAAACCCGCTTATTACTACCTGGGCCAGGCACAAACTGGCTCGATAACCTATTATCCATTGTTTTCCTCGTCGACCGATCCAAGTACGCCCGCAGTTCAAACACAGCTAATAAAGCTGACAAATCCTACGAATACGTCGTACCCGTGGCCATCGGCCGTTCAGCCTCCAGTTGTTCCGCCGGATTCGCAGCCGGGTGACCAAGGAGCTGCTCAGCTCGTGTTGAATAACAAGATCGTTAGGAGGTTTCCCGCTCTATTTGGATGGCAGGCTCCCGTCTCAACGCAGTGGGTTGAGGTCGCCAATCCCATGGATACGGCGAGTGCACCGAAGCACACGCTCCCGTACACGAGGTATTCTTACTGGATTGAAGACTTGGCCGGCTACCTTGATGGCGGGATCGTGGGTAACGGATCAGGTGCGCCACACGTGCGTGGTAACGGAACAAACCCAAACGACACTGCAATGTTCACGGTATTCGATCCCACGCTCGCATCGGACTCGGGAAAAACGCCTGCCAACGAGCTCGTTAAAAACCGGCCTCTGTTATTCACTACCGGGACAGTGACCCAACTCGCTCCGCCAGCTACCGGGACAGACATAGCTTCATCTAATATTGCGACACGATTCGGACCGGATATTGGCGGCGAGCAAAATCTTGTTCCGTTCGGCTATGGCTACCCGAATGAAGGTGCGGTGAAAGCGGACTTGAAGGCTCTGACTGCCGCAGCCGACGTAAACAAGATTGCTGATGCTATCTCGACGACCTTGCCGGCGTTTAAGAATCGAGCTGGCGGAAACGTTTTCAATTACGAAAAAAACATAGCGGCTAACATCATTGACTATGCCGCTCCCGAAAAGGCGCCGACTACTGACTATAATGCGGCGAACGGAACGGCTACCTACCGAGGTATCGGCGCTTACCCCTTCGTCATCACTGCCTACGATCTAAATAATTGGGTCACTTGGGGACCGGGCGGAAGCGGTTTTCAAGTCACTATAGAAGTGACCACTTACCTACAGCTTTGGAATCCCCACAACGTCGACGTCACCGGCACTCTAACTCTGCACTACGAAAACGTCGACGACCTACAGGTGAACACTAACAGCGTCAAGTATACGCCGCCCCCGGATCTTACTCCCCCCAGCTTCACGATGAAACCTAATGAATACAAGGTCGTCATGTTTCCGGTCAAAACCTATACGTTTGATTGGGGACCAACGCCACCTGCGACTGCGGGGCCCACCACGTCCCAATCGAGCATTCCTTTCCCAAAGAAAACGACCGCAAACACGGTTCGCGTGTTGTGGAATGGCAAACTTGCCGACCAACCAAATCAGAAGCTAGAGCGTCCACTAGCTTCTGTTGGGATGCGATATAACCAAAACCGGAATGCGACTAATGCCGTGTGGCGCGGGAATGCTGCGCCCCCGATATACCCAGCGACTGGCGGTGTCGGCGATCCACGCTTGTCCTTCTATGGAAATCGGGCGTGGACGGTCGCCGCCTACGATACTGGATCGGCTTGGGGCGGGCGGCTGCAGCTCGGTCGTCCGACGGTGTTTGCTGAAGTGAAGCCGGCAACATGGCCGGACGGGGGACATGATTCTACACCGGGCACCAAAGCAACCGGTGCTGCGACAAAGCCAGACGCTTTGGCTAGTCAAACAGTGACGGTCGCCGCGGATGCGGATAAATGGATCTCGAGATTATCGACACTAGGATCGCTTGAGACGCTCGCGGAGCTCGGAAACGTGTTCGACATCGGGCAATGGAACTATGTCGTTCCTTCACTGAACTCGACTACAGGGTTGCCGGACATCCCCGATACGGCCGCGCCGGATACGAGTCTCGGCAGCGGCGGTGGCTATACCTTGGCGATTGGGCGGCCAGAGTTTTCTAAGTTCGACGTCAACGGGCAGCGCGCTTGGCAGCTACTTGACGTCTTCGGGGTGGGGACAAGAACGTTAACCGCCGGGTTGGTGAACGTGAACACGGCATCGTTTGAAGTGCTTCGTGCCCTCGCAGCTGGAATCTTGCACAATCGCGACAACGCGGTTCAGCCAGCATCGCTCGTCACCAGTCTTTTCGCGCCGACAGCTGATAAGCCAACTACGATGGAAGACGGCTCTCGATCGGCAGGTGGTCAAGCCGACTTGTTCGCCGAGGCGGTTGTTCAATCCCGCCCCTTGCTCTCAACCTCACAACTTCAAACAGTTACGAACTCGTTAGGCCCGTTCTTCGGAAACCCGAAGCAATGGACAGATGCAACACCACCGACCGAGTGGAACGATCCCGGCCGCGAAGAACTATTTTCAAAAGTGGTGAATCTAACGACTGTCCGCAGCCGAAATTTTCGAGTGTTTGTGACGGGCCAAGCATTGGATCAAGGCGGGCGCGTTACATCTACGGTAAGTAAAGTTTTTCAGGTCTTTCTCACTCCGACTCGCAACACGGCCACAGGCAAGCTCGATTCGCAAAAGGTGCAAATCAGATATGAAGGAACTCTCTAGGTGTCTGCTTCTGCTCTCCACGATACCGCTAATTAACGTTGCGGCGCGAGCGCAAGGCTTGCCTCCGGAACAGAAGTTAGCCGGGTTCGTTTTCGTCAACGCGATCGGGATCGAACAAAAAGCCGACATTAGCGCAAACGGAAAGAAGCTTACCACCAGCGGTGTCGCTCCAGGGATTGCGTCCAGTGGGCTCGGCTTGCCAATAGGGGCTTATCAGCTCCAAGTGAGCGCACCCGGCTGTGAAGTGGCCAACGCTTCGGTGCAGCTCGTGGTGGGGGCCACGCCAATCATGATCGCTTACTTGGAACGCGTCACTGATCCGAAAACCAAGATAACAAAGAATTATATCCGTTTGTTGCAAGTGCCTGCGCAACCGCAAACCGAAAAATACATTATCAATGCTCTATCTGTTGATCCGACGGCACCGATCACGGTATCGGCCGGCGGAAGGACGCAAACGCTAGAGTTTAAGAAACCCGTCGCATTCGAAGCGAAGGTCATCAAAGTAGACGGTGATACTCCTGCCAATTCAGAAGAAGCAGCGGCCGAGGAGAAGGGTAGCTATTACTGCGTTGTCTTCCGTAGAACGGATGGCAAGGCTGCACCGATCCTGATCCCGCAGCGCATATACCAGTGGTGAGGCCGAGGCCGCATTTGATTTTGCCGCCCAAGCGGCGGTCCTAGTGAGGCTTTGGAGTCGGACGGTCCAACGTTGCGCGCCGACTTTTATCCCACATCCAGGCACCCCGAGGTGAGGCTGATGGCTGCGCAGAAGAGTTGAGCACGTGGTCGCCGTTGCGCGGGGGTTTGGACGTTGACGGGCTGGAAAGCGACGGGACGAGAGTTGCGACTCGCTCACGATACGACGCATCCCATGCAAGCCCGATAAGAGCTGCTGCGAGTACTATTTCGATGATTAACCGCATGGGAACTATTACGGCGAAGAGAGTGCGAAGTTCGCGCGGTAAATGCAATCCAAAGGAATGAAGGCGTTCGCCTCCGCTGGCGCGTCCGCACGGCTGAGACACGCCGCGTCACTCTGCTACGAGAAGCGGTCTTCGGTCCACGGGTCGGCGGTGTTGCTGTAACCGCGTACTTCCCAGAAGCCGAGCTTGTCTTCGGCGCTGAATTCGATCGCGCGGATGAACTTGGCGCCGTCGCGGCTGAGCTCACTTGACCCATTAATGATGACGCGACACGATATCACATGCGGACAATTGTCGATCTGCCGGCGGAACAGATGAAAAAACTGGCTGTCCTCTGCCGGAAAGAAAAGATCTCGCGCGCGGAGGCGGTTCGGCGTGCGGTGGAGCAATTGCTCCGCAAATCCGCCAGTGGCGACCTGCAAGCCTACTTCGGGGCCTCGAAAACTCGCGGGAGCATCCCGCGCCATTTAGCGAAGCTGCGGAGTGAATGGCACTAGCATTTGAACGCTCTCCTCGATAGCGACGTCCTCCTCGATTTTCTCGACGGTTTCCCTCCGGCAGCGCGAGAGTTAGCGCGCCTACCAGAAGTGTTCCGTCTCGATCGTGTCCTGGATGGAGGTGATGGCGGGCGCCAAGACAACAGAGGACGAGGAAGTGCGTCGCGCATTTCTGAACCACTTTCGCGTCTTGCCACTGAACGCAGAGATTGCAGAGAAAGCGGTGGCCCTACGGCGGCAGCATCGCCTCAAGCTCCCGGACGCGATTATCTGGGCTACAGCCAAATCCGAGGGTTGCCTGCTGGTCTCTCGCAATACGAAAGACTTCCCGGCAGGCCAACCAGGAGTGCGCTTCCCATATCGGCGCTAACGAGGACGAGACCCGACACCGACCCGCCTAAAAGCCGTTGAGAATCACAGGTCGGTCAGCAGGAACCTGCCCATCGCAGGCAGCAGCCGCTTGTCCTCGCCGACGCGGGTCAGGATGACCAGGATCAGTTTCTTGCCGTTTGCTAACTCTACGTAGGCGGCGTCGTGGCGGACTTCGCTGGTTTCCCCGGATTTCGACCAGAGCTTCGACCCAGACGGGAGCGATTCGCCCAAGAAGTCTTTGACCTGATTTTCGTCCGGGCGGGGCGGATCGAGCGGGCGCTCGAGCAAGGCGAGCATGGCCTCGGATGCTTCGGGCGAGACGGCGCGGCGGCTGACGATCCAATACATGAGCGAGGCGAAGGAATTGGCACTCGCGCGGTTTCGGTTCTCGCGCTTGGCGCCAACGAGCTGCATCTCGCGTCCAAAGGGACCGAAACTCCAGGGCTTCATCATCGCACTGATGTCGTAGCCGACCGAGCCGAAGTAGCGGTTGATATCGCGGCGGCGTTCGGTGAATTCTTCAAGCGCTTCGCCTTCCAGCTCCGGGCCTGCGGTTGTGTTACTCAGGTTATCGACGAGATAGGCGGTCGCATCGTTATCGGAGAGGTGGATCATCTCTCGCGAGGCACGCTCGATCTCGAGCGACTGTTTTCCTTGATGGAAGATCTTGACCATGAAGAAGAGCTTGATCACCGAAGCAGGATAAAAAGACGCGTCGCCGTGGTAGTCGGCGCGGAGCGGCGCGTCGGGCTTGGTCAGATCGATGACGCTCAGGGCAAGGTTTTCGGGAGTGAGCTGAGGGAACTCCCGCAGCGTCGCGTCCGCGGTCTTGGTTAGAGCTTCCGTGAGGGCTGAATCCACGGGAACTTCGAGAAACTCACGGAAATCGCCCCGCGAGGTGTGGATTACTAGCAGCCCACAGAAAAGGGCTGTCAGGCGAAGCGGGTGAGCGAAGCTTATCGGCAAGAGATTTCTCGACTTCGCTCGAAATGACAAGGGAAGGGGAAATGACAAGAGAGGGAAGGCTTCACGAAAACCGATCTTCGGTCCACGGGTCGGCGGTGTTGCTGTAACCGCGTACTTCCCAGAAGCCGAGCTTGTCTTCGGCGCTGAATTCGATCGCGCGGATGAACTTGGCGCCTTTCCAGGCGTAAAGCTTCGGAATAATGATGCGGGCCGGGCCACCGTGATCGCGCGGGAGCGGCTTGCCGTCGTAGTGGGTCGCGATGAGAACGTCGTCGTCCATGACGTCTTCGACCCGGACATTGCTGGTGTAGCCGTCGTAGCTGGAAAAGAGAACGTGCTTCGCTTCCGATTTCGGCCTAACGAGCTCGGCGAGGGTGAAGAAGGCGACGCCGGTCCACCTGACGTCGAACTTGCTCCAGGTGGTGACGCAATGGAAGTCGCTCACGTCTTCGAAGCGCGGGAGGGTGTTGAATTCTTCCCAGGTCAAGGTCCTGGGGTCTTCAACCAGGCCGCTAACTTCGAGGCGCCAATCGGTGAGCGAAATTTCGGGTCTAATGCCGAGATCGAGCACGGGAAACCCAGGCGTGAGATGCTGGCCGGGCGGAAGACGATCCACGGAGCGGACGCTCGGTTTCGCTTTGCCGCTCATCTTGCGCGCAAAGCGTTCCTTGCGCTCGATCAAGCTTGGATTTGATGTGCTCATGCGCGCGCAGAATATAACAGCGAATGGATTCGGGGATCACGCGGATTTATTTGCGGGCAAATTAGAAACGGCCCACAGGGCCGTGGCTACATCAGACCCGCGATCCGGATGTCTGGAGGAGTTTGATCGCGTCGCGCAACTCGGCAGCGCGCTCGTAGAGCTCGCTCGCGATCGCGACTTCCATCTCGCGCTGCATGATCTCGAGTTTCGAAAGCGGGCGCTTCGAACTCACTTCTTCCAGCCATTCCTCGAGGAACGCGATCTCG
>Ga0136617_10002478_pt1 | contig 16395 bp, 11 predicted proteins | sample AntDrymUQ3222106_2_FD_129672 | JGI IMG/M metagenome (GOLD analysis project Ga0136617, IMG submission 129672) | Polar desert sand microbial communities from Dry Valleys, Antarctica - metaG UQ322 (21.06) | ecosystem: Environmental > Terrestrial > Soil > Desert | place: Antarctica: Dry Valley...
CGGAGGTTAATTGCCCGCGCCGCACACTTAACATCAGGGTGGCTGCGCCTTTTCCGATCGCGGGAAAGACGCCTTCGCGATGCACACGCAGTCCCGTGATGCCCGCTTCGCTCAAAGCGATGGTCGAATCGGCTTTGGCCGCAACGGCAAACTGGGCTTCTGCATCGCGCAGACTACGTTCCGCCGCGCCACGCTCCGTCTCTTTCGTTGCGGACGCGTTGCTGATGGACCTCTCCAGTTGCGGCGTTTCCTCACTTTTTTCCCGCCCGGGGACTTCGCCCCCCACATCCAGCGCCACCTTCCAGCTCCCGTCCGTCTGTTTTTTCCAGATCGAGATGAATTGACCGTAACCAAAAGGCTTCTCGTCTTCCTTGTTTTTGCGCCATTCGGCAGGACCAGTGGTGTAGCCCAGATCAGCACTCCGCGACATGGCGGCGAAGAGCGGTCTCCAGGTAAGTGCGATACCTTTCTCTGGGCGTTTCGACCACGCCTGCTTGCCATCCATTGGTCCAGGCTGAAACACCACCGAGTCGTCTGCCAGGAACTCCAGAAACGCGGCGCGCGTTCCCCGTTCCTGACCCAACTGGAAAAACTTCGCCTCGTTCCCGACGATGGTCTGCAAGGCGGCGTCGGCCGCGCTTTCTTCCTCGGCGGTGACACCGGCAATGGCGAGGCCAAGGACCCCAATCAAGATTAGTGGATATTTCTTCATCAATTTAAACAAACCAGCGCTTCGGCGGCGTCTGAACATTAAAGGCCCGGCGGGCGCATGTCAGCGTTGCTTTTCGGGCTGGCGAAGTGCGCACAGAAGCCGTGGCCGAAATGGGGATCAAAAAATGCGGAACACGCGGCTTCATTCGGTCCGGAAAGATGCAGACAGAAAAGGATAGCGGAGTGGCGACACTCCGGTCGCCGCACCTTCAGGGCGATGGGAATGCCGCCGTTCCTTTGCCGGCTGTCGAAGAATCTTCGCCTGAGATAGACAAAATCCCCGGTTGGCGACGTCTCGATAGCAAAGACCGTAAAGAGGTCATGGAGAATGTCGTCACTCATGAAGATTGGAAAGTTTGTTTCGCGGAAGCCGCTCCGGGACTCATTCTCTTTGCGCGCCAGTTCGTCCGCTCGGTTGCTGACGCCGAGGATATCGTGCAGGAAGCATTCGTTAGGTTCTGGCGCAGGCAGCATCCCATTGAGAACCGCGCGCTTCTTTTCGCCACGGTCCGTTCCATCTCTCTTGATATGCTTCGGCGCGATGCCCGGCGTGCGCGCCGTGAAGCCAGCGCGGTGGCGGAAGCAGATCAATCCACTGCGCCGCAGTTCGATCCGACCACGGAGTCTCAACAGGCCCTGTCGGTCGCGATTGATCGGCTGCCGGCCGAGCAGCGGGAAGTGCTTGTCATGAAGATTTGGAACGAACTGACCTTTGCCGACATCGCGGAGGTCGTGGGCATTTCGCAAAACACCGCCGCGTCGCGTTACCGCTATGCCTTGGCCGCGTTGAAAAAAAATCTGATCAGCCATGAATGATTTCTCTGAACTCGAAGGGGAGCTAAAACGCTTGCGCCCAGCCGTACCTTCCGCGGACCTGATGACACGGGTCGAACAAGCGCTCCAGCAGCCGCCTCTGGCGGACGGACCCGTCCGGGGAGCGCAGGCTGCCAGCCTGCAGTTTGGGGCAGCCTGCCGCAAACATCTTCGGACCTTGCGCGCACACGTCGCGAATCCGTTCGGCAAGCTGCCGAACGGAGCAGGCTGGCAGCCTGCGCTCCCCAGACGCGTGAATTGGTTTGCGCTGGGGCTTGGCACTGCAGCCGCAGCGGCGTTTCTGATCCTGGCGCGCGTTGACGTTGACCGCGCTCGGGAAAAGAAACCTACTTTAGCCGCATCGACACCGGCGGCGCCTCAGATCGCGAGCCAGCCGGCTCGAACTCTCCTTCCGGACGGAGTGACGCGCGTCGTTTATAACACGAGCGACGACGGCCTCGTCTTCCCGAGCGGCTCCGCTGCGCCGGTACGCCGCGTCCGATCCCGTTCGCAGGAGACGCTGCAGTGGAAGGATCCCGGCACCGGCGCCTCCCTGCGCGTTTCTTATCCGACCGAGGAGATCGAGTTCATTCCCGTCTCTGGTCAGTAATTTCCTTAACCTCAAAACACAAAACCTATGAAGACAAACACCATCGCAATCATGGCCGCGATCAGCCTTCTTCCGCTGACCGGCTTTTCGCAAACCTCCCCAATGCCTGTGCCGCCCGTGCCCCCGGTGGCTCCGGTCGCGCCAGTCCCGCCGGTGCCGGGCCGCGACCGCGACCGCGACCGCGACCACAAGCTGCCGAAAGTTCCGGTCACTTACCTGGGCGTGGAAACATCGGAAGTGCCGAGCGTTGTTGCGGACCAGCTCGGCCTGGCCAAAGGCTTCGGGCTGGTGGTTGACTACGTCGTTCCAGACGGACCAGCCGCCGCCGCCGGCGTGCAGGCGAATGACATCCTCAAGATGTTGAACGATCAGATCCTGACTGAGCCGGATCAACTCGCGAAGCTCATCCGGAGTTACAACGAGGGGACCAGCATCACGCTGACTGTTCTGCGCAAAGGGGCCGAGACAAAGCTGACTGCGAAGCTCGCCAAACGTGAGGTCTCACAGCGCCGCGGAATGATGCCCGGCTGGGACAAACATCGGAAACACGGCAACGGTTTCGGTGCTCTCGGTGACTTCGATGCCTTCGGCCCGGATTTCCAGCGCGAGATGAAAGAGCTCGGCGAGGAACTCGGGAACATGAAATTCGGGATGATGGACGGCGCGGTCACGAATGCGCGTGAAGAAGTGCGGCGCGCGCGCGAAGAGGCGCGGCGCGATGCGGAGGAGGCTCGGCGCGACGCTGAGGAGACCAGGCGCGAAGCCCGAGCCGCGCGCGAAGGGCAGGCTGGTCGCGGGGTTCGCGTCATGACATCGAACGACAATGGGGCCTTGAAGACGACCAGGATCGATTTGGCAAAGGCCCAGATCACTTACTCAGACGCGCAAGGCGAAATGCGGATCGAGATGGTGAACGATAAGAAAGTGCTGACCGCGAAAGATCCGCAAGGCCGCCTGCTTTTTAGCGGACCGGTGGGGACGAAGGAAGAGTTGGACAAGTTACCGGCTGAGGTGCGGCAGCGTTACGATAAACTTGAGCAGAAAGACCTCCCCGCGGTCGCGCCGAAGGTGACCAGGGACGAAGACGATAATGAAAACGCGGATGACGAAGACGACTCCGACGGCGAGGAAACGGATGTGCTCGAAACCTCGAGTCGCCCCGGGCCAGCGCAGTCGTTTCCGTACCGACGGCTTGGTATCAATACCGTTCTGATCTGAGAAACGCCAAACGTCCAATGCTTCTCCCGGCCGGCTGAGCGGTCGGTGTGGGGATAGTCCGCCGGGCTCCTTAACCTAGCTTACCAGCTGCCCGGCGGGCTTTTCCTTTCACTGCTGCCGAAGACTTTTAGCTCATCTTTCGTTTTCCTTGCGGTTGCGAAACGGCGCGCTGATATAAGAAGCCGCATGGCGTCGGACGACCGCAAGCTTCCACAAGATCCAACGCCGATCGTGGGAGCTGCCACCGACATTGCTCCTCTCTCCCGGGGCGGACCGAAGCCTTCGCACGAACGCACCGCTGATGAAGAGGCCGATGTCGTGGATTGGAAATCGCTAGCGGATTCCTCCGGGTTCAAAGAACTCATCCGCGCAAAGAGACGCTTCATCCTCCCGGCGACGATCTTCTTCATCGTCTATTACTTCGCCCTCCCTGTTCTAGTCGGTTACGCGCGACCCTTTATGGAGACTCGCGTCTTTGGCGCGGTCAACATTGCTTATTTGTTTGCGCTCTCGCAGTTCTTCGTCGCCTGGATTATTGCCGCGTTGTACGTGCGTGCGGCAGGAAAGTTTGACCGCATGGCCGCCGACGTGATCAAGCACGAGCGGCAATAAACTCGTGCTCCTGCTCGTGATCGTAATCGAAAGCTTAGAAGATCGAGCACGAGCACGATTACGAGCATGAGCACGAGAGAGGTCCTGTCATGACATCCGCGCTCGCGATGTTCCTTGGCTTCGTGTTGCTCACACTCGCGATCACCTATTGGTCCGCACGACGCTCGCAAGGCGCATCGCAATATTTCGCAGCCGGGCGCCGCATCACGGCCTGGCAAAACGGTCTCGCTGTCGCGGGCGATTACATGAGCGCGGCGAGCTTCCTCGGCATCGCGGGGATGATCGCCTTCAACGGCTATGACGGTTTTATGTATTCCGTAGGCTGGCTGGTCGCATATCTGACCGTGCTTTTGATCGTGGCGGAGCCTTTGCGCAACGCCGGTAAATACACCATGGCCGACCTGCTCGCCTACCGGCTCAGCCCGCGACCGGTGCGCGCGATGGCCTCGCTGAGCACACTCACAGTGTCCACCTTTTACATGATCGCGCAGATGGTCGGAGCCGGCGCACTCGTGAAACTCTTGCTGCCGGGGGTGAGCTACGAAGCGGCGGTCATTGGAGTCGGCGCGCTCATGATCGTTTACGTGGTCTTCGGCGGAATGCTCGCGACCACCTGGGTCCAGATCATCAAAGCCGTGTTGCTCATGAGCGGTTCGATTTTCCTTTCGATCCTGGTCATGAAGCACTTCGGCTACAGCTTCGGAGCCTTCTTCGATGCCATCAGCCACGTCACTTGGACAGGCGCTGACGGGACGACGATCACGCGGAATTTCTTTCAACCTGGTCTCTTATTTAAACCGCCCTACGGGCAAATCGATCTCGTCTCGCTCGGCCTCGCGCTCATCTTCGGCACCGCGGGTTTGCCTCACATTCTGGTGCGTTTTTATACCGTCCCCGATGCAAAGACGGCGCGCCATTCGGTCGTCTGGGCCATGGTCATCATCGGGCTGTTTTACATCATGACGACCTTTCTCGGGTTCGGCGCTGCGACCATCCTGACCCCCGGTAAGATCAGCATCGAAAACATGAGTGCGCCATTGCTCGCACAGGCTTTAGGCGGCGAAGTCTTCTTCGCCTTCATCAGCGCGGTCGCCTTCGCCACCATCCTCGCGGTGGTTGCGGGCCTAACGATCAGTGCGAGCACGAGCTTCGCGCACGATTTCTACACCAACGTTCTCCATCACGGCCGTGAGCGCAGGCCGGGCGAGGAAGTGCGCGTGGCGCGGATCACGGCCTTCGTCGTCGGCGCGATCGCGATTGTGCTCGCGATCCAGCTGCGGGCGATCAACGTCGCATTCCTCGTCGGCCTCGCCTTTGCGGTGGCGGCAAGCGCGAACCTGCCGGTGATCGTGCTCAGTATTTTCTGGCGAAGATTCAACACTACCGGAGCGGTCATGGGACTCGCGGTCGGTTTGGTTAGCTCGATCGTGTTGATCGTCATCAGCCCGAGCATCATGGGATTGGATGCGAAAGCGTTGATCCAGCACGAGCCGATATTTCCCTTGCGCAACCCGGGGATCATTAGCATCCCACTTGGTTTTCTGGGCGCGTTCATCGGCGCGTTGTTGCGGAGGGAGCCGGAAGCGGAAGCCAAATTCGCCGAACTGAGTGTGCGTGCGCATACCGGCCTGGGAGCGGAAAAAGCGAGCGTGGACTAAGGCAGTTTTTGCGAAGGCCGAGACGAGCCGTGCAAAGACGCGATCCATTTGAAATCTGCCAGACGTAACGCGATGAAGCGGCCGTCCTGGATCCTATTTGTTCTTCTCGCCGCTTACATTCTTGGTGCGGCTTACTGGCTCCCGCGCGTGCGAGCGCAGATGAATCCCGACGGCATCTCCTACATCTCTCTCGCCGAGCGGTATCTCGCGGGAGACTTTGCCGGAGCCTTGAATGGCCACTGGGGCCCCATCTTCTCGTGGTTGCTCACCCCTTTGCTCGCGCTTCGGATCGAACCGTTACTGGCGAGTAAAGTCCAGACGTTTGCGACCGGTTTCGCGACGCTTTTCGGCGCATGGCTTTGGTCGAGTCGTTATACGCAAATAGTCGCGGTTCGCGGCGCGGTCTGCGCCGCTCTGGCGCCGCTCTTGTTGGCCTGGGCAGCGACCGCGGTCTCTCCCGACCTCCTCATCGTTTGCTTCCTCACCTACTACGCATACTTCATTTCCGACCCCGCTCCGAGCCGTCGCTCGACCAGCCTGGCCGCCATTTTCGGAGCGCTAACCTATTTCGCGAAAAGCTATGGCTTCGTCTTCTTCCTCATTCATTTCACCTTGGTCTGCGCGGGCCGATGGTTCTGTGAAGAACAAGGCAGGCGGCGCCGCGAGATCATTCATCGCTTCGGGCTCGGGCTTGCAGTGTTCCTGGTCTTCTCATTGCCATGGGCCACTGCGTTGAGCGTGAAGTACGGACGGCCGACGTTCGGGACAGCGGGGGCGTATAATTTTGGTCTGGTCGGTCCCGCTAATGGCCCCGTCGGATCCCAGGGCCATCCCATGCATCTGCAAGGACTGCTTAGCCCGCCCGATGAACACGCTGTGAGCGCGTGGGATGACCCCACCTATATGCGCTTTCCGCCATGGCCATCATTTGCCCCGAGCGCGCAGCGCATTAGCGCAAATGTGATCGAAAACATTTTCGTCCTCTGTGCCGTGCTCAACGCCGCTTCTCGACTGGTGTGGCCCATTCTGACGGCGGCGCTCATTATTCCGTTTTGGCGCGGCGGCCCGACATCTCGCCTTGTCCTGGCGACGCTCGCAAGCGGCGCCCTTTACACAGCGGGGTATCTCCCGCTCTTGGTCGAGGCACGCTACATCTGGATCCTCTCGCTCCTCCTCCTCATGATTGCTGCCGGGCTGGTCGATCTTGTCGCTCAGCGGTTTAGCTTGCACACGATCACGGCCCTCCTCATCGCCGCCGCCATTGCGGCATCGTTTATTGCAAGCCCGCTCGCGTCGGTGCCGATGCCTGGAGAAATCGAACGCGAGAGCGCCGAGATCGCGCAATCGCTCGCCGCAGACGGGATTGACCTTCGCCAACGCAGCCTCGCTTCCGACGACCATTGGGCCAAGACGCTCTATCTCGCTTATTTCGTCCGGGCGCGATATTTCGGCACCATCCTGCGCGGGAATCCGGCGGAGGTTCGGCGTCAGCTTGATCTTCACCGCATCGATACGTTCCTCGTCTGGGCTGAGCAGCCGGCGCCCCCTGCCTACCTCGACGGATTTCGCGCTGTGCCAATTTCAACGGCAGGTGGACGGTTTGCGCTCTATGAGCGAGCTGTAGCAAAACCTTGAGCTCTGTATGAAAACAATTTCACTCTGCCTTTCCGCTTTGACCGCTCTGGCGGCCACCGCGATAGCCGCCGCGCCTCACGAGAAATCGTACACTCCCGATCAGATTGCGACTGAATCGAAACGCGCGAACGAGTTTCTCGACAAGACGTTCGATCAGTTTATTGCGCGTCATCCGCAGTTCGCGTCTCAACTCGGGATCAAGTCCGACTACGACAAGTGGGAAGACCTATCGGACGCGTCGAACGCGGCGGACCTCGCCTTCTCGCTCCAGAATCTGGTTACACTTATGCGCGACTTCGACTTTAACGCGCTCGATCCGCAAATGCAGTTGAGTTGGCGCTTGTTCGAGGCCGACGTGCAGCGGCGGTCATCGGGGTCGGCGTGCTCATGATCGTTTATGTGGTCTTCGGCGGAATGCTCGCGACCACGTGGGTCCAGTGACGCCTGGAAGGATCAGTATTGAAAACATGAGCGCGCCATTGCTGGCACAGGCTTTAGGTGGCGAAGTCTTCTTTGCTTTCATCAGCGCGGTCGCCTTCGCCACCATCCTCGCGGTGGTCGCGGGTCTAACGATCAGTGCGAGCACGAGCTTCGCGCACGATTCTTACACCAACGCCCTCCATCACGGCCGTGAGCGCGGGCCGGGCGAGGAAGTGCGGGTTCGCGCGGATTACCGCTTTCGTTGTTGGCGCGATTGCCATTGTGCTCGCGATTCAGCTGCGCGCGATCAACGTCGCCTTCCTGGTCGGACTTGCCTTTGCGGTGGCGGCAAGCGCGAACCTGCCCGGGATCGTGCTGAGTATTTTCTGGCGAAGATTCAACACCACCGGAGCGGTCACGGGACTCGCGGTCGGTTTGCTTAGCTCGATCGTGTTGATCGTCATCAGCCCGAGCATCATGGGATTGGATGCGAAAGCGTAATCCAGGGCACGCCCTTGTTCTCATTGCGCAATCCTGGCATCATCAGCATTCCTCTAGGATTTCTGGGAGCGATCTGTGGTACGCTGATGCGGCGTGAACCGGGTGCCGAAGCGAAATTCGATGAACTCATCGTTCGCGCGAATACAGGGCTTGGCGCCGAAAAAGCGACTGAAAAATAGAGCCTGCGTGCTGCGCGAAGGTCGCGCCCGGCAGCCTCAAGATCCAGATCAAGCATTGCAACGATGAGGAAGTCCTTGCTTTGCCTCCTCGCGGTCAGCCTTGCGGCCGTTCTTCCTTACCTCTCAACGCTGCACGGGTATTATCTGGCGGACGATTTTGGGTTGGTGCAACTATTTCACGACAAACCGACTCTTCATTTCGCCACCTTGTTCACCCGTTCCTGGACGGAGAACATCTGGGGTTTCACTCTTGACGAGTTGCGGCCGTTTCCGGCCCTCTCCTACCAAATCGCAGCAAGCTGGGGTGCGGAATCGCCGGTCGCGAATCACGTCATCAATCTTATCGTTCATCTCCTATGTTCGGTGCTTGTCTTCGGCACCGCACGCTGCCTCGCAGAGCGATCTCTCGCAGCTTCCACCTTCGCCGGGTTGCTCTTCGCGATTATGCCGGTCCACGTGGAACCGGTTTCATGGATTACCGGACGCGCCGATTCGTTCATGGGCCTCTTTTATGTGGCGAGCTTGTTCTGTTATGGAATCTGGCGACTCCGGGCGATTAGAACACTCTACCTGGCCTCCGTGTGCTTTTTCTTTGTTGCCTTATTCAGCAAACAACACGCGGTCACCCTGCCGGTGATGCTGATCTTCTACGACATCTTCGTGGCGCGGCGGGGGTTGAGGTTCACGGCGAAGCAGATTCGTCCTTACATTCCTTTCCTGGCTCTCACCCTCATCTATTTGGGGATGCGGTTTGTGCTCTTTCAAAGCGCGCTGCGGGAGGACCAAGTCACGACGGAATTACCGTTTCGCTTTCTGCAGACGCAGGCCTTGTATGCGAAACTGATGTTGATCGGTGAGGGCGCGATCAGGCTAAGTGCTTCACTGCTGTTGCAGTTGGCTACCTGGGTAGGCCTGGGTTTGATGCTCGTCTTCTTGGCGTGTGCTCTGGGTTCCACTCACCGATCGCTGTCAGGCGGGAGAGGGGGAACTTTGAGCCTCGTCCTTTATTACGGCGTTACCTGGTGGGTGGTGAGCACCGGGCCGCTAGTCGTAGCGGGGTATGAGAGTCAGCGCCTCCTCTATACGGCTGCGGTCGGCTTTGTAATTACCTTATCGTTTGGCTTCGATCACCTATGGTCGAGAACGACTGCCTTCGCTGGCGCCGCCGCAGTATTAGGCGCAACGACCCTTTCCGTTGCCATGCTCGTTCGGCTGCATCCAGCCGTAGCGGCATGGAATCGAAGCGCCGCCATGTCCGAAAGGATGAAGGTTGACATGGAAGCGCAAACACTGGCAGCCCCGCCGGGAGCGCTGCTTTTAGTAGGTGCAAAGGACCACAGAATGGATTCCCGGCATTTCACCTGGGAATGGGCCTGGGCTTTCCCATTCGTAATCAAGCCTCCCTTTACGGGAGAGGATATTTCAACGCGCGCGACTATCGTCTCCCGAAGGAGCACCTACTACTACGGAGCGCGGTGGTTTGTTGACGCTCAGCGCGCGTTACGGGCCTGGTCTTCCACCCGAGAAGACGCCCCGATTATCGCCATTTGGTGGGACGGTGCGGTAGGGAGTCTCATGCGCCGCACAGACGCTCATGATCTGGAACTCCGGAAACAGGTCCAACAACTTCAAGCTGCGGAGACCGAACAGGAGATGGAGGCCGCTTTGGCATCGATCTTTGTAAACATTCCTTAAAAACCCGCGTGCGGCCGCTGCGATCCTGATGACAGCGGCGGCTTACGCGATAATGTGCGGGATGATTGCGCGTTGCTTGATTGTTGCCGTCCTCGTTAGCTTGCAGAACTCCTTTCTAGCTGCTGCGCCTAACGAGAAATCGTACACCCCGGATCAGATCGCGGCGGAATCGAAGCGAGCGAACGAGTTCTTCGACAAATGCTTCGATGAAAACGTGGCTAGGCATCCGCAGCTCGCCTCCTCGCTCGGATTAAGGATTAACTACGATAAGTGGGAGGATCTTTCGGACGCGTCGACCACGGATGATCTGGCGTTTGCTTTGCAAAATCTCGCCACCCTCAAGCGCGATTTCGATTTCAACGCGCTCGATCCGCAAACGCAATTGGGCTGGCGCCTCTTCGAAGCGGACGTCCAACAGAACGCGGAGGGCTTTCGTTTCCGGCAGCACAATTTCCCGGTCAACCAAATGTTTGGCTGGCACGCCAACACCCCCACCTTTTTGCTCAACATTCACCGGGTCGATTCTCTGTCGGACGCGGAAGCGTACATCGCGCGCTTAAATGGAGTGGCGAAGCAGGGGGAGCAGGTGATCGCGAATTTGGAGACGCGGGCGGCGAAGGGCATCGTGGCCCCAAAGTTTGTCTTCCCGCTGGTGCTCGATGCTTGCCGAAAGGTGCTGCAGGGCCGGCCCTTTGATGAAAGCGGAACCGACAGCACGCTCCTGGCCGACTTCAGCAAGAAGGTAAGAGCGCTGAAAGATCTGGATGACCCAACGCGCGACCGCTTGTTAGGCGAAGCGAACAAGGCGCTCCTCAGCTCCTTTAAACCCGCATACGAGAAGTTAATCGCATTCCTCGAGGCGCAGGAGAAGACAGCGCCCGAAGAATCCGGGGCGTGGAAACTTCCGGATGGGAAGAATTTCTACGAATTCGCCCTGCGCCGGACGACGACCACGAATCTGACCGCGGACCAGATTCATGACCTCGGACTAAAGGAGATCGCGCGCATTCATGCCGAGATGCGCAAGATCATGCAGCAGGTGAAGTTCAAGGGCGATTTGCAGGCAATGTTCAAATTCCTCCGCGAAGACAAGCAGTTCTATCTCGCGGATACGGATGAAGGGCGGGCCGAATATCTGAAGCGGGCCACGAACATTATCGACACCATGCGAGGCCGGCTGGGCGAATTGTTCCTGACCAAGCCGAAGGCGGACATTGAAGTGCGAGCGGTGGAAAAGTTTCGCGAGAAATCGGCCGGCAAAGCCTTCTATCAACAGCCGGCGCCAGACGGGTCGCGGCCAGGGATGTTCTATGTGAACCTGGCCGAGATGAAATCAACGCCGACATACGAGCTTGAAGCACTTGCTTATCACGAAGGCATTCCGGGTCATCACATGCAAATCGCGATCGCGCAGGAGCTGACCGGACTTCCGAAACTCCGGAGGTTCGGAACGCGTTACACCGCCTACTCGGAAGGTTGGGGGCTTTACACCGAACAAATCCCGAAAGAAATGGGATTCTACCAGAATCCCTATTCCGACTTCGGCCGCCTGGCGATGGAGCTGTGGCGCGCGGGCCGGCTCGTGGTCGACACCGGCTTGCATCACAAGCGCTGGACCCGGCAGCAGGCGATTGATTACCTGATCAAGAACACCCCGAATTCCGAAGACGACTGCGTGGAGGCGATCAACCGCTATATCGTTTCGCCGAGTCAGGCCACCGCCTACAAAATCGGTATGCTGCGAATCCTGGAGTTGCGCGAAAAAGCGAAGAAGCAGCTCGGGGCGAAGTTCGATATCCGCCAGTTCCACGATGTTGTCCTAACGAATGGTCCGGTGCCATTGGATGTGCTGGAGGAGTTAGTCGATCGTTGGATCAAAACGAAATCCGCCGCTGGATAGGCAAACCGCTGCCGGACTACCGGGGTTGGCCTTCTCATTTCCATTTCGCTGATGCCAGAATGGCTCGGGCAAAATAGTGGCGCCCCGTATTTCAGCTTGGCGTGGCGGTCTAGCTTGGATATTGTTGCGAAATGAAGCGCATGATCCCCCGCACTCTGTTTGCTCTCTCTCTCGCCGCTGCCTCAATCGCTTATGGCGGTGTTCCCCCGATGAACGTGATTGTTTCCGATGCCAGCGGCAAAGTCGCTTTCAAGGGCGCGACGAGCGCGAGTGGCACCTTTGCCACCGGCGCCATCGCCCCCGGCGCCTACGTCGTCCAATTCAATTCTAAAAGCGCTGACCTGAAGGGGAAACAGTTCGCCGTCGTCGTCTCCGCAGGGAAGAAAAAAGTGGCGGCAGATGCTGTCGCCGGGGAGAAATTTGGGGCTGGAGGGGTCGCGATGAAGGTGGACGTAGGATCCGGCACGAAAATTACCGGGCAAGTCGCGAGCGCGGTTGCGGTGGACAACAAGAACGTCAAGATCATCAAAGGGAAGAGATTCGTCTACGTAAAGGAGATCGGCAGCAATGTTGGCAAGTGGGTCGAAGAGGGCACCCCCGAGGCTGGCAATGTTTCGCGGATGAATCAGGACGGTGTCCGAGCCATGCAGGACCGCGCGCAGGAGGGCTCCGGAGTGGACCCTCTTGGTAGGTAATTAGCTTGGCGGAGTAGCAGCTTCCTAGAGAGTTGAACCTCGGGAACGATCGGATTCGCTCGTTCGTTCCAGCACGCGTGCCTACCGGCGGAGGGGCTCGAACCCACACACTCTTACGAGTACCAGATTTTGAGTCTAGCGCGTCTGCCAATTCCGCCACGCCGGCCGCAGTCCGCTAATCGTCCCGCAACCTAGCAGCGGCGCAAGCGCAAATTGGAGCCCGCGCGCCTTCGCGCCGGTCTTTGCGGTCATGTTCAATGCGTCGTCGAGCAGCGCGATGGCGCGCCGGCTCTATAAAATGATTGAAAGAAACAGAGCGCTCTGACCGTATTCTTTCCATCATCATGCGTCGTCAGCTCTCGCTTGTTCTTTTCCTCGCCTTAGACATTTCCGCCTGGGCCGCCGAGGAGCCAGCGGCGCAGCTGCTTCTTCGGTCCCGCAAACTTGAGGCGAAAAGCACCTTCGAGGTTCGCTTCGCGAGCGAGATGGTTCCGGCGGACCAGGTTGGCAAGCCGGCCGCGATTTCTCCTCTCGTCTTCGACCCCGCGATCAAAGGTCGCTTTGTTTGGTTGAGCACTCGCAGCGGCACCTTCGCCCCCGAAAACATCCTGCCGCTCGCGACGAAATATCAAATCTCGCTCGTCCGTGGATTGAAGGACGCCCGCGGAAAAGAAGTGCCCGCCAAGCTGCGCGAAACCGCCGAGACGCCAACGCTGCGGGTCAAAGGAATTAATGTCCTCGGCAACCTCGATTTGGGAAACGCCTCTGTCCTCCCGCGTTTTTTGGTTCTCTTCAACGCCAACGTCGCAGCCGCGGCGGCTGCGAAATTCGTTCGCTTTGAAGATGCCGCCCGCAATCGAATCGCGGCCCGGGTTGAGCAGGCCGGTGACTCGACGAAACGCGAGCGAACCTTCCCCTCGTATGAGAGCGACGACCGCAACCTTTCTGCCTGGTCGGCCAAACCCGAGCCCGAGCAAAACGCAGAGGACTCCGAATCTGAGGGAAGTGACGTCGTTGAAAAAAAATCAGGACCAGCCCGCCGCAACATCCTTTTCATTATGCCGGCAAAGCCACTCCCGCCGGGCAAAGATTGGCGGCTTGTTCTCGATGCGGGTATTCCTGCCGCAGAGTGGAAGGCCGCGCTGCCGGTCGCTAAACAACTTCAGCTTGGCGCCGTTGTGCCATTCGCGGTCAAAGGCGTGATCGCAGAGGGTAATCGGATCGACGGCCGTCGGGTGGAGATCGATTTCACGAAAACACTGGCCGAGGAAGTCTCTGCAGAAACGGTGGGGAAGTGGATCAGAATAGAGCCCGCTCCGACAGATCTGAAGTACGAGGTCAGCGACACGACCGTAACCCTGCGCGGTGATTTCGCGCTCGGCCCGCGCTATCGAGTGTCCGTCGCCGCCGGGGTCCCCGCGCGCGAGCCGACTGCGACGAGCAGCGTCTTCAATCAAGAGGTCATGTTCGAGAAGTTCGAATCGCGCCTCTACTTCCAGGATGTGGCCGCGCACCAATCTGCCGGCGGCACACGCCAGCTACGGGTCCTGTCAGTCAACGTCCCGCGTGTCCGGGTCACGGCGAAACTTTTCTCAGGCGCCAGCGTTCCGGTCGCGGTCAAGGCCTTCGATAAATATGAGCAGAGCCCTGAAGATCTGCCGGACGAAACCTACTCCCGCGTCGATGTCGAAGCGCTCCCGGGGAACGTCATTTGGGAAAAGGAATTCGCGCCCGGAGGGGCTGTCGATAGCGAACAAACTCTGCCGCTGAACTGGGACGAGATCGTCGGTCCGAATCGTAGCGGCGCCGTCCTTTTCACGGCCGAATCGCTTGAGCCGGTCGCACCGAGCGGCAAACGTGTTGGGACCCAGACGCTCATTCAGTTGACGGATTTCGGTGCGGTTTGGAAACGCGATCGCGATGCGACCTGCCTCCATGTTTTTTCGCTCGCGAGCGGGAAAGGAATCCCGCGCCTTCAGCTGCAATTGCTGGATGACGAGCTGAAACAGCTCGCGCAAAGCACAACCGACGAGCGCGGTGATGCGCGCCTCGAGCAGATCGACGAAGCGCGCTGGGTTTTCCTGGAAAGCGAAGGCGACGCGCACCTCATCGCGCTCAATTCCGGGGAAAATTCGCTCTCGCTCTATCACTTCGGCGTGATGGAAGAGAGCGCGGATGACGAGACCGAGGACCGTTATGCGAAGACAATCTTCCTCTTCACCGAGCGCGGCGTCTACAAACCCGGCGACAAGCTCTATTTGAAAGGCTACGCGCAGGACCCTCGGAGCGATCAGCCCCGCATTCCGAGCGGGAAGCAGCTCACGATCACGGTTAAGGACGCGAAAGAACGAGAAATTTTTGCGCAGGAGGTCATGCTCTCGGAGTTCGGTTCGTTCGATCAGGAAATAGCGCTGCCGAAGGGGAGTTTGGGCAAATACCAGATCGTCGCTCTCGGCAAGGAAGGCGATCGCCTCGGCGGCTCCTGTTACTTCCAGGTGCAGGAATACAAGCCGAACGCGTTCGAGATTTTGATTCCACCGCCGCCAGCCACAACTGGCAGCACGCATCTCGCCCTGCCAATTGCGGCAAAATATTTCATGGGCAAGCCGCTCTCGAAAGCGAAGCTGACCTGGTCGCTCGTGGCGCGCGATGAGGCCTTCGCTCCGGACGGCCTTTCCGATTTCGCTTTCTGCAACGGGATCTACGATTTTCGGCTTAACCGCGCGCTCGATCGCCTCTCGCAATTCAACGCGCAAGGCGATATCGCGCTGGATGAGAATGGGCTGGCGGAAGTCGCTACGTCGCTGCCAGTGAATCCGAAAGCTCCGCAGCCGCGGGCAGCGAAACTCTTGTGCGAAGTCACCGATATTAACCAGCAGACGGTCTCAGAATCGCGCTCCTTCGTGCAACACGCCTCCGATTTCTATTTCGGTCTGCGGCGCTTCGACGCGGTGGTGAAGGAAGGCGAGCCGCTGCCGATCGAGCTGATCGCGTTGCAACCTGATGGCAAACCGCTCCACGAAGCGAAGCGCACCACTTTGCGCCTAACGAAGATTAGATGGCAGACCAACCGTCTCGCGACCGCTGGCGACACCAGCGAATTCGAGAGCAAAGCCAATCTTCAGGTCGAGTGGGAGCGGGAACTCACGACCGTTCCCGGCCTTGGGGCGGATCGTAAACCGAACCGTGCCGCGCTGGATGAGGCGCGGGCAGGGAAGCCCGGTGAATACCTGCTCGAAGCGATCGGCAAGGATGCGAAAGGCCACGACGTTCTCACCTCCCTCGTCTTCGAAGTTTCGGGCGAGGTGGAGACCGATTGGAACTATAGAAATCCTTACGCAATCGACATCGTCGCCGACAAAGACAGCTACGATCCCGGCGAGACCGCCACGCTGCTGGTGAAGACGCCGATCGCAGGCGATGCGCTCGTCACCGTGGAACGAGAGCGCGTGCTGCGTTCGTTTATTGTGCCACTGACGGGCAACGCCCCCTCGGTCCAGGTGCCAATCGCGGAGACGGACGGTCCCAACGTTTTCGTTTCCGTGATGTTGCTGCGCGGCGCGAACGATAGCCCGCGCAAAATCAAAACCCCGGAGTATCGAATCGGCTATGCCAATTTGAAAGTCGCGCGTCCGAAAGAGAAGCTGACGGTGCAGGTAAAGCCGGCCGCTGCAACCTCGCGCCCGGGCGAAAAGGTTCAGCTCGAAGCGGAAGTGCGGGATTGGAATGGCAAACCAGCCGCGGACGC